>Ga0208938_1000619_pt1 | contig 25215 bp, 21 predicted proteins | sample AD_UKC125_MetaG_FD_184434 | JGI IMG/M metagenome (GOLD analysis project Ga0208938, IMG submission 184434) | Active sludge microbial communities of municipal wastewater-treating anaerobic digesters from USA - AD_UKC125_MetaG (SPAdes) (version 2) | ecosystem: Engineered > Bioreactor > Anaerobic >...
GCCCGCAGTAGGGAAAAACGAGGGGAAACCGTACAAAAGGCCGGAAAAACGACGAAATGCCGCCCGCTCATTCCGCATCGTGAAATCTGGCAGTTTCCCCTACTCCAAGTCCGACAGGCTGCTAGGGCGTGTCATCAATTGCTGGGTCATGTGCGTTGAGCGCTGTCGGACCGACGAATGGTGAAGCGATGAAAGAGCGGCACGCACTGAGAGACGACCAATGGGAACGCATCAAAGATCTGTTGCCTGGGCGTGTTGGGCACGTTGGGGTCACCGCCGTAGACAACCGCTTTTTTGTAGAAGCGGTGCTGTACCGAACTCGAACAGGCATGCCGTGGCGCGACCTGCCCAAGCGTTTCGGGGACTTCCGGGTGGTGCACACCCGGCTCTCTCGCTGGAGCAAGTCTGGGGTCTGGGAGAGCGTATTCAGACGATTGGCGCAAGGTGCGGACAACGAGTGGGTCATGATTGATTCCTCCATCGTTCGTGCTCACCAGCACAGTGCCGGAGCCATCAAGAAGGTGCCTGGAGTATGCCAAGCCATCGGACGTAGCCGCGGCGGACTGAGTACGAAGATCCACGCCACGGTGGATGCCTTGGGCAATCCGACAGGGTTTCACCTCACCCCCGGACAAACCCACGATCTCGTCGGCGCCGATGTCTTGCTGGCGAACTCCCCGGCTGATGCCGTCCTGGCGGACAAAGCCTATGACGCACAGGAGCGTCTGGTTGAGCCGCTGGAAAAGGCAGGGAAACAGGTCGTGATCCCTCCGCGCAGCACCAACCTGATCCAGCGCCACTGTGACAGACATCTGTACCAGGCTCGCCATCTGATCGAAAATTTTTTCGCCAAGCTCAAGCAGTTCCGTTCCATCGCCACCCGTTACGACAAAACTGCCCGCAACTTCCTGGGCGCCATTTATTTGGCTGCCTCCATCGTCTGGCTCAATTGATGACACGCCCTAATGTCCCCAGTTGCAGGGGTCCGGGGACAGCACCACCTTGCCGCCAACAAGCGTTGGAGCAAGTGAAAGGACTCCCTAAGTTACGCTGTACGTGGCATCCTCTCTTCTGGCCAAACGAGGCCAACATGCTGTCACGAGTCTTTGAGCGAGCCTGTACGATGGGGAGCCGAGCGCCTCGATTGAGCTTGCTTGAATCTGTCAGGGGTAAGGACGTAAGCTCGTCGCCCGTCCGGAACGACGTCCCAAAGGGTGACTCGCTCAAGGGCATGGATCTGTTTGTAGCTTTTCGCTGCGAACTTCACCGCCTGTTTGGCAGCCAGAAGTCATCGCGTGGGGCGGGATCGGGATAGGCGCCACGGCTCGAGGCAAGCCGTGGCTTCGGCAAGGCGATGGCGATCTGAAGCGACCTAAGGGCCGGACTTGGATGAATTTCTGTGACTAGCGATAGAAATGGCCAGACTGTTTGGCAACAACTGAGCGTTGAGAGCGCATCTCGCGCCCGCTTGATGGGCCAGCGACCGCGTTGCATCTGGTTCACTGGCCTCTCGGCCTCGGGTAAATCGACGATTGCCAATCTGCTTGAAAAGCGGCTGCATGCGATGCGCCGCCACAGTTATCTGCTGGATGGTGACAACGTGCGGCACGGCTTGAATCGCGATCTGGGTTTTTCGGATGCCGAGCGTATCGAGAACGTTCGCCGGGTGGCCGAGGTGGCTCGCCTGATGGTGGACGCAGGGCTCATCGTTCTGGTCTCGTTGATTTCGCCGTTCAAGGCCCAGCGAAACATGGCGCGAGAGCTATTTCATGCGGGGGAGTTCATTGAGGTCTTTGTCGACGCATCTCTTGAAGAGTGTGAGCGACGGGATCCGAAAGGGCTGTACAGCATGGCCAGGCGAGGTCAGTTGAAGCATTTTACGGGAATCGACAGCGCGTACGAACAACCGGATGCCCCGGACATACACCTTCACACCGATCAACTGGCGTCCGCCGACGCGTGTGTTGACGAGATCATGGCGTACCTGGAGTATCCAAAGACGCTATTGCAGGATTCTTGGGAGCGTAACAAGGTATGATCAGCAACAGTTCATGAAAGGAATATCGTGATTTCACGTTGTCTTGCCCGTTATCTCAGGATGTGGATGCCAGTTTTGACCTGTGGTCTTGCCCTGACGGGTTGCAGCACTTACCCCGGTTGGCTGCCGTCTGTCGGCCCTAGCCGGGGCCAGATTGTCGACGTGCAGCAAACGCAACCGAGTCTTCCCATCCAGGTTGTCGAGGTCACCGATGCGGTGGCCAGACGCGTGATTGCCGGCGAAAAGCGAAGCCTGTTTTCGGAAACGCTGGGGAGCAAAGCACCGGTTGGCTACACGATCGGGCCTGGTGATGTGGTGGAGGTTTCGATCTGGGAGGCGCCGCCAGCTGTCCTGTTCGGGTCCAGCATGCCCGATCCACGGGGCATGGCGGCGACCGCGCGCGTGACCGCTTTTCCCGAGCAGATGGTGAGCAGCGAAGGGACGATCAATATTCCCTTTGCAGGGGCGGTGCCGGTAGCTGGCAGGTCGCCGCAAAAGGTCGAAGCGGAGGTGGTACGCCGGCTGACTGGCAAAGCCAATGAGCCGCAGGTTCTGGTGCGCGTGATTCGTAATGCAACCTCGAATGTGACGGTCGTTGGGGAAGTCACCTCAAGCACCCGCATGCCGCTGACGGCGCGTGGTGAGCGGTTGCTCGATGCGCTGGCGGCTGCTGGTGGTGTGCGTCAGCCGGTGGGCAAGATCACACTGCAGGTGACGCGAGGTGATCGGGTCCATGCGCTGGCGCTCGATACAATCATCCGCGACCCGAGGCAAAACATCGTTCTGCAGCCGGGGGACGTGGTGACGGCCCTGTTCCAGCCCTTGAGCTTCACCTTGCTGGGGGCCACCGGGAAGAACGAGGAACTCAACTTCGAGGCGCAGGGAATTACCTTGGCGCAGGCGCTGGCGAGGGCGGGCGGTTTACAGGATTGGCGGGCGGATGCGCGCGGCGTGTTCATTTTCCGCTTCGAGGAACCGGAGGCGCTGGATTTGCCTGCGCAGCGTATGACCACGCCGGAAGGTACGGTGCCAGTGATCTATCAGGTCAATCTGAAAGACCCGGCGAGCTTTTTCGTGGCCCAAAGCTTTCCGGTGCACAACAAAGATGTCCTCTACGTGAGCAACGCCCCGGGGACGGAGTTGCAGAAATTTCTTGGCATCATCATGCCAGGCGCTTACGCCGCCTTGGGTATTGCCAACTCGACGAAATGAGCCGCGCTTTCACGATTCACGGCAGCAGTACCGTCGTGGCGTGGATGCGAGCACGGCCCTTGCCTTGACTGATGCGGTGAAAGTTGCGTGAAGCCTTGATCGATGCCACCCGTCTTCTGGATCGCAGGATGCAGGGGCGGCTGCCCACTGGAGTCGACCGGGTCAGCTTGGAATACGTGCGGCACTTCGCCGAGCGCTCGACAGCGTTGGTGCGTTTTGCCGGGCTATGGATCGAGCTGTCCCGGCAGGATTCCGAGCGGGTCTTCGAGGCTTTGCTGTCGCCATCTGCAAATTTCAATGCCTTGATCCGTTGGGTGGTCGCGAAGTCGCTTCCACGCAGTGTTGGCCAGCGCTTTTCGGAGCCCCGCTTTCTGTTCAACACCGGGCATAGTGGGCTGGAGAAGTTGCAGTATGCCCATCGCTTGCGGCGCTCCGGGCTGAGGCCGTTGTTTTTCGTTCACGACCTGATTCCGATAACCCACCCAGAGTATTGCCGGCCTGGAGAGCGTGGGCGACATCGGACGCGGATGAATATGGTCCTTTGCACCGGGCACGCGGTGATCACCAATTCCGCGGCGACGCTGGGTGAACTGGTGGCCTATGCCCGGACCAATGGTTTGCCAATGCCACCGTTTGAGGTGGCACTGCTGCCGCCAGCCCATTTGCCTCCGGCTGCTGCTTCTCCGCTGAGCGCGCCGTATTTCGTCATCCTCGGCACGATCGAACCGCGTAAGAACCATTGGTTCTTGCTGCAGCTGTGGCGACAGTTGATCGAGCGTTTGGGCGAGACTGCACCGCGTCTGGTGATCATTGGCCAGCGGGGATGGGAGTGCGAGAACGTGGTGGATTTGCTGGAACGTTGCGAGGCCCTGAAAGGCTTTGTGGTCGAGCATCCCAACTGTTCGGATACCGAGCTGGCGTGCTGGCTACAGCATTCACGGGCTTTGCTGTTTCCGTCGTTTGCCGAAGGCTACGGCATGCCGCTAGTGGAGGCAATGACCCTCGGGGTACCGGCCATTACCAGCGATCTGCCTGCATTCAGGGAGATCGCCGGTAATATACCCGAGTATGTCGATCCTCTCGATGGAAAGCGCTGGGCTGAACTGGTGCTTGAATATTCCCTGGCAGACAGCCCGCTTCGGGCCGCTCAGTGCCAAAGGATGTCTGGATTTGTCGCACCGACCTGGAACGTGCATTTCCAACAGATCGAGGCATTGATGGAGCGTCTGAGCCTTGCGGCACCTTAGTTTGTCGAATGCTTCAGTGATCCATGCGCTGGATTTCTCCGCCTGGAAGCGATCGGCGCTGCGTCAGTGCTTCCCCGATGCGCGGGTGGTGTTCATCGCCAGAGCTGCCGACGCTCCAGCAGGCGGGGTGCTGGCAGTCTGGGGTATGAAGCGGGTGCCTAACGAGTTGACGACGAACGTAAGGATCTTGCGTATCGAGGACGGTTTTTTGCGCTCCGTTGGCCTGGGTGCCGATCTCATTCGGCCCATGTCCTGGGTGGTAGACGTTCGGGGCATTTATTACGACCCAACCCGGCCATCTGACCTGGAGTACTTACTGGCGAACACAGCGTTCGACCCGCCTACGGTGCAGCGGGCTGCCTGCTTGCGGGAACGTATCGTTGCCGAGGGACTCACCAAGTACAACGTCGGTGTCTCCACCTGGCAACGACCTGCTGGCGTGGGAACAGTCATCCTGGTACCCGGCCAGGTCGAGAGCGATGCTTCCCTGGCCTATGGTGCGCCGCAGATTCGTACCAACATCGCCTTGTTGCGGGCCGTTCGCCAGAAAAACCCGAAAGCGCATGTGATTTTCAAGCCGCATCCGGACGTGCTTGCAGGCTTGCGAGCCCAGGGAGCCGGGGAGGAGGATGCACTGCGCTGCTGCGATGAACTGGTCACCGAGGTGGCGATGGGTGACTTGCTGTTGGCCGTGGATGAAGTCCACGTGTTGACCTCCCTGACTGGCTTCGAGGCGCTGTTGCGTGGCAAACCGGTGACATGTTATGGTCAGCCTTTCTATTCGGGCTGGGGACTGACCGTGGATGTGGTGCCAAACCCCCGGCGAACACGCCGCTTGTTGCTTGACGAATTGGTGGCCGGAGCGCTGATCGAGTACCCCATTTATCTGAGCCGTGTCGGGGATGCGCTGATCACCGCAGAACAGGCGCTGGATGAACTCGTTTCCTGGCGAGCTGGAACGGCTGCGGTGGTGCCTTGGTGGCGGGAATGCTTCAGGTGGGTGTTGCGGCGTGTGGTAGGGGTGCGATGACCAGTACTTGGCCAGGATTCCCACCGTTTGCACAGCGTGCTCAAGGGGGTGACCCCGTACCCTGGTGGCCCGCTCATTCCGCGGTGTTCCCGGCATCAGCAGTGCCACCAATGCCAACGACTACCTCGGGCTGGCTCACCGCCCATGCTGTTGTCAGCATGGCGCTCTTTCGATCATGGGCGTGACGAAGTGCCTGGAATGGCAGCCAACCTTGAGGCTAGGCTTCGCCTGACCATGCCAAGGAAATGACCGTGAGAAAGACTGTCGATGAATAGACCCCCCCAGCAGCGCCCCGAACTCGAGTTGGCGCTTCTGTCGTTTCGCCGGGCTTTTCTGACCATCGGCGCGTTCAGCTTTTTCATCAATCTGTTGATGCTGACGCCGTCGATCTACATGCTGCAGATCTACGACCGCGCGCTCGGCAGCCGTAATGTGACGACCTTGCTGATGCTGACGCTGATCACGCTCGGGCTGTTCGCACTGATGTCGGTGCTCGAGCGGATCAGGTCGATGGTTCTGGTGCGTGTCGGGGCGCGCCTCGACCTTGACGTCAATACGCGCGTCTTTGATGCGACCTTCGAGCGTAACCTCCGACAAGCCGGTCAGAATCCCGCGCAGGCGCTCAATGACCTGTCGACGATGCGGCAGACGCTGACCGGTGCCGGCCTGATCGCGCTGGCGGACGCGCCGTGGATGCCGATCTACCTGATCGTCATCTTCATGATGCATTCGCATCTGGGCCTCTTCTCGCTGATCGGTGTGCTGGTGCTGGTGGCCCTGGCGATAATCAATGAACGCGTCTCGGCGGCGCCGCTGGGCGATGCACAAAGGCTCGCCATGGCCGCCAATGCGCAGGCCAACAATCACCTGCGCAACGCCGAGGTGATCGAAGCCATGGGCATGCTGCCGGCGATCCGCAGTCGCTGGTTCAAGTTGCACGAGAAGTTCCTGATGCAGCAGGCGCTGGCGAGCGACCGTGCAGGCACGCTCAACGCCTTGACCCGCTTCGCACGCATCTCGATGCAATCGCTGGCGCTGGGTTATGGCGCGTTGCTGGCCATCGACGGCGAAATTACCTCGGGAATGATGATTGCCGGCTCGATCCTCGTTGGTCGGGCTCTGGCTCCGGTCGAAGTTTTGATTGCCAACTGGAAACAATTGGTATCGGCACGCGCCGCCTACGAGCGCCTGACTGAACTGCTGCGCGTCTACCCGGCACGTGTCGCCGGTATGCCGCTGCCACGACCCTTGGGCGATGTGCTGGTGGAGAACGCGGCGACTGCAGCTCCTGGCAGCAAGATTCTGATCCTCAAGAACGTCAATTTTCGGTTGACGGCGGGAGAGGTAGTCGCGGTGATTGGCCCGAGCGCCTCCGGGAAGTCTACCCTGGCGCGTCTTCTGGTTGGTGTCTGGCCAGCGCTGGCCGGGTCAGTGCGCCTGGACGGCGCGGAGATTTTCAAGTGGAACAAGGACGAGCTGGGGCCGTACCTCGGTTACCTGCCGCAGGACATCGAGTTGTTTGACGGGACCGTTGCCGAGAACATTGCCCGCTTCGGCGAGGTCGATTCGGACCAGGTTCTGGCGGCAGCGCAGGCCGCGGGGGTGCATGAACTGATCCTGATGCTTCCCAACGGCTACGACACGCCTCTCGGTGACGCCGGCAGCGCACTTTCCGGTGGCCAGAAGCAGCGTATCGGCCTGGCGCGCGCGCTCTATGGCGACCCGGCGCTGATCGTGCTCGATGAGCCGAATTCCAACCTCGACGATCAGGGCGAGGCTGCTCTCGCCGAGACCGTGCGACGTCTGAAGGCCAGGAAGCGCACGGTGGTGATCGTGACCCACCGAATGACCACTCTGGCGGTAGCGGACAGCATTCTGGTGATGCACGAGGGGACCGTAAAGGCGCATGGGCCGCGCGAGCAGGTGCTGGCGGCAATGCGTGCGGGGAGTGCAGCGGCGGCGACAGCCAACGCGGCCCGGCCCGTTTCGCCGGTGACGGCGGCAGGCGGCCTTCCGGCTGCGCCGGCGGTCGAAGCCTGATTCGGAAAGCGGGAACATGGCGATCAACATCTTCAATCGTAAAAGCGCGGCGGATAGCGATATCACCGATGTCACCGAGGTCAGCGATAACAGAACCAAGCCGGCGGCAAGCGTAGACATCAACCATGCGCGTGCTTCGCGGCTGGGCTGGTGGGTGCTGGCCATCGGCTTTGGTGGTTTCGTCCTGTGGGCGGCGCTGGCACCCCTCGACCAGGGTGTGCCGGCGAATGGGCAGGTGGTGGTGACCGGCAACCGCAAGACGGTACAGAACCTCGGCCCGGGAATGGTCGAAGCCATCTTGGTCAAGGACGGTGACGAGGTCAGGAGTGGCGATGTGCTCGTTCGCCTCGATCCGACGAACGCGCGTTCGCAGTACGAGGTGGCGCGCAGCCAATGGCTGGTGGCAAAAGCGGCGGAGGCACGCCTGCTTGCCGATGCGCAGGGCCATTCGGAAATCGTCTTTCCCGACGAGCTGTTACGCGAGAAGGACGATCCGCGGGCGGCGAATGCGATGGCCGTGCAGACGCAGTTGTTGCGTTCGCGGCAGGCCGGCTTGCAGGCCGAACTCGGTGCCATGAAGAACACCCTTGCCGGTCTGCAATCCTCGGTCAAGGGGCTGGAGGCGACCCGGCGCGCCAAGGAGGAGCAGTCGAAACTGCTGCTCGAGGAACTGCAGGGACTGCGGGAGCTTGCGGCCGAGGGTTACCTGCCGCGTAACCGCCTGTCGGAGCAGGAGCGCCTGCTGGCGCAGCTCAGTGGCGCCATCTCGGAGGACCTGGGAAACCTCGGCCGCACGCAGCAAAGCATCGGCGAAATCCGGATGCGCATGGTGGCGCGCCGGCAGGACTATGACAAGGAGGTCGAGAACGGTCTGGCCGACGTGCAGAAGGAAGCCAGCTCTCTCGACAGTCGGCTCAAGGGGCTCGCTTTCGAACTCGAAAATACCACCGTGCGGGCACCATCCGAGGGGGTCATCGTCGGTTTGAACGTGCATACGGTCGGCGGTGTACTCGCTCAGGGTACCCCCCTCATGGAGGTGGTGCCGAAGAACGAGCCCTTGCGAATCGATGTGCAGATTCCGACAACGCTGATCGACAAGGTCAGGCTGGGGTCACCGGTCGAAATCACTTTTCCGGCCTTCAACCAGAAGACCACCCCGCAGATCCCGGGCGACTTCGTGCAGGTTGCTGCCGACGCGACGACCGATCCGCAGGGCCGGATACCGCCGTTTTACCGCGGACAGGTGGTGGTGACGGCGGAAGGCATGAAGAAACTGAAAACACACGAGATCAAGGCCGGAATGCCGGCCGAGGTGTTCATCAAGACCGGCGAGCGGACGATGCTGAATTACCTGTTCAAACCGTTGCTTGACCGGATGAAGTCGGCTCTGACCGAGGAATGAGGATGGCGCACTGGTCGGTCAAGCTGGTGGGCTGCTGCACTCTGGCGCTGTGGTCTTCAGGGGTATTTGCAGCCGGGCTACTGGACGCCTATAGCGCGGCTCGGCAGAACGACCCGACCTTCCGGGCCGCGCGTTACGAGCGCGACGCCGGGCAGTACGCGATCGCCATCGGCCGTTCCGGTTTGTTGCCCAATATCTCGGTTACCGGTTCCTACTCGAAGAACGCGGGAGAACGCACCTCGACGATCGTCGACGTGACGCAGTCGCTCGACTATTACGACAAGGTAATCTCGATCGCGCTGCGGCAGCCCTTGTTCAACTACGACAGTTTCGTGCGTTACCAGCAGGGCGGCGTGCAGGCTGCGTACAGCGACGCGGTATTCGACCGCAAGGAGGCGGAACTCGCCGTCAAGGTGGCCGGCGCGTACTTTGACACTTTGCTGGCGATGGACAAGCTGGCGCTGGCCGATGCGGAAATTGCCGCTTATGGCGCCCAGCGGAAACTGGCGGAGAGGCGGCGGAAGGGCGGTGAAGGAACGGTAACCGAAGTCGCCGAGGCCGAATCGCGGCTGCAACTCGCCCGCGCCGGGCGTGCCGACGCGCTCGACCGCGTCGCGGTGGCGATGCGAAAACTCGAAGGCATCACCGGCACGCCGATGGGAGATCTGTGGATTCTGCGGCCGGACTTCGTTCCGACTGGCGTGCGACCCGGTCAACTCGAAGAATGGTATCAACTGGCGCAGGACAATAACCCGGAGATTCGTGCGCAGCGCAAGGCTTACGAAATGGCCAGCCTGGAAGTGAATCGCAATCGTGCCGGCCATATGCCGCAACTCGACTTCGTGGCGCGCGCCACCCGATCGGAGAACGAGACCATCTCGACGCTGAATCAGAAGACTGCGGTCACCGCCGTCGGCGTTCAACTGAACTTCCCGTTGTTCGCCGGGGGCAGGGTATCGGCGCTGACCGGGCAGGCGGTGGCCAACCGCGAGCGCACACAGGCCGAACTCGATGCGACGGTCAACGAGGTGCTGGTCGAGGTCAAACGCCAGTTCATGGCCGTCGAGACCGGCGTCAGCAAGGTTACCGCCTACGAAAAGGCGGTCGATGCCAGCCAGGTGGCGGCCGAGGGAACGATGCGCGGAATGGCGGCGGGAATCCGGACCAATACCGACGTTCTCGACGCCGAGCGACAGATGTTCGTCGCCAAGCGGGATCTCGCGCAGGCCAGATACGAGTTTCTGGTCAGCATCCTGCAACTGAAGACGGCAGCCGGTGTTCTTTCGGAAAAGGATGTCGCCGAAATCGCGAACGTGCTGCTGCCGCGCAGCGAGCGTCTGTAGCCGTCGCCTAGCCGAGGCGCCAGGCGTGGAAGCGCGCCACCCAGTCGAGCAACTTCTGCGGAGCATGCGCCTTCTTCCAGTTGCCGGCGGCGTATTTGTTTGCTTCGGCGAGCGTCGGGTAGATGTGGATGGTGCCGAGGATCCTGTTTAGACCGATGCCGTGGCGCATCGCCAGGACATATTCGGCGATCAGGTCGCCGGCGTGCTCGCCGACGATGGTGACGCCGAGGATGCGGTCTTTTCCGGGTACGGTGAGCACCTTGACGAAACCATGCGCTTCACCGTCGGCGATCGCCCGATCGAGATCGTCGATCCCGTACACCGTCGTTTCATGCGCGATATTGCGCTCGCGGGCTTCACTTTCGTTGATGCCGACGCGCGCTACCTCGGGTTCGATGAAGGTTGCCCAGGGGATCACCGAGTAATCGACGCGAAACTTTCGGTAGGGGTCGAAAAGCGCATTGACCGCCGCATACCAGGCCTGATGAGCTGCCGCATGGGTGAACTGGAATGGCCCGGCGACATCGCCGGCGGCGTAAATGTTCGGATATTTCGTTTGCAGGAAGGCGTTGGTTTCGATGGTGCGCTGCGCGCTGATGCCGAGTTCGTCGAGCCCGTAACCGTCCAGATTGGCCACCCGACCGACGGCGACCAGCACCGCGTCGAAAGGAATGCGGACGTCCCGACCAGCGTGTTCGGCGACGAGGACCTTCTCCCCGTGGTCGATCAGGAACTCCTTGGCGCGGTGGCCGACCAGTACGGTGATGCCTTCGCTGCGGAAACGCTGCATGACCAGTTCGGACACTTCGGGATCTTCGCGGACCATGATCCGCGGCGCCATTTCGACCTGCGTGACGGCGGCCCCGAGGCGCGCAAAAGCCTGCGTCAGTTCCGAACCAATGGGGCCGCCGCCGAGGACCAGCAGCCGGCGCGGCAGTTCGCGCAGTTCCCAGACGTTGTCGGAGGTCAGGTAGCCCATTTGTTCGATACCGGGGATCGGCGGCACGAAGGGACGGGCGCCGGCGGCGATGACGATGCTGCGGGCGCTGAGACGCTGGCTGCCGCCGCCCTCGCGGACGATCTCCACCTCCCACGGCGAGACCAGCTTCGCGCTGCCGGCGATGACCTCGACGCCAAGTTCGGTGTAGCGCTGGAAGGAGTCGTGCGGTTCGATGGTCCGGATCACGCGCTGCACGCGCGCCATGACCTCGGCGAAGTCGAATTCCGCACGCGCACTGCGAATGCCGAACTCGGGGGCGCGCTGCAGATGCGAGAGCAGCCTGGCGGAACGGATCAGCGCTTTCGATGGTACGCAACCGGTATTCAGGCAGTCGCCGCCGAGCTTGTGCTTCTCGATCAGCGTCACCCTGGCCTTGACCGCCGCGGCGATGTAGGCGGTGACCAAACCGGCCGAACCGGCGCCGATGACGATCAGGTTGCGATCATAACGCGACGGCTTCTGCCATCCCGAATAGACCTTGCGGGCGGCCAGGGCGGCGACGATCCTCCTGGCCAGCAGCGGAAAGACTCCCAACAGGACAAAGGAGCCGAGCAGTGCCGGCGAGAGAATCCCCGCCAGCGAGTCGATTCTGGCCAGCTGCGTGCCGGCATTCACATAAACCAGCGTGCCGGCGAGCATGCCGATCTGGCTTACCCAGTAGAAAGTGCGGGTCCGGATCGGCGTCAGGGCCATCAACAGGTTGATGACGAAGAACGGAAACACCGGTACCAGGCGCAAGGTGAAGAGATACAGACCCCCTTCCTTCTCGACGCCGGCATTGATCGCTCGCAGGCGATCGCCGAAGCGCTGCTGAACCCAGTCGCGGAGCAGGAAACGCGAGACCAGGAAGGCGAGGGTGGCACCCAGCGACGAGGCGAAGGAAACCAGCAACAAGCCCCAGAACAGGCCGAAAACGGCGCCCGCGACCAGAGTCATCACCGTTGCGCCGGGCAGCGAAAGACCGGTCACCGCCACATAGGTGGCGAAGAACATCAGAGCCGCCTGGAGCGGCTGTGCGGCCCGCCAGGCCTCGATCGTGAGTTGCTGGCTCTTGAAGTAGTCGAGACTCAGGAAGCGACCCAGGTCGAGAGCAAAATACGCCAGTACCAACCCGGCCAGGGCAGCAATCAGCAGCAGTCTTCGAATATTCATGGCAGCTTTCCCACCTCTTGATGATCGGTACAGCGCTATGTCGTGCGGCAGTTTGCAGACCTTACAATGCGAGCCGGATCAGGCGCTGCAGGTCGGTGCCGCCGCGACTTCCTCACCCAGCGCCCCACCGCAACTCGACCCCTGGCCCGCCGTACAGCCGTAGCAGTGGTCGGCGACCCGGATCTTCCAGCCGTCGAGCGCCGCCGCCTGCACGTCGGTGATATGCAGGCGGGCGCGTTCGGCGCCCCTGATCGGCAAGCCGAGTTGCTGATTGAAGTCGCAGTCGTAGAGGTAGCCTTGCCAGTCGATCGACAGCAGATTGCGGCACATCACGTGCTCGACATTCTCGTCGCGGTGGGCGCTGTGCAGCAACTGCATATAGGCGTTGAACTGTCCCTTCGAGACCAGCAGCGACCCGAAACGCTGGATCGGCATGTTGGTCAGCGTGAACAACTGGTTGAAAACGATACCGAAGTTGCGCCCGAGGTGCTCGCGATACGCCGCTGTCAGAGGTCCCTGCGGTGGTGGCAGCGTCGGCCCCTGTGGATTGAAGACCAGGTTCAGGAGCAGGGGGCCGCCGGGCGCTCCGTACCCCAGCGCATTCAGTCGGCGCAGGCCACGGATACTGGCGTTGAAGGTACCCTTGCCGCGCTGCCGGTCGACGTTCTCTTCGAGGTAGCAGGGTAGCGAGGCGACGACTTCGACACGATGCGCAGCGAGGAAATCGGCAAGATCTTCGTGGCCGACTTCCTCGAGGATCGTCAGATTGCAACGGTCGATGACCCGCAGACCGCGTTCGCGCCCAGCGACGACCAATCGCCGGAAATTCACGTTCAACTCGGGCGCTCCGCCGGTGAGGTCAAGAGCCTTGACTTCAGGGCTGGCGGCGATGAAGGCCAGCAAGGCGTCGATCGTCTCGGCGGTCATTTCCTCCTTGCGCTGTGGACCGGCATTGACATGGCAGTGCAGGCAACTCTGATTGCAGCGATAACCAAGGTTGACCTGGAGGGTTTCGACCGAACGCCGGGCCAGGTTTGGAAAATTGCTGGTCAGCAGCAGGGGCAGGGTGGCGTGCATGTGGGTTCTCTCTCGGGTTGTTCTGGTGACCTGTGTCGAAGGGAAGGGGCGTTTCCTTACAGCTTTTGTCCCTTGTTTGCGAGCGGGAAGAGTTCCCTTGCTGGTCAGGGTGTCACCATACGATATTTCGCCCGCTTTGGCCGCGCCTGTTGACGCTGGCCAAAGCAGCAGACCGAGATCGTCATCTTCCCGTAACATTGCTTCCCTACTCTTCTCTTATTCCTGACCTGTACTTCGTCAGGGGTCCTGATTCCAATTCCGAACGCCGCCGCATGAATGATCACCTCAGTAAGCAGTTCGATCTCGAACTTGAAGGTATCCGCACCCGCATCCTGCAAATGGGGGGGCTGGTTGAAAGACAGGTGCTGGCGGCGATCGACGCCTTCAGTACCGGCAACATCGAGGAAATGGAGGAGGTCATCCGAGCCGACAGGGACGTGGACGCCTACGAAGTGGGCATAGACGAAGACTGCACGCTGCTGATTGCACGTCGGCAGCCTACGGCGCGCGACCTGCGCCTGGTGATGGCCATCTCGCGGATCGTCACGGACCTGGAGCGCAGCGGCGACAAGGCTGCGAAGATTGCCAACAAGGCGCGCAAACTGCACCGGGCCGGCGGTCAGCGGATTCCAAGAATTTCCGATGTCCAGCATTGTGGGCGCCTGGCGACCGACATGTTGCAGGCTGCGCTCGACGCGCTGGCGCGCATGGATGTGGACGGTGCCCGCCAGGTCATCAGTGCGGACAAGGCGATCGACGCTGCATTCAACGCCATCCTGCGGCAACTGGTGACCTATATGATGGAAGACCCACGTACCATCGGCGAGGCGCTGGACATCATCTGGATTGCCAAGGCCATCGAGCGTGTTGGCGATCACGCGACCAACATTGCAGAAAACGTGATCTATATCGTCAGTGGCGTCGATGTTCGACACGCCGGCACCGCTACGCATCAGGCGAGCAAGAAGACATGACACGGGCGCTCTCCACTCTACCGCTGGTGCTGGTTGTCGAGGACGACAAGGGCATTCAGGAACTCTTGCGCTTCACGCTGGTCCGCGGCGGCTATCAGCCACTCTGTGCCGACAGCGCCGAACAGGCCGAAAGGATCCTGCGCGAGACCCTGCCCGACATCGCGCTGATCGACTGGATGCTGCCCGGCAGATCGGGCCTGGCGCTGACCGGCACGCTGCGCCATGACCGGCGTACGCGTGCGCTGCCGATCATCCTGTTGACCGCACGTGGCGAAGAAAGCGATCGCGTTGCCGGGCTTGAAGGCGGTGCCGACGACTACATCGTCAAACCCTTCAGCCCCAAGGAAGTGCTCGCGCGCGTGCAGGCAGTACTGCGCCGCTGCGCGCCGGAGTTAACCAAGGGCACGCTCAGCGCCGGTCCGATCGCGCTAGACACGGTCAGCCACGAAGCGCGTGTCGACGGCCGGCGGGTTACCTTGACGCCGACCGAGTTCCGGCTGTTGCGCTTCCTGATGGGTAACCCGGGACGGGTATATACGCGCCAGCAACTGCTGGACAACGTTTGGGGGGATCATGTGTATATCGAGGACCGCACCGTCGATATCCACATCCGGCGACTGCGAGTCGCCCTTGGGCCGACCGCCGAGCAGATGGTCGAAACCGTGCGTGGCGCCGGCTACAAGCTGGGTATCCCTTCCGAGTCACAGCAGACGGCGCAATGAGGCGCGGCGTGCCCGGGCCCGCCAGGATTCTGCTCGGCGGTCTGCTGCCCATTGTTGGCCTCGCGGTGGTCGCCGGTTTGCTGCATGGCGTCGCCTGGGGTTGGGCTGCCGCGGCGCTGGGTTTCCTGTTGCTGGTCATCGCACAAGCCAGGCGCCTGTCGGTGCTGTCGGCATCGATCGATGCCCCGGCGAGCGCTGAATCTCCCGATGCCCGTGGCGCCTGGGGCGAGGTCTTTCTCAAACTGTCGCGCCGGTTGCGCGCCGACGCGCGCCGGTTCGAGGACGCAGAGGCGGCACTGGCATCGTTCCGGAATGCGATGGACGCGGTTCCCGACGGCCTGGTGATCCTCGATGCTCATCACCAGATTCAGTGGAGCAATCGTGCCGCCGCCGGGCACCTGGGAATCCAACTGTCGCGCGATCACGGAGCAATCATCGAACAATTGGTCCGTACGCCGGGTTTTGCCGAGTACCTCGATGACCCGCACGCGCAGGCGCCCCTCCTGCTGCAGTCGACGGCTGTGCGAACGCGTATTTACGCCCTGCGGGTGGTGCCGCTCGACGAGCACAACAAGTTGCTGGTCAGCCTCGACGTGACCGACGCGCGGCGGGTTGAAGCGATGCGTAGCACCTTCGTTGCCAACGTCTCGCACGAACTCCGTACACCCTTGACCGTAGTCAGTGGATTTCTTGAGCATTTTGCCGACGATGGCGCAATGAATCCCGAGCAGCGCCGGCACTTTACCCGCCTCATGAGCGACCAGACCGCCCGCATGTTAAGCCTGGTTGACGATCTTTTGATGTTGTCACGCCTCGAATCGGAGGACGCGCCAGCGACTGAGGAGGACGTCGATATGGCCGACCTGCTGGCGCAACTGCTTTCCGAAGCGCAGAGCCTCAGCGAGGGCAGGCATCGTATCGAAGTCATCTGCGAGGGGCCGGGACTGCGGGGAAACCGCAAGGAATACCACAGCGCCTTCGGCAACCTCGTTTCGAACGCCATCCGCTACACGCCAGCAGGCGGCGAGATTGGCATCGAGTGGCTGGCCCGTGATGGAGCAGGCATTTTCCAGGTGCGTGACTCGGGTGTCGGCATCGCGGCCGAGCATCTGCCGCGGCTGACCGAGCGCTTCTACCGCGTCGACCGCGGTCGATCGCGTGATACCGGTGGCACGGGCCTTGGCCTGGCCATCGTCAAACACATCCTGCTGCGCCACCAGGCGGCCTTGCGCATCGAATCCAGGGAAGGCCAGGGCAGTACCTTCCGCGTCGAGTTCCCGGCCTGGCGCCTGCGACCGGAAGGGAGCGACGGGCCCCGGCATGGCGGCGAAGCTATTGGGATGCAGGACGAAACGGGGTAGGATTCATCACGGCCAGCGGGGATAGCCAGTGTTCCGGGCCGTACACGATAGCCCTGAACACAGGCTTTTCTTTTCTGGAGGAACCTGTCATGTATCGCAAGTTGCTGAATGTCGTTTTGTTTCTGATGGCCTGCATGGCCTTTGGCGCCGTCGCGGCGAGTGATCCCCCAGCCGCGATCGAGTCCGGGATTGTCAAGGCCCGGGTCACGGCAGTGGCCAGCAACTACACCAGTTTCACGGTAAGAATCGGTGATGGCGAAGAGAAACTGGTACTTGACGAAGTCGTAGCGAAAGCATTGCAGGCCAAGCTCCGCATCAACCCCGGCGACCGCATATCGGTGATCCTGGGAGCACCGGAGGCAGCGGGGGGCACTACCGTCAAGGAGTTCAAGGGGCTCGAAAAGCAGGTTGGCGTGGGTTACCGCTTGCTCTTCCTGTTCATTGGTCTGGTAGTGATACTGGCTTGCTTCGCTGTGTTCTCGACAGGTAATCTGCGTGGTTTCGTGATCGGGGCGGACAATCGTTACAGCAATTCGAAGATTCAGATCGTGTTGTGGTTCGGGAGCCTGTTCGTGATCTATCTGGGAACGCTGATGCTGCGGGTCTACGTTTATGGCTGGGATTTGCTTGGAGGCGTCGGGATTACCGAAAATCTGCTGGCGCTCAGCGGCCTGAGCGTGTTTACCTATGGCTCGGCGAAAGCGATAACCTCCAGCCAGCACGAAAATGCCAAACAAGGGCTTGAAAAGGCAAGAGGCGAGGCCAGTGCCGCACAAGGGAACGCCGCTGCTCCCGGGGCAGCGGCAGGTTTGCAGGTCCTCGCGGCGCATGCGGCAGGTCTCCAGAGTCAGGCCCAGCAGCAGGTAGACCTGAAGACCCAGGGTACACCGGAAATGAAGAATCTGTTTTGCGATGACCTGGGCAATCTCGATTTCGGCGACAGTCAGATGTTTTTCATCGTCTTGCTGACCGTTGCGATCTTTATCCTCACCTCGTTTCATTTTCTTGAGTGGGTAGCCTACTCGCCGCAAATCATCCTGCCCGACCTCGATACTACGCTGCTGTCTACGTTCGGACTGGGGCAGGGCGCGTATCTGGTGAAGAAGGCCGCCAGCCCATTGGGCAGGGGCTAGGGAGTCATGACCTTTCCACCGTACTTTTGACCTGATGATCGATACCATCCTGCTGACCGCTGCGCGCATCTGTACGTTCGCCCAGCAGCGCGCGCTGACCAATGCCAGCGGATTTTTTTTCGAGCGTGCCGGCCGGCTGTTTCTGGTGACCAGCCGGCACGTGATGCTCGACAAGCCAAGCCGACATTTTCCCGACCGTCTCGAGATCGAGTTGCACATCGACCCCGACAACATGGCCGGCTCGACGGGCTTTTCGATTCCGTTGTACCGCGGGGGGAAGAGCCTCTGGCGCCAGGGCCTGGACACGGCCGGAGACATCGACGTGGCGTTGATCGAGATCGACCGCTACGCGCTCCCGCCGAGTACGGTTTATCGCGCCTTTACCCCCGAGCATCTGCCCGGCCCCTTCGATCAGGTCGAGGTCGGCAGTTCGCTGCTGGTTGTCGGTTTCCCGCTTGGTTTCCACGATACGCTGCATCACATGCCGGTGGTTCGCCAGGCCGTGATCGCTTCCTCATTCGGTCTCCGATTCAAGGGTGAAGGCTACTTCCTTACCGATGCGCGTACCCACCGGGGGACCAGTGGCGCGCCGGTGGTGATGCGTGTTCCCGGTCACGACCCCAGGCGAAGGGACTTGCCGTGGATGCTGCTCGGAATCCATTCCGCCCGGCTTGATGTCGGGACCCGGGATCGCAAGCTCGATGAAGCCCTTGGCCTGAACAGCGCCTGGTACGCGGACATCCTGATGACGCTAAGCGCAGCTTGATGAGTTCGTTCCCGCTCGCGCCGCGCTACCGGCAGACGCTTCAAATGCTGTCCTTTGCCTGGCGAATGTTGCGCCGTGACGCACGCGGCGGTGAGTTGCGCTTGCTGGCGGCGGCGCTGGTGGTCGCCGTCGCCGCCCTGACGGCGGTCGGCTTCTTCGCCGACCGCGTGCGTCAGGCACTCGACCGTGAGTCCCATCAGTTGCTCGGTGCCGATCTGTTGCTGACCGCCGACCATCCCTGGACTGAAAAGCTGGTCGGGGATGCGCGGGCCCTCGGTCTGCAGGTCGTCGAGACACGGACCTTTCCAAGTATGGTGACACGCGGCGAGGGTGACGAGTTGCGGGCACAACTGGCGGAGATCAAGGCCGTTGGCGCCACTTATCCGCTGCGTGGCGCCTTGCGCATTGCGCCGGCGCTGAACGTCGCCGATGCACCGGCGGTTGGCGTGCCGGGTCCGGGCACGATCTGGGTCGACGAGCGTCTGGCCTCGTCTCTGGGTGCGCGCGTTGGCGATCCGATCGCTGTCGGGCAAAGCACGCTGCGTGTCGGTGCGGTACTGACCCTGGAGCCTGATCGCGGCATCAATTTCTTCAGCGTCGCGCCGCGCCTGCTGATGAACCTCGAAGATCTGCCGGCCACGGCGCTGCTGCAAGTCGGTAGCCGCGTCGCTTATCGGCTGCTGGTCGCCGGCGACCTGTCGGTCGTCAAGCGCTTTCAACGCGAAGTCGAACCACAGTTGGTGCGCGGGCAACGGCTCGAAGACCCTCAGAACGGTCGCCCTGAGATCCGCACCGCGCTCGATCGGGCGCAGAAATTCCTGGGTCTCTCGGCATTGCTGACGGTCGTTCTGGCGGCGGTGGCGGTCGCCCTTGCCTCGCGACGCTATGTGCAGCGCCATCTCGATCCCTGCGCCGTCATGCGCTGTCTCGGTGCTACCCAAGCTCTGCTGTTGCGCCTGTATCTGGCACAGTTTGTGGTTCTCGGCGTGCTCGCCGCAGCCGGTGGCTGTGTACTCGGCTACCTCGCTCATTTCGCGCTGCACGCCTGGCTGGCGCAGCTTCTGGCGACGCCACTGCCTCCTCCTGGACTGTTGCCTGCGGCACAGGGCGTACTGGTCGGTTTGCTGCTGCTGTTCGCCTGCGCTGTGCCTCCGCTGCTGCATCTCAAAAGGGTCTCGACGCTGCGGGTTCTGCGTCGCGAATTGGGAAGTCCACGCGGTGGTCTGCTCGGTGGATATTTGTCGGGTTTCGCGGCACTGGCGGTGCTGATGTTCTGGGTTGCCGGCGAGGTCGCGCTCGGCGCCTATGTGGTCGCGGGTTTCAGCGTGGCCCTGTTCGTCTTTGCGCTGCTGGCCCGCCTCGTCGTCAGGATGGCCGCCGCGGCGCGCGGCGGTGTGAGTGCCGGAAGGTCGGCGGGGATCGGCTGGCGCTACGGTCTGGCTAGTCTGGAAAGACGGGCAAGCACCAGCGTCGTCCAGATCGTCGCGCTGGCGCTGGGCTTCATGGCGCTGTTGCTGCTGACCGTGACGCGCGGCGATCTCCTCGATGCGTGGCAGCGAGCGGTTCCTCCCGATGCGCCCAATCGCTTTGTCGTCAATATCCAGCCCGAACAAGTCGAAGGGGTACGCGCGTTACTGGTGGCGCAGGGCTTGTCACCCGAGTTGGCGCCGATGATTCGCGGCCGCCTGACGACCATCAACGGCGTCGAAGTCAGCGCCGCAAGCTACACCGACGATCGGGCGCAGCGCCTGATCGATCGCGAGTTCAACCTGTCGGTACGCGCGGATCTTCCCGAGGGCAACAGACTCAGTGCCGGGCGCTGGTTTTCGCCTGTCGATCTTGGCGGCAAGGGAGCCGCTGCGGTTGCTTCTGTGGAAGAGGGCCTGGCCAACACCCTGGGTCTGAGCGTCGGCGACCGCCTCGAGTTCGTCGTCGCCGGTGACAGAATCGGCATGACGGTGGTCGGTTTGCGCAAGGTCAATTGGGATACGATGCGTGCAAATTTCTTTGTCCTGACGCCGCCGGTGGTCCTCGATGGGTATCCGGCAAGCTGGATCACCAGCTTTTATCTGTCACCCGAGAAGGCGGACTTCGTCAACCGCCTGATCCGCGAGTTTCCCAATCTGACGGTCATTGACGTTGCCGCGATCCTGCGACAACTGCAGGCGATCATGGAGCAAGTGGCACGTGCTGTGCAGTTCGTTTTTCTTTTTACACTGGCCGCCGGGGTCATTGTCCTCTATGCCGCGCTGGCATCGGCAGCCGAGGAACGGCGCTATGAACTGGCCGTCATGCGTGCGCTCGGAGCACGCCGGGAGCAGTTGCGACGCGCCTTGCTGGCTGAGTTCGCCGCGATCGGTGCGCTTGCCGGCCTGATTGCCGCCGTGGGTGCGATCGGCGTCGGCCAGTTTCTGGCGCGCCAGGTTTTCCGGTTCGAGGTCGAGGTCGATCTGTGGCTGTTGCCGACAGCGACCTGCTGCGGGGCTTTGCTGGTTACCGGCGCCGGGTGGTTGGCTGTGGCCAGACTGTTGCGGACGGCGCCGCTTGAGGCGCTGCGGGGCGGCAGTTCCTGAGCGGCAACCCGCGCTGTCGACGACGCGTCATCGTTTATCATACGGGCTGATGCGGGGGGCGACCGAGGAGTGGAGTTTCACCGGGTTGCGCTCGTGATATTGACCAACACGGCGGTGAGGAGGAGCTTTACCATGAAGGGAAAGACATTGCTGATCTTGCGGCACGGGAAATCGGACTGGGGCACCGGTCACGAAGACTTCCACCGACCGCTGGTCGATCGTGGTCGACTCGGTAGCCAGAAAATGGGGGCGTGGATCAAGCATCGGAAGCTGGTGCCCGACACGGTGCTCAGTTCCCTGGCCGAGCGTGCCCGCGCCACCACTGAAACCGCTTGCCAGGCCATGGGCCTGCCCCTGAAGAAGGTGCTCTGGGATGAACGGGTATATGCGGCACCGGTCGCAGACCTGCTGGCGGCTCTGGCCGATTGCCCGAAAAGCGCACGGCGCGTGATGTTGGTCGGCCATAATCCCGGGCTCGAAGAGCTGATTGATTACCTGACCGCCGGTCGCGTCGAGATTCCCGCCGATGGCAAGGTCTTGCCCACCTCGGCACTCGCGCAACTGGAAATGGTCGAGGACTGGGCCAGACTCGGGCGCGGCTGTGCCACCCTGGTCTCGGTTACCCGGCCTGGAGAAGTGCCGGCACAAACGCCGATCGAGGTCGACAATGACACCGAACTGGGCCCGGTTCCGGACTATTTCTTTACCCAGTCGGCGGTACTTCCCTACCGGCAGGTTGACGGCAAACTGGAAATCATGGTCATTGCCTCGCGCAAGGGCACACGCTGGGTCATTCCCAAGGGGGTCAAGGAGCCCGATCTCTCCTTGCGCGATTCAGCCGGCAAGGAGGCGCTGGAGGAGGCGGGGGTGCGTGGCCGTCTCGATGACGAGCCGATCGGCCACTATGACTACGAGAAGTGGGGCGGCGTCTGCCATGTCGCGGTTTTTCCGATGGAAGTGAACGAAAGCGTGCCCGAAGACGAATGGGAGGAAAGCCACCGCGAACGGCGTTGGCTCACTCCCGGCAAAGCCAGGCACCTGCTCGACGAGCGTGCCTTGCGCAAATTGGTAGACAAGTTGGCAAAACGGCTCGGTAAAAGCTGATTTGGTGGTCAGGCGCGCGCCGCCAGCCTGTATGTAGGGTTTCGGGCTTGGCGGTCTGTTCTGCGCGGCTGAAATTGTTGGCGAAACACCGCTAGAATCCGGGTTTTTCTTCCGACAACCAGGCGGCGATTTCCAGAAAGTCCTTCTGGTTCTGGCGGATGACCAGGAACACGACGAGTGCCAGGAGCAGCGCGAAGATCAGGATCGGAAGCTCTTGCCAACTCAGGTTTTCGAGCAGTTGAAGATGCATGGCTTTCTCCAGTCGTCGATGCTGAACACTGCGGAAGCAGGGGTCTGGGCTACATTAGCCGTTTTCTGACCGGTGACCTGCGCGAATGGTTCCGGCGCGGAAACCTCGAAGTCGATCTGGCCGCGCGCATCCGGCGAGCCTCGGCAACTCGCCGGATGCGCGCCCAGGCTCAGATCACACGTACTCGGATCACGTGATTCACCGCCTTGATCGCGTCGATCACCGCGTCGCCAGGGACCCGTTCGACGTCCATGATGTTGAATGCCAGTTCGCCACGGCTCTTGTTGACCATGTCGACGACGTTGACCTTGTTGTCGGCCAGGACCGACAGGACTTGGCCGAGAACGCCGGAAACATTGTCGTTCGAGAAAGTGATCCGCGACGTGCCGCGGCTTCGCTCCATGGTGATCTTCGGAAAGTTCACCGAATTGACGATATTGCCGTTTTCCAGGTAGTCGACCAACTGGTTGGCGGCCATCACCGCACAGTTGTCTTCGGATTCCTCGGTGCTGGCACCGATATGCGGCATGGCAATGATTTTCGCGTGCCCCAGGAGAACCGGCTCAGGAAAATCGCAGACGTACTTGCCGAGACGCCCGGCATCCAGGCTGCGCAATACCGCGGACGAGTCCACGATCGCATCACGGGCAAAGTTGAGCAACACCGCACCTGGCTTGATGACCGCCAGGGTATCGTCGTTGAGCATGTGCCGCGTAGCGTCTATCGCGGGCACGTGCAGCGAGACATAATCCGAGCGAGCCAGCAGGGACTGCAGGTTCTCCATCCGGCTGACTTCGTTGGACAGACGCCAGGCGGCGTCGATCGACAACAGCGGGTCGAATCCGACCACCGTCAGCCCCATGGCCAGAGCCATATCGGCGACCATCGATCCGATCGCTCCGAGACCGACGATTCCCAGCGTCTTGCCCTTGATCTCATGGCCGGCGAAGCGGGATTTGGCCTTCTCGACGAGGGGCGACATTTCTGCCGGATCCTTGAGATCGACAAGCGACTGCACATAGTTCATGCCGTCGACAATACCGCGCGCGCTGAGCAGCATGCCCGCCATCACCAGTTCCTTGACGGCATTGGCATTGGCTCCGGGGGTGTTGAAGACGACGATACCCTGTTTGCCATACTCGGCGACCGGGACGTTATTGACGCCCGCACCAGCACGCGCGACGGCCAACAGCGAGCCGGGTACTTCGACGCCCTGCAGTTTCTGACTGCGCAGGAGAAATGCGTCGGGGTGGGCAATGTCACTGCCTACTTCATAGGATTGACGCGGGAAACGATCAAGGCCCTTGATCGAGATCTGGTTGTAGGTTCTGACCTTGTACATGGCAATGTAACTCACTTAGGGAGGGTGACGACGACGCGGAGAATCAGGCGGTGACCTGTTCGTAAGCCCAGGCCAACCAGGGCATCAGCGCCTGCAGGTCGGAGGTTTCAACGGTGGCACCACACCAGATGCGAATCCCTGCCGGCGCATCCTTGTACGAGCCAATGTCGAAGGCAACGCCTTCGCTGTCGAGCAGTTTGACCAGCTTCTTGACCTGATCTGCGTCGAGCTTCACGCTCAGGCAGACGCTGGTGTTCGAGCGCGTTGCCGGGTCTCTGGCCAGGAAGGAAATCCAGTCGTTGGCGGCGACAAAGTCGGCGATCACCGCCAGATTGGCCTCGCTGCGCGCCGTCGCCGCCTTGACACCGCCAATCAAATCGATCCATTGCAGGGCGTCGAGATAGTCGGCGACGCACAGCATCGACGGCGTATTGATGGTCTCACCCCGGAAGATGCCTTCGCTAAGTTTGCCGCCGGACACCAGTCGGAAAACCTTGGGCATTGGCCATGGCGGACTGTAGCTCTCAAGCCGGGCGACCGCGCGTGGGCTGAGGATGAGCATGCCGTGGGCACCTTCACCACCCAGGACCTTCTGCCAGGAGAAGGTGATCACATCGAGTTTGTTCCAGGGAAGGTCCATCGCGAACACTGCCGAGGTCGCGTCGCAGATGGTCAGGCCGGCGCGATCATCCGGGATCCAGTCCGCATTCGGCACCTTGACACCCGAGGTTGTGCCGTTCCAGGTGAACACCACATCATTCTCGAAATCCACCTGCGAGAAGTCCACGATATCACCGTAGTCGGCCTTCAACACCCTGGCGTTGGCAAGCTTGAGTTGCTTCACCACATCGGTGGCCCAGCCGGCGCCAAACGACTCCCACACCAGCACGTCAACCCCGCGCTGACCAAGCAGGGACCACATCGCCATCTCCACCGCGCCGGTATCCGATCCCGGTACGACGCCGGCGCGGTAGCCCTCGGGCAGGCCGAGGATACGGGCGGTCTCCGAACACGCCAGCGCGAGAGCCTTCTTGCCTGTCGCCGAACGATGCGAACGGCCCAGCGTATCGAGCTGCAGGGCACTGACGTCGTAGCCCGGGCGCTTGCTGCAGGGGCCGGATGAAAAATTGGGGTTCTTGGGTTTTGCTGTGGGTTGCATGATTGCCTCTATCTGGGAAAAAGGAACCTGGGGATAGCGCCTCCCCGAAAGTCGGATGACCGCATCGGACAACCACGGATTGTAACAGAGTGCCGAGCGGCTTTTTTGCGGGCCACACGTCAGGCAGGCGCTACCTTAGAGGTCCAGCTGCCCTCGGTACACAACCCTAAGCCGGCGAAGCCGGAACCAAACAGGATGAGGTTTCTGTCATAGCCGAAACGGGATAAGCGGAGGCGACCATGACACAGATGCTGACCGATCGCTATCACGAGCGGCTTTCCGGAACGCTC
>Ga0208938_1000622_pt1 | contig 25095 bp, 23 predicted proteins | sample AD_UKC125_MetaG_FD_184434 | JGI IMG/M metagenome (GOLD analysis project Ga0208938, IMG submission 184434) | Active sludge microbial communities of municipal wastewater-treating anaerobic digesters from USA - AD_UKC125_MetaG (SPAdes) (version 2) | ecosystem: Engineered > Bioreactor > Anaerobic >...
CCGTGGCGTGAATGGCGTTGTGTCCCAGCCAGCCCCGCGCCGAGTGCGCCCGCTGCCCTTCGGTGCGGATGTGTGCCCGCAGGGTCCCTTGGCAGCCCGCCTCGACTCCCGCGTCGCTGGGCTCCATGAGCACTGCGAAGTCGGCGACCAAGAGGTCCGGACGTGCCAGGCTGAGGCTGCGCAGACCGTTGTGGGCATCGTCGATCTCCTCACACTCGTAGAAGACGTAGGTGACGTCCCGGCTGGGTGCGGCGATCTGATAAGCGCAGCGCAAGGCGACGGCCACGCCGCCCTTCATGTCGTTGGCACCGAGTCCGTAGACCCTGCCATCGGCGATGTGGTGCGGCAGATTGTCCGCCGCCGGCACCGTGTCCAGATGCCCCCCGATCACCACGCGCTGGTCACGGCCGAGGTCGGTCCGGGCAACCACCGTGTTGCCGAAGCGCTGCACAGTGAGGTGCTCAGCGACCGCGAGCGCCGCCTGCACCTCGTCGGCGATCTGCTGCTCGTGGCGGGATTCGCTGGGAATGTCCACCAGGGCTGCGGTCAGGGAAACGACGTCACGGGACAGGTCAAGCATTCAACCAGAGTAGTTGGGCGCCCAACCGGGCCCCACCTGGCAGGCTATGACCCATGCTCAACACGTCTGCCGCCAGCGGCATCGGCCTGGCCACCGTCTCGCGCAACCGGATCCTCGATGTCTGGTTTCCCCGCCCGGCTCTGACCGCCCGGCCGATCGATGTGCCCGATATCGCAACAGCCATCGACGGCGACCAAGTGCGCGACGTCCGGGTCGAGACCGTGGTGACCAGCATCGCCGACCTGTCGACCCCACCGGTGGATGTCGCCGATGTGTACCTGCGTCTGCACCTGCTGTCCCACCGTCTCGTCGCGCCGCGCACGATCAGCCTGGAGGGGGTCTTCGGTCTGCTGCCCAACGTGGCCTGGACCACTGGCGGGCCGGTTGCCCTTGAGGAACTGGAGTCCACACGGATCCGTGCCCGCTCCCGCAGCCAGCACGTGACCGTGCTCAGCGTGGACAAGTTCCCACGCATGGTGGACTACGTAGTGCCGCCCGGGGTGCGGATCGCCGATGCGGATCGGGTACGGCTCGGTGCTCACCTGGCGGCGGGCACGACGGTCATGCATGAGGGCTTCTGCAATTTCAATGCCGGGACTTTGGGGGCGTCCATGATCGAGGGCCGGATCTCCGCTGGCGTGGTCGTCGGTGACGGCTCCGATGTCGGGGGTGGCGCATCGATCATGGGCACACTGTCGGGGGGCGGCAGTGAGGTGATCTCGATCGGCGAGGGCTGCCTGATCGGGGCGAATGCGGGAGTGGGCATCTCATTGGGTGACGGCTGCATCGTCGAGGCCGGGTGTTATGTGACCGCGGGGTCCAAACTCACCCTGCCTGACGGCTCAGTGACGAAGGCCCGAGAGCTCTCAGGACAGCCTGGCTGGCTGTTCCGCCGCAACTCGGTCTCAGGTTCATTGGAAGCTGTGCCGCGCAGCGGCTCGTGGGGAGAACTCAACGCGGACCTGCACAAGAACTGACGGGTCAGACCGAGGCGAAGTGCGCCTTGTACTTGCGGATCATCATCGGTTTGACGAAGAGCCGGACGGGCCGCGGTAACACCGAGAATACCTGCTGATCCTGCGCCGACCCGCCGTCGGCGATCCAGGGGAACACCAGCATGGCGTTGGGCACCTGCCGGCTGGCCTCGTGGAACGCCTTGAGGTCCTGGCTGGTGAGGTACTTCTCCAGCAGCCCTTCGGCATCGGCCTCTTCATGGGCGAAATGTGCTGCCACCAGCAGCCGCAGGGCGGCCAGGTGCGTCAGCGTATCGGCGGGCAGCACCCCGGACCCGGCGAAGTCGGCGTCGCTGGCCTCCAAGGCCATCTGCAGCTGGTCGTGTTCGCCGGCCATAGCCGCCAGCGTGCTCAACTCCCGTTCATCGCTGGTGCGCTGCTGCACCAACGGCCACAGGTACTCGTCCTCCAGCTCGTGGTGACTGTGCAACTGCTCGGACAGGAACTGGTAATGCTTACGAGCCACCGGCGCATTCTGCGCCTGCACGTACCCCTCCACCCGGTCGAGCTCACGAAGGACAGCACGATGCAACATGCCGTTCATCGCCATATCGACGCTCACAGGCGCTCCAGCATGGGGGTGTAGTCCCGCTCCGTCGGTCCGGTGTAGACCTGCCGTGGCCGCCCGATCTTCGTCATCGGATCGTTGATCATCTCGCGCCACTGGGCGATCCAGCCGGGCAGTCGTCCCAACGCGAACAGGACCGTGAACATCTTGGTCGGGAAACCCATCGCGCGGTAGATCAGGCCCGTGTAGAAGTCCACGTTCGGGTACAGCTTGCGCTCGACGAAGAAGTCATCGGCCAACGCCACAGCTTCAAGTTGTAGGGCGATGTCGAACAGCGGGTCGTTGCTGTTGAGGTGGTCGAGGATGCCAGCGGCCGTACGCCGCACGATGGCCGCCCGCGGGTCGTAGTTCTTGTAGACCCGGTGACCGAAGCCCATGAGTTTCACGCCGTCCTCGCGGTTCTTCACTTTCCGCACGAACTCGTCGACGCTGGTCCCGGAATTGCGGATGCTTTCCAGCATCTCCAGGACCGCCTGGTTGGCGCCACCATGCAGCGGACCGAACAAGGCGTTGACGCCGGCAGACACCGACGCGAAAAGGTTGGCGTGTGAGGAGCCCACAAGTCGGACCGTCGACGTCGAGCAGTTCTGCTCATGGTCCGCGTGGAGCAGAAGCAACAGATCCATCGCTCGGCTCAGGATCGGGTCGCTCTCGTACTCCTCGGTGGGCCAGCCGAAGGTCATGCGCAGGAAACCTTCCACCAGATTCAGGGAGTTGTCGGGGTACATCAGCGGCTGGCCCAGCGACTTGCGGTAGGCGTAGGCCGCGATCGTCGGCAGTTTGGCAAGCAGGCGGTACGTGGACATCTCGACGTGCGCAGGGTCGAAGGGGTCCAAGGAGTCCTGATAGAACGTGCTGAGCGCGCTGACGGCGCTGGACAGCACGGGCATGGGATGGGCGTCGCGCGGGAAACCGTCGAAGAAGCGGCGCAGATCCTCATGCAGGATCGTGTGCATTCGCAGGCGCTGGTCGAACTCCGCCAGTTCATCGGAGGTCGGCAGTTCCCCGTAGATCAGCAGGTACGACGTCTCCAAATACGTCGACTGCTCTGCCAGTTGCTCGATCGGGTAACCCCGATAGCGCAAGATTCCCCTGTTGCCGTCGATGTAGGTGATCGCCGACGTACAGGACGCGGTGTTCATGAAACCGGTGTCGAGCGCGACGTGCCCCGTGGCGCCCAGCAGTTTCGAGGTGTTCAGGCCAGATTCCCCGTCGGTGGCGGGGACGACATCGAGGTCCAGTGCCGTGTCGGGACCGTTGAGTACGTAGTCGCTCACACCTGACACGCTAGTCGGGGCGGGCCCAGCTGCGCGTGTGAAGGGTGAGATTACCCTGGCGAGGATCAGCCGGCCAAGCGTTGACATGCCATGGCGATGTGCTCATCGCTGGCTGTCAACGCCACCCGGACGTGGCGGGCCCCGGCAAGCCCATAGAAGTCTCCGGGTGCGACGAGAATTCCTCGATTCGCCAGCCAGTTCACGCTGTCCCAGCACGGCTCATCGCGGGTGCACCACAGGTAGAGCCCGGCGTCGGACAGATCGATGTGGAAACCGGCCCCGGTCAGAGCCTGCCGCAGAGCGGCCCGCCGGGCCCGGTAGCGCTCCCGCTGGACGACCACATGCTGGTCGTCGAGCCAGGCGGCGCTCGCCGCGGCCTGCACAGGCAGCGGCACCATCATCCCGGCGTGTTTGCGCACCCCGAGCAACCTCGCCACCAGCCCGGGATCGCCGGTCACGAAGCCGAACCGGTAGCCGGCCAGGTTCGAGCGCTTCGACAATGAGTGCAGGGCAAGCAGGCCGCTGTGATCGCCGCCGCTCACGTCAGGGTGCAGGATCGAGACGGGCTCGGCGTCCCAGCCCAGTTCGATGTAGCACTCATCACTGACCACGATCCCGCCGGTGGCGCGGGCATCGGCAACAATCTGCCGCAGCCGCGCCACCGACAACACCTCACCCGTCGGGTTGGACGGACTGCTCAACCAGGTCACGGCCGCGGGTTCGCCGACTGTGGCCGTGCGAGCGCCGGCGATCAACGCGCCCACCTCGTAGGTCGGGTAGGCCACCTCGGGATAGGCCACGACATCACCGGCACCGAGACCCAACAGGGTCGGGAGCCAGGCGACGAACTCCTTGGTCCCGATCAGCGGCAGCACATCGGCAGGCCCGACACTCACTGCGAGGCGGCGTGCAAGCCAGTCCACAGCCGCCTCACGGACTGCGAGTGTTCCGTGAGTCGTCGGATATCCAGGCGCATTCGAAGCCTCCCGCAGGGCCTGCTGCACGATCAGCGGGGTGGGGTCGACTGGAGTGCCGACCGACAGATCGACGATGCCGCCGGGCACCGCGGACGCCTGCGCCTTGGCCCCTAGGAGCCGGTCCCACGGGAAGTCGGGAAGGTGCACCTTACTCGTCGTGCTGCTGCGGGGGCAGCGCCGCGATGAAGTCCACGTCGTGGTCAATCTTGCCCATCTTGGTAGCGCCCCCGGGCGAACCGATGGTGTTGAAGAAGTCCACGTTGGCCTGCGTGTACTCGGTCCACTCCTCGGGCACGTCGTCCTCGTAATAGATGGCCTCGACCGGACACACCGGTTCGCAAGCCCCGCAGTCCACGCACTCGTCAGGATGGATGTACAACATCCGCTCGCCCTCGTAGATGCAGTCCACCGGACACTCGTCGATACACGCCTTGTCCTTGAGGTCCACACACGGCAACGCGATCACGTAGGTCACGATGATCCCTTTCTCGATGGGGCGGCAACTGGCCTGCTCCCAGGCTATAGCCCGATCCAGGGCGGGGTCACCCCCACGGTCGCTATCAGGTTTGGTACCGACCAGCGTCACACGCCGCGTAACCGGTGGTCCACATAGACCAGTGGAGGTCCTGTTGCATCCCCGGCCTCGACCTGCCCGACTCGGCCGACTACGATGCTGTGATCGCCACCGTCGTAGACGGCCTCCGTGCTGCACGTGAGGTAACCCAGTGCCCCCGTCAGCCGGGCGATCCCGTACTCATCGCGGGTATGTTCAACGATTGCCATCTGACCCGATAGCGGTCGGCCCCGCTCAGCGAACCACCGGGCGGCCGGTGCCTGGTCGGCCGCGAGCAGGGTCACGACCCACCGCTGGGCGGCCATGATCGCGGCATGGAAGCGGGAGTCCTTCTGCACGCAGAACAACACCAAGGGCGGCTCCAGGGACACTGACGTGAAGGAGTTGGCGGTCATGGCGTGGTCATCACCGGACACTTCTGTCGTGACCAGCACGACACCAGTGGCGTAATGCGCCAGCAGGTCCCGGTAGTCCACGTCCACGCGCGCCACGCTATCGCCGCCAAGCCCCGTTGGGCGAATGCGGGGCACTTGTGATCAGTCGGCCTCAGAGGACAGGCACAGCCCGCAGGTCGATCTGGTCATCTTTGAGGACTGCGAGGATCTCCTCGCCGACCAACTCATGACGTTCCAGCAGCGCATCGCGCAACCGGACCACCGCTTGCCGATGCTCGACGAGCACCTGCCGGGCGATCTCCTTCTGGGCGACCAGCAGCTCCTCGAGCGCGGCCCGGCTGGTGGAGTCAGAGATCACCTGTCCGACCAGGTTCGCTGTGCCCTGCGCAGCGGACACGTTGATCAGCGACCCGACCATCCCGGTGGCGCCGACCATCTGGGCGGCCACCGTGGTGGCGTAGTTGAGATCCGAACTCGGGCCCGTCGACACCTCCCCGAAGAACAACTCCTCCGCGACCATGCCGCCGAAGGCGATCTGGATCAGGCTGAGCAACTCGGTGCGGCTACGGGTGTAGACGTCCTCGGTGTCGTTGTGCGCCAGCATCCCGAGGGCATCCTTGCGCTTGATGATCGTGAGCACCTCCAAGCGTCGGTGCGGTGCAACCACATAGGCGATGACCGCGTGACCCGCCTCGTGAGTGGCGATCAAAGCTGCCTCGTGGTCGGTGTACGCGACCGGCTGCCCGAGCCCCACATCAGCCACCAGCCGGGCAGCATGCAGATCCCGGGTGTTCATAGCACGCGAGCCGCGACGTAGCGCCTCGATCAGAGCCTCATCGAAGAGGTTCTCCAGCCGCGCCGGGGTATAGCCGGTCGTCAGCGAGGCGAGATGGTCGCGGGCGATGTCGGAATCCAGCTCAGCCTCGTGCGAGCGCCGTTCCAGCATCAGGTCGATCAGATCCCGGCGACCCTTCTTGCCCGGCGGGTCGAAGGTGAGGACCCGGTCGAAACGGCCGGGCCGCAACAGGGCAGCATCCAGTGATGCCGCCCGGTTCGTGGCGGCGATGAGTAGGACGTTGGCCGGCTGCGGCGTTGGCCGGCGCAACTGCCGGTGCGCGGGCAGCAGCAGATTGATGGCGTCGACGAGTCGCCCGAGGAATGACTGCCAGCCGGTCGGCTCATCGAACGACTGCATCTGGACTAGCAGTTCGTTGACCACCCCGCCGGTGCCCTCACTGACCATCGACGCGTTGACGACCGGCTGCGGCGGCGCGGCGGTGGCGCTGGCGGTGGGCAACCCCACCAGCCCCCCGCAGCAGACCGTCGGCTCTTGAGCCGGTGGTCCGGCCACAGCGGACATCCCCCCGCGGGTGGTGGCGATCGCATCGATCTCCTCGATGAACCCGATAGCACCGCCCTCCCGTCGGGCGGTCTTACGCAGCGTCTTGAAGTAGGCACGGATCTTGCGCGCTGTGGCCCCGTAGTACATGGATTGGAAGGACGTGGCACTGACGAACAGGAAGGGCACATCCGCCTCGGCTGCCATCGCCTTGGCCACGTAGGTCTTGCCCGTGCCTGGAGGGCCCTCAAAGAGGATCCCCCGACGAGCGGTGCCGCCCATCTCCTCCTGGAAGCGACGGTGGGCCAGGAAGAGGTTGAGGGACCGCACCACATCCCCCTTGACGGCATCGATCCCCCGCACATCGTCGAACCGCACGCCGAGCTGGTCAGGCCGGTAGATGACGTGCGGCGAGCGCCCGGCGACCATGGTCGTCCCAAGCAGTGTCCCGATCAGCACCAGGAAGAACAGGAAGACGATGGCCAGGAACGGGTCGATCGTTGGCAGCGAGAGGGCGGTGACATCCACAGGGTCACCGGTGAGCATGCGCAGCCACAGCCACGAGGCGGGGACCGCCAGCAGGACAGCCAGCGTTAACAGTCGCCGCTGCCGCCTGTGCTCACGGGTCTTGCCGACATCGGCGTCCGCAGCCTTCAACCGGCCATCCGCGACGTGCGACAGCATGTGATGATCCATGCGCGCCTCCTTCCCTTCTTACTCAGAGTGCGCCCTCTTGCCCCGAATGGGGTATTCGGGGGATCAGAAACGGCACCTATGACCTAATCCGTTCGAGTGGCGTCGTCACCCGATCCAGTGAAAGGGGGCAGTTGTCACCCGATCCCGTTGAAGAGGTCCGTCTCGTGGCCGGTGTCATCAAAGGGGCCGGCAACTTCGCCTTGCGCGATCCGGAAGTACTCGATACCCATCGCCTTGCTCCCCAGATTGTTGCTCAGGGCGAAGAAGCCACCGTCGGTCTGGACCTGCGACGCGTGCTGGGCCAGCGCAGTCATCTTGGCGTCGAGAAAGTCGGTGTTGGCCACGGCGGTGGTGACGAGGTCATCCGCCACGCCGAAGGGAATGTTGTCCGGATCCATCGCCGCGAAGCCCGTCTCCTCCCCGGCTTCGCGCAGCGCCTTGATCCCATCGCGGATCATGCCCTTCGGCATCGCCGTCCAGTAGACCTTCTGCACCTGCCAGGCAGCACCGAGATCCGGGCGGAAAGAGGGCACGGCGGCCAGTGCCACCGCGTAGGTCAGCACGCGGTGGGCCTGGATGTGATCGGGATGCCCATAGCCGCCGAAGTCGTCGTAGGTCACGGCGACCTGCGGACGCACCTCCCTGATCACCGCGACCAGATCAGTGGCCTCCGCCAACAGGTCGGCGCGCCAGAAGCAGTCCGCGCGGTCGTTGGCCGGGGTGCCAGCCATCCCGCTGTCGCGGTACTTGTGCGGCTCGCCGAGCAGCCGCCAGTCGGTGACACCGAGGACAGCCATGGCCGCCGCGAGCTCCTCATAACGATGGGCGCCGAGTTGATCCTGGGCGTCTGCAGCGAGGTGCTGCTTGTCCTCGAGCAGGACCTCACCCTCCTCGCCGAGGGTGCAGGTCACCAAGGTCACCTGCGTGCCTCGGGCCACGTAGCCGGCCATGAGCGCGCCGCAGGTGATGGTCTCGTCGTCAGGGTGGGCGTGCACTAGGAGCAGGCGCTGTTCGGGCATGCACACCAGAGTAGGCAATGGCGCACATCCCGGTAACCTGACCCGGTGGAGTCTTATCCCCGACAAGCAGCCGCGACCGGGCAGTTCCGGTACGGCCAGCCGCGCACCTTCCGTGCGACGACGAGCAGTGTCTACTTCCTGCGATCGACCGGCGGCCGCAGTTCCGCTCTGCGACTGCATCGCTGGGACCGATCGACGGGCAGTTGCGAGGTGATCCTCTCCGGTGGGGGCGACGCGATGACCGCGGCTGAGCAGGCACTGCGGGAACGGCTGCGGGAATCGGCGTCCGGCATCACCGCCTACGACGTTCGCCGCGACCGGGTGGTCGCCAGCGCCGCCGGGCGGCTGCTCCTGTGGGATCAAGAGGTGGGCGCTCGGACCCTGGATGTGCAAGCGGCCTACGACCCACGGCTTAGCCCTGATGGCCAGTGGGTGTCCTGGATCGAGGCGGGCGCCCTCACGGTCTGTGCCTGGGACGGCTCGGGGCGCCGGGTTATCGTCGACAGCGAGGACGGGGCCCACTGGGCGGTGGTGGACTTCATCGCAGCGGAGGAACTGCAGCGCAGCCGTGGCTACTGGTGGCTGCCCGATTCCACCGGGCTGCTGGTGCAACGCACCGATGACAGCCCGGTGCCGGTCTGGTATCGAGCGAATGCGGCATTGCCGCAGAACGAACCAGTGGCCCAGCGCTACCCACACGCCGGGGCTGCCAATGCCCTCGTGGAACTGTGGTCCTTCGGCCTCGACGGTGAAGGGCGCCGCCTCGCACTCGACGGCGAATACCTCGTGGACGCCGCCGGCGGGCTCATCAGCACATTTGACCGGGCTCAGACCCGCTTGCAGGTCACAGACACCGATGGGGAGCGGGTCTGCCTACTGGAGCAGCAGCCGTGGCTCGACGTGCTGCCCGGTCTGCCCCGCCGGGTCGACAACCGGCTGGTCGCCTGGGTCGATGGCGACCACCGGCAACTCACCGTCGACGGTGTGGCCGCGACTCCTGCTGATGTACAGATCCGGTCGTTCGTGGGCGCCATCGGTGATGTGCTGTACGTGCTGGCCTGCCAGGACCCGGCGGAGTCGCGGTTGGCAAAGGTGGACGGCTCCGGCTTCACCTGGCTGTCCCCCGCATCGGCTCACGCCAGCGCGATGGTCGAGGCTGGCCTGATCGTGACCAGCGAGGTCGACTGGACCAGCAGTCGCACGGTGGTCACCATCCGCGACGGCGACTACGGCCCCGTCGCTGAGGTCGACAACCTCGCGGAGACACCGGTGGTGCAGCCGGCTCCGGTCCGGATACCCGCGGGACGCGATGAAGTGCAGACCGTCGTGCTCTGGCCGACCGATCCCGCCGACGGCCCGCTGCCGGTGCTGATGAACCCGTACGGCGGCCCGCACGCCCAACGCGTGCTCGCGGCCCGCAACTCCTACGCCAGTGCCCAGTGGCTGGCGGATCAGGGGTTCTGTGTGATCATCGCCGATGGCCGCGGCACGCCCGGCCAGTCGCCCCTGTGGGAGCACAGTGTCGCCGGAAACCTGCGGGATCTGGCACTCGCCGACCAGGTCACCGCATTGCAGAACGTGGCAGCACGGTTCCCCGAGCGCGTGGACACCGACCGGGTTGGGATCCTCGGCTGGTCCTACGGCGGCTACCTCGCGGCGCTGGCGGTCCTGGACCGGCCCGACGTCTTCCACGCTGCGATCGCCGGCGCACCGGTCACGGAGTGGCGCCTGTACGACACCGCCTACACCGAGCGCTACCTGGGGAACCCCCAGACCGACCCCGGGCCCTACGACCACTGCTCGCTGCTGCCGCTCGCCGCGCAGTTGCAGCGACCGCTGCTGCTCATTCACGGGTTGGCTGACGACAATGTGTTCGCCGCCCACACGCTGCAACTGTCGACGGCGCTGCTACACGCCGGCCGGACCCATGAGGTGCTGCCGCTGGCCGGGGTGACACACATGACCCCGCAACCGGATGTGGCCGAGAACCTGCTCCTGCTCCAGGTCGACTTCTTCCGCCGGCACCTCGGCTAGATCACTCGAGGGGCATCTGAGACAGGTCCAGCGCGCCCGTGGGGACGTCGTTGTCGACGATGTCACGCATCTCGGGGAAGTGGCAGGCGGCAAACTGGCCACCCTTGGTCCCGATCTGGATCAGTGGTGGTTCCTGCTGCGCGCAGATGTCCTGCGCCTTCCAGCAGCGGGTACGGAACCGGCATCCCGAGGGCGGGTTTGCCGGGCTGGGGACATCGCCCTGCAGCACGATCCTCTTGCGCTCGGCGCGGCCCACGGGGTCCGGCACCGGGACCGCGGACAGCAGCGCCTGCGTGTAGGGATGGGAGGGGTTCTCGTAGATGCTCAGCTCATCACCGATCTCCACGATCTTGCCCAGGTACATGACAGCGACCCGGTCCGAGATATGCCGCACGACGGACAGGTCGTGGGCGATGAAGATGTAGGTGAGGTTGAATTCGGCCTGCAACTGTTCGAACAGGTTGATGACCTGTGCCTGCACGGACACGTCGAGTGCCGACACCGGCTCATCACAGACGATGATTTTGGGTCGCAGCGCCAGCCCGCGGGCGATGCCGATGCGTTGACGTTGGCCGCCGGAGAACTGGTGGGGGTAGCGGTTGATGTGCTCCGGGCTCAGACCGACCACGTCCAGCAGGTCCTGCACGGCCTTCTTGCGCTCGCCCTTGGTCACCACCGAGCCGTGGATCTCGAAGGGCTCCCCCACGATGTCGCCGACCGTCATCCGTGGGTTCAAGGACGTGTAGGGATCCTGCAAAACGATCTGGATATCGCGGCGTTTCGTGCGCATGGCGCGATTGTTCAGGGTGGCCATATCGTCGCCCTCGAAGATGATGCTGCCACTGGTCGGGGCTTCCAGTCGCATCACCAACCGGGCCATCGTGGACTTCCCACAGCCGGACTCCCCGACGATGCCCAGCGTCTCCCCGGCCAGCAGGTCGAAGGACACCCCGTCGACGGCGCGCACCTGCCCGACGGTCTTCTTGAAGATGATCCCCCGGGTCAATGGGTAGTGCTTGACAGCGTCTTTAACCTGCAGAATCGGCTCGGTCACCGGAGTACACCTCCTCCCAGAAATGGCATGCGGAGTGGTGGTTACTGGCCACCTCGTAACGGGGCGGCACCTCCTGCAGGCAGATCTCCTGCTTGTAGGGGCACCGGGGATTGAAGTTGCAGCCCGGCGGCAGATTCAGCAGCGAGGGCGGCAATCCCTTGATCGCGTACAACTCGCTGCCCTTGGTATCAACGCGGGGCATGGAGTCCAGCAGACCCTCGGTGTAGGGGTGGGCCGGCGTCGCGTAGAGCGGCAGGATGTCGGCATCCTCCACGATCCGCCCGGCGTACATGACGGCGATCTTGTCCGCCACACCGGCGACCACGCCCAAGTCGTGGGTGATCAGGATCATGCCCATATTGCGTTCACGCTGCAAATCCTGCAGCAGGTCCATGATCTGCGCCTGCACAGTGACGTCGAGGGCTGTGGTCGGCTCGTCAGCTATCAGGACCGCCGGGTCCAGGCTGATGGCCATGGCGATCATGATGCGCTGCCGCATCCCACCCGAGAACTGATGGGGGAAGTCCTTGACCCGCTCACGCGCGGCCGGGATGCGCACCGAGTCCATCAACTCGACGGCCTTCTTCATCCCGTCTTTCTTGGACATGCCGCGGTGGACCTGGAACATCTCGGAGATCTGGTCGCCGACCGTGAACACCGGGTTCAGGGCCGACAGGGAGTCCTGGAAGATCATCGAGATCTCCGCTCCCCGGATCTTGCGGCGGCGGTCCTCGGTCATCTGCAACAGATCTTCGCCGTTGTAGCGGATCTCGCCGCCGGTGATGACTCCGGGCGGCATGTCGAGGATGCCCATGATCGTCTGGGCCGTGACCGACTTGCCGGAGCCGCTCTCGCCAAGCACAGCGAGCGTCTCGCCGGCGTCCAAGGTATAACTGACGCCGTTGATGGCCTTCGCCACGCCGTCTCTGGTGCGGAACTCGACGTAGAGATCGTCGACTTCCAGGAGATGTTCGCTCATCGTCTCACCGCAGCTTCGGGTCCAGGGCTTCACGCACGGCGTCGCCGAGCATGATGAAACTCAACACGGCTACGGACAAGAAGATGGCCGGGAAGAACAGCATGTGCGGCGACACCCTAATGTACTTCTGCGCCTCGTTGATCATCGTCCCCCAGGAGATGACTGGTGGCTGCAGGCCAAGGCCGAGGAAGGACAGGGTCGCCTCGGCGCCGATGTAGCCGCCCAGAGAGATCGTTGCCACAACGATCAGTGGCGCCAGCGAGTTGGGGACGACATGTTTGCGCATGATGCGGCCGTTGCTGGCGCCCAGTGCCCGCGCGGCCACGACGAAGTCAGCATTACGGACCTGGATCACGGAGGAGCGCATGATGCGGGTCATGGCCGTCCAGCCCAAGATCCCCAAGGCGAGCACGACCTTGCCCACTTCCTGGAAGAGCGTCGTGCTGTCGCCCGACGGGAACGAGGTCAGCACCAGAATGCCACCGAGCAACAGGGGGATCGCGAAGAAGATGTCGGTGATGCGCGACAGGATCGCGTCGGTCCAGCCGCCGAAGAAGCCGGCGATCGTGCCCAGGAACCCGCCGACCAGCATGCAGAACACCGTGGTGAGCACCCCGACCAGGATCGATGCCTTAGCACCATAGATCGTGCGGGTGTAGACGTCACACCCGTTGGTGTCGTACCCGAACCAGGCCTCCGATGACGGTGGCAGCCGCGACTTGGTCAGATCGCAAGTGTACGGGTCCTTCCCAAAGGTGAACACCTGTGGGAAGAAGGCCATGATCAGGAACAGCACGATGAGCACTGCCGAGATGACGAAGATTTTGCTGCTGCGTAGCTCACGCCAGGCGTCACTCCACAGCGACCGACTCTGGCCGCCCTTGCCCGCCTCCGGAGGCAGATCCGCGCCCAAATACGTCTCTTTCTCGACGGTTTCGGGGGCCGCCGCCGCCAGTGAGGCGTTCGGGTCACTCATAACGGATCCTCGGGTCGATGGCGCCGTACAGGATGTCGACGAGCAGGTTCACCAGCAGGAAGACCAGCACGAGGACGGTGACCACGCCGACCACGGTGGCACCCTCCCTGGTGCGGATTGAGAGGTACAGCAGGCCGCCGATGCCACGGATGTTGAAGATACCCTCGGTGACGATCGCGCCACCCAGCAGTGCGCCGAAGTCGGCGCCGATGAACGTGACGACCGGGATCAACGAGTTGCGCACGGCGTGGCGGCCGATGACCCGGCGGCGCGACAGACCCTTGGCCGTGGCCGTGCGCACGTAGTCCGCTCGCAGGTTCTCTGTGAGATTGCCGCGCATGAGGCGGGCCACGTAGGCCAGCGATAACGACGCCAGCACGAACGCGGGCAAGATCAACTCATAGACCGTGGGGTCAGCGCCGACTGTCGGTGGGAACCACCCGAGTTTGAGGCCGAACACGTACTGCATCAGATAGCCGATGACGAACACGGGAATCGAGATGACGATCAGGGTGGAAATCAGCACGAGATTGTCCAGGAACTTGCCACGTCGCAAGGCAGCAAGCACACCGGCACCGATCCCGATGACGATCTCGAAGATGATGGCCAGGACAGCCAGCTGGAACGTCACCGGGAATGCCTGCGTAATCTCGTCCAGCACACTGCGGCCCGAGAAACTCTCCCCGAAGTTGCCTTGCACAAGATTGCCGAGGTACTTGCCGTACTGCACGGGCAGCGGGTCGTCCAGATTGAACTTTGCGCGCATCTCGGCGACGTAACTGGGCGGGCAGGGCCGGTCGCCGCATTTGCCGGCGAAGGGGTCCCCCGGCAGCGCCCAGACCATGGCATAGATCAAGAACGTTGTTCCGATGATCACGGGAATCATCTGCAGCAGGCGACGGATGGTGTAACGACCCATTGATCCCTCCGCTCTGCACGTGGCTTAAATGACGTTCGAATGATACTCAGCCCTATGGGTGCGTGTACACCCAACCCGCCGTAACAGCGGGTATCGGTTATCTGGTGGGCTGTGTGACCAGCATGTTTAGGGGGTCATGGGAAGACAGGAGCAGTTGTGCCAAACCGGAGCACCCGGGCGCGGTGCTAGCGCTCTCGTTTGACACAACGGCTCTGTTCCTGCCCGGACACCAGCCGGGTGCCGCGTGACACGGCCAGTTCGATCCGGGCGACCGTGGCCTCGGGCTGCCGCAGCTGCTCCCACACGAATCGCACCACGTGGTAGCCGAGTACCTCCAACATGGCATGGCGACGGCGCTCCTCCACGACGACCCGCCAGGCCTGCTCCTCATCGGTTTGGTCGTACTTCATCAAGCCATCGAATTCGAGGATGACGTTGCTGCCCTCGATCATCAGGTCGACGCGGGCGCGGAAGTCGTCCGTTTCGATGCGCACCTGGCTGCGCACCGAGTAGCCGGCCCCGGCGACGATCATGCGCAACCAGGTTTCACCCGCGGACTCCGACTCCGGGTCGGCGTTGTTGACGACCCAGCGCACGCGCTCAATCCGTTTGACGCGCCCAATGGCGCCGGCCGCAACCCGCAGGGCGTCCACATCGCACCACCGGCGGTGAAGCGCGAAATCTGCTGCGATGAGAGCATCGCGCTTGGACATAACCCGGGCACAGTCGATGATGGTCCACACCACCGATGCGACTGCCACCTCATGGTGAACGGTGGTGTCGGGGGTGCCACCGGAGAGCACTTTCACATCGGCCCCGTACCGACCGGGGGTGACACCGCGGATGTACACCTGTGAGGGCGGATCATCCACAGTCGCCACACCCCAGATCACTGCGGCGGAGGGACCCGTCAGCACAGAACCCGCGATCGCCCGCGCCACTGCGATGCACTGCATGCGATAGATCTGCCAGGGATTCTCTGCGTCATCGGTGTACGTGCCTCGACGCACCTTCCGCGCTGTCTTGCGCATCGGCTTGAGCTCGGACTGGGTCGTGCCGTTGAGCAGCTTCTGTGCAGTCGTCCACATCTGGATATGGTGACCCGCTTCGCCAATCTCGGGTGGTGGCCTGTGGATAACTGCTGGGCCCGGAGAGGCGAGAGCACTTGGGTCACATCGGAGCACTTGGGTCCGGTGCCAACCGCTCTTGTCTGGCCCTAAGGCTCTGTTCCTGCCACCAAGACGCCAAACGGCCCCGCCACCAACCGGTGACGGGGCCGTTTCGTGAAGCGCTGAACTAGCTCTTCTGGATGCTGATCAGGTTGACGCGTGAGAACGGCGTGAACTGCACGTTCGACACGGTGTCGTTGTAACCAGCCACGACAGCGCCGTACCACATCGGGATAACGGGCATGTCCTCAGCAAGCACAGCCTCGCCCTGCTGGAACAGGTCGATGCCTTCCTGACCGGGCTTGGCAGCTGCCTCGTCCATCAGGTCGTCGAACTTCTTGTTCGACCAGTCGCCATCGTTGGAGGAGGCGCCGGTCTTGTACAGCGGAACGAGGAAGTTCTCAATGGACGGGTAGTCCATCTGCCAACCGGTCCGGAACAGACCGGTCATCTCGCGGTTCACGACCTGCGTACGGAAGGTCGCGAAGTCCGGAACCGGCTTTCCGACACAGTCGATGCCCAGCGAGTTCTTGATGCTCACGCAGGTGGCGTCCACCCAGCCCTGGTGACCACCGTCAGCGTTGTAGGCAAGGGTGAGCTTGCCGTCATAGCCGCCGGCCTGGTCAAGCATTTCCTTGGCCTTGGTCGGGTCGAAGTTGCACCACTCACCACAGACGCCGGACTTGTAGCCGTTGACGACCGGGGAGACCCAGCCGGTAGCGGCCTCGCGCGTGCCGTTGAACACGTTGTCGATGATCTGCTGACGGTCGATGGCCATCGAGATGGCCTTGCGCAGGTCGACGTTGTCGAACTTCTTGTCATACAGCGGGAAGGAGATGGTCTGGATCACACCAGCTGCCTGCTCCACCACGCGGTCGCCAAGGATGCTCTTGTACTGACCACCGGCCAGACCAGAGTCAGGGATGGTGTCGAGCACGTCGAGGTTGCCGGCCTGCAGGTCGGTCCACGCGGCATCCAGATCCTGGTAGATCTTGAAGTCCACGCCGGGCACGCTGGGCTTCTCGCTGCCCGGGTAGTCCGCCCATGCCTTGAGCTTGATGGAGACCTTGGGGTCCCAGCTCTCGAACTGGAAGGGACCGTTGCCGACCGGGTTCTTGCCGAACGCCTCGGGATCGTCGAAGAACGACGCGGGCATCGGGGCGAAGCCGGAGTAGCCGACCATCACCGGGAACTGCGAGTTCGGCCGGCTCAGCTTGACCTTGAACTCCGTGTCACTGACGACCTTGAGGCCGGACATCTTGTCCGTCTTGGGCTTGCCGACGGGGTTACCTTCCTCATCGAACTCACCCTGCACCTCGACGAAGCCCTCGATCGGCTCGAAGAAGTACGAGTTCAAAGCGGCGTTCGGACCGTAGGCGGCCCAGTTCCACGCATCGACGAAGCTCTGAGCGGTCACCGGGGTGCCGTCCTGGAACGTCCAGTCATCGCGGATGGTGATGTCCCAGTTCTGCTGGTCATCAGAAGTGATGGAGGTTGCCACTGCGTTCTCGGGAGCGGCAGTCTCCTGGTTGTAGGTCACCAAACCGGTGAACATGGCGTCGATGACGTTGCCGCCACCAGTTTCGTTGGTGTTGGCCGGCACGAGCGGGTTCTGCGGCTCGGCGCCGTTAACGGTCACGTAGGAACCGCTCCCGTCACCACTGCCGCCGGACCCACTGTCCGACGAACCGCCGCACGCGCCGAGCGTCAGCGCCAGAATTGCGGCGCCGACCACTGCGGGTGCGGCTTTCTTGAGTCCACGCATGGACATCCCTTCCCAATTTGTGTGCCCTGTTTGAGCACGTGCTATTCGAAATTGTGTAGAAGTCCCCAGTGCTCGCGCGTAACGTCACTCCTCTTGGGCGTGTCGCGCCAGACGCGCACATGGTATTTGCGCGTCCATTCTGCCAACTCCGGTCCAGGAAAGGGGATAGCAGGTCAATCTTTGGTCTTGTTTCGTTACCTGATGGAACCCGCGCCGGTGTGGGACACGTCAGAATTGTCATGGCAAAGTGGTCACGTGAAGGTGCGGCATCGGATGCGTAGAGGCACGGCAGCAGGTCTGTGCGGCCTGCTCACGGTGGGTCTGGCCGTCCCCGTCGCCGCGGCGCTGGAGGGTCGTCCCGGGACCGGAATGCTCGTCATTGGTCACCGTGGGGCTCCCGTCTACACCACGGAAAGTAGCGCGCTCTCCTACGAGATGGCCAGCAACGTGGCCGCCGACATGCTCGAGGGCGACTTGGTGATGAGCAAGGACGGCCGCCTGGTGGTGTGCCATGACATCGATCTCGGCCGCGTTACCGATGTCGCCAGCCGGCCCGAGTTCGCCCAGAGCGTGCGCAACTTCAACGGCGTCGACTACGCCGGTTGGTGGGTCGATGATTTCACGTGGGATCAGTTGTCCACCCTGCGCAAGCCCAACGGTCAGGGACTGATGCTGCTCGACGACCTCATCACATTGGCGCAGGGACGCGGCGAGACGCTGTACATCGAGATCAAGGAGTCCCAGTACTTCGCGGGTCGGGGCCTGGACCTGCCGGGCACTCTGATCGCGCTGCTCGGCCAGCGCGGGATGGCGGGGGCAGGTGCGCCGTTCTGGGTGCAGTCGGACAATGCTGACGACCTGATCCGGGTCAAGCAGTGGGCTGGCAACCGGACCGTGTTCCTCACCCGCAGCGTCGGACCCGAGGATGTCGGGCTGTTCGCGCAGTTCCGCCAGTTCGCGGATGTCCTGGGGATCCCGACGACCCGCGCCCGTCGCACCCTGGTCGCCGAAGCGCACGCCGCCGATCTCGGCGTGCACATCTGGACGCTGCGTGGCAGCCGCGATGCCTACCGGAAGGCGGCGGCCATCGGCGCCGACGGTGTGATCACCGACTTCCCGGACCTCGGTGTGGATGTGCGGTCCCGGGCTCGCCAGACGAACCGGCCAGCCAGCCTGAGCACCCGCATCGAGAACGGCAATGTAGTGGCCTCCTGGGCCTCCGAGCCGGGCGCGTTCTATGCAGTCACGTTCAACTTCGGCGATCCATTGCTCGCCCCGACCCTCTGGGTGCAGGCAGGCACCGCGTCCTACCCGATGGCCGACGCGAAGGACGTGGACGTCACCGTCGCGAAGTTCGACGGCACCCGGATGGGCGGCGATGCATTCAGCCACGTGAGTGTGGCACCGGTGACGTACGGGGAGCCGCGGGTCGCTACCCGGGTGGGCAGCGTTTCGGCGGTGGTGGGCACTGACGGGAAGACCCGCATCACCGGTGTCTTGGAGAAGACACGTGGCGCCAAATGGGTACCGCTGCGCAACAGTCGCGGGTGGCTGCACGGCCGGGGCGAGGACGTCGAGGATCTGCGCCGCAACTTCCGGACCGACAAGCGCGGCGAGTTCTCGGTCACCGTGCAGGTACGCGAGGACATCGTGTCCGGATATGTTCCGCAACGTGCGTGGCGGGTGGGCGTCACGGGTACGGCGGTGTTGAAGCCGACGGCATCGGAGTGGGTGGACACCCGCGAAGGCGAGGTTCCCACCGCCCGGCGCAGCTCCGGCCAGGCTCAGTCACTGCCGCACAAGGACGTGCGCGTCCGGCACTGACCGTGCATCGCCGTTGCCTTATCGCTTTCCGCCGGTGGCCAATCCGCTGCGGAACTCGACCACGTCCCCGTCGCGCATGACGTACTCCTTGCCCTCCATGCGCACCTTTCCGTGCGCGCGGGCCTCCTGCATGGATCCGGCCGCCATCAAATCCTCGAAAGAGATGACCTCCGCCTTGATGAACCCCCGCTGAAAGTCGGTGTGGATCACTCCGGCGGCCTCTGGCGCCGTGGCACCCTTCGGAATCGTCCAGGCCCTTGCCTCCTTGGGCCCCGCGGTCAGGTATGTCTGCAGTCCCAGCGTGTCAAAACCGACCCGCGCCAGCGCCTGGATGCCCGACTCGTCCTGACCGATGGACTGCAGCAACTCCAAGGCCTCTTCCTGCGGCAGTTCAGTCAGTTCTGCCTCGACCTGTGCGTCAAGGAAGACGGCCTCCGCGGGCGCCACCAGCGCGGTCATCCTGGTCTTGAAGTCCTCATCGGCAAGTTCCTGCTCGTCGCAGTTGATGACATAGATGAACGGTTTGGCGGTGAGCAGGAAGAGTTCGCGCAGCGGCAGCGGGTCGATGCCGGACGCGAACAGGGTCTGGCCGCTGTTGAGGATCTCACGGGCCCGGGTGGCGGCGGCCACAACCGGTGCCTTGTCCTTGGCCATCCGCGCCTCCTTCTCCAACCGCGGCAGCGCCTTCTCAAGGGTCTGCAGGTCAGCCAAGATGAGTTCGGTGTTGATGGTCTCCATGTCCTCGGCAGGTGACACCCGACCCTCCACGTGGACGACGTCGGGGTCGGAGAAGGCGCGTAGAACCTGACAGATGGCGTCGCTCTCCCGGATGTGGGACAGGAACTTGTTGCCCAGCCCCTGCCCTTCGCTGGCCCCGCGCACGATCCCCGCGATGTCCACGAACTCCACCGACGCCGGGATGAGTTTCGCTGAGCCGTACAGGGTGGCGAGCTCAGCCAACCGCGGATCCGGGACCGCGACCACGCCGACGTTGGGCTCGATCGTGGCGAAGGGATAGTTGGCGGCCAGCGCGCCAGCCTTGGTCAACGCGTTGAAGAGAGTGGACTTACCTACGTTGGGCAGGCCGACGATTCCGATGGTCAGGGACACTGCACAAGTCTAGGTGCGCGGTGATCAGGGGAACTTGTCAGACCCTGCCTGCAGACTGTCAGCCATGATCTCTGTGTCGTTGCCCTGGGTTGTGCTGATGGTCGTCATCGCCGCGGCGGGATGTGTGCTGGCGTACCGACTCGGTGCCGCCTCCCTGCGCCCGACGGTCTTGTCGTTGCGCGAGCAGTTGGTGGCCCGCGAGGAGGTCGCGCAGTCGGTGACACCCCTGCGGGAGGCGATGTCAGATCTGCAGCGGCGTGTGGACGATGCCGAGCGCAGCCGCGTGGATTCCCTGAGCCGCTTGAGCGAGCAGATGCTCGGGGTGGGCAGGCAGGTGAGTGTGGCTACCGACGAGGTGCGCACGGAGGCCCAGCGGATCGCAGGTGCCCTGTCCCGCACGCAGCATCAGGGGCTGTGGGGTGAGATGCAGTTGCGGCGCATTGTGGAGGCATCGGGCATGTTGCCCCACGTGCACTTCGTGGAGCAGGTGAACCTCGCTGACGGAACGCTGCGGCCCGACATGGTGGTGGACCTTGGCGAATCGCGCTGCGTCGTCGTCGATGCGAAGGTCAGTCTCGACGCCCTGCTGGATCCCCGCCTGGACGGTGACGAGCAGGCCGCGGCACATGCGAGCGCCATCTCCGACCATCTGACACGACTGTCGGCCAAGCAGTATTGGAAGGCCGCTGGCTCACCGGAGTTCGTGATCATGTTCCTGCCGGCCGAGCACATGTTGGGGATCGCGCTTCAGGCCAGACCTGATCTTCTACAGACCAGCTTCGACAAGCGGGTGGTGCTGGCCACCCCGACCACGCTGATGGCCACCTTGCGCAGCGTGTCCTGGGCCTGGCAGCAGGCGCACATGGCCGGCCAGGCGCGACAGGTTCTGGAGGCTGGCCAGCAGGTGCATCAGCGGTTGACCACCATGAGCCGTCACATCGCCAAGCTGGGCAAGGATCTCGGTGATGCGGTGGAGGGCTACAACCAGTTCGTGGGGTCCTTGGACGCCAGGGTGCTGCCCGCCAGCCGCCGCCTGAGCGCGATGTGTGCCCCTGATGAGGAGCCGACTGCAATCAACACGATCGATATTCGGCCTCGGGACCCGGTGACGCACGACACCGGGTAGGCGTTCACCAGCCGGGGAGGCTTCACGGGTTACCGTGGACGGGTGAGTATTCAGGAGCCGACGACGACCGGTGGAGTGTCGGTCGCGGTGACCCAGGAACCGGCCACTACGGTTCAATATGTGACATCCTCGGCTCCCGATAGCCCGCAGGGCGGCCTGCGGGTGGGGCTCATGGTGCTCATCGCCATGGCGGTCACGGTCCTTGCGGCGCTCGGGGACACCGCGATCAACGGCAGCCTGACGTTCATCACCGGCGCCGTTTTTGTCGTCGTATCCGTGGTGTGTGCGGCCACGGTGAAGTACCGGGATCTGTCCACCGCGATCATCACCCCGCCGCTGGTGTATTTCACGGCGATCCTGGTGGCCGGCCAGCCGAGTCTGCTCAGCGGTACCCGTGACAACCTGCTGATCCGCGAAGCCGGCATGGTCGTCGCCGGTCTCGCCTTCAATGCACCGTGGATCTTCGCTGGGACAATCGCCGCCGCGCTGATCGTGGTGGTGCGGCGCTTCATCCTGCACCGCTGACGTCGGCTACTGAGCGGCTGCCGCTTTCATATCCTTGCGCAGCTCCGGCGGCAGCGCGAACACGAGACTCTCCTCGATCGTACTGACCGTCTCCACCTCGTCGAAGCCCAACTCCGCCAGCGAGGTCAGCAAACCCTGCACCAGACTGTCGGGCACAGAAGCCCCAGACGTCACACCGACCGTCTCGACCCCGGCGACCCACTGTGGATCCAACTCAGTGGCATCGTCGATGAGGTGACTGCGGGTACCCCCCTCAAAAGCGACCTCCGCCAGCCGAACTGAGTTGCTCGAGTTCTGCGAGCCGACCACGATGACGACGTCGCATGTGGGCGCGATCACCTTCACTGCGGCCTGCCGGTTCTGGGTGGCATAACAGATGTCGTCGCTGGGTGGGTCGATGAGCATCGGCAGGCGGCGGCGCAGTCGCTCCACCGTCGCCATGGTCTCGTCGACGCTCAACGTGGTCTGGGACAGCCATGCCACGGGACGATCGGGATCGACAGCGACCGTGTCGGCCGCGTCCGGATCCTCCACGATGGTGATCGCCGCGGGGGCCTCGCCGGCGGTCCCCTCGACCTCTTCGTGGCCTTCGTGGCCGATCAGCAGGATCTGGTAGCCCGAATCGGCGAAGCGCTTGGCCTCGTTGTGCACCTTGGTGACCAGCGGGCAGGTGGCATCGATGGTCGACAGATTGCGATGCTCGGCCTCGTCGTGGACCGACGGTGCCACGCCATGGGCGCTGAACACCAGCCGAGAACCCTCCGGCACCTCCTCGGTCTCGTCGACGAAGATGGCGCCCCTGCGTTCGAGATCAGCGACGACGTGCACGTTGTGCACGATCTGCTTGCGCACATAGACCGGAGGTCCGTACAGGTCGAGGGCCTTCTCGACAGTGACCACCGCGCGCTCGACACCGGCGCAGTAGCCGCGAGGAGCGGCCAAAAGGACTTTACCCACATTTCAATGCTACGTGTCTTGCGCCGGCTGCGCCTTTGCCGCCTCGAGTCGCTGCTCAGCCTGACCCAGGAGTCGGTCGCAGTAGGAGGCCAGTTGCTCGCCCCGCTCCCACAGGTCCAGTGACTCCTGCAGCGTGACCTTGCCGTCTTCCAGGCGGCGCACGATGGACTCAAGTTCGTCGCGCGCCTGCTCGAACGTCAGGGCTTGCTCACTCACTCACTCACTCCCAGCCTCTCGTACCTCGGCGTCGAACGTGCCCGATTGGACACGGACATGGACCACTGTGCCCATGGTCGGCACCTCGCGGACCAAGCGGCCCTGCGGATCGGTCACCAGAGCATAGCCACGGTCGAGGGTGGCCTGCGGGGACAGTGCGCGCAGTTGCAGGTCGAGGCTGGCCAGTTCGACCCGCCCGACCTCCACCCGGCGCGTCGCAGCCGGTAACAGGCGGTCCGTAGCGCGCTGCAAGCGCTGCGCTGCGGGCTGCAGCAGGACATCCGGATCATGCAGTACCCGCCTGGCCCGCCACTGCTCAAGCAGTCGCCGATCCTGGTCCACCCGCACACTGATCCGGTTGCGTAGCGCCACCCGTAAGGCATCGACGTTGGCAACGACCTGCGCGACGTCCGGAACAGCCAGCGTCGCGGCGTGCGTCGGCGTGGCCGCCCGCTCATCAGCGACGTCGTCGAGGATCGGCCGGTCAGCCTCGTGCCCGATCGCACTGATGACCGGCGTGGTCATGGCAGCAACCGCCCGCACCAGCCCCTCGTCCGAGAACGGCAGCAGGTCCTCCAGCGAGCCGCCGCCGCGGGTGACGATGATGACGTCCACCTCGGGATGGGCATCGAGTTGACGCATCGACTCCAGAATGCCGGCGACCGCGCCGCCGCCCTGCACAGCGGTCTCGCGAATCTCCAGTCGGACCCCGGGGAAGCGGCTACCGGTGATCCGCACGACATCCTTCAGGGCATCGGAGTCGCGACCCGTGACGACCCCGACCCGGCGGGGGATCAGGGGCCGCTGGCGCTTCCGGTGCACCGCGAACAGACCTTCCGCAGCAAGCAACTGCCGGCGCCGTTCAATCTCAGCCAGTAGATCCCCGTAGCCAGCAAGGTGGATCTCGGTGGCTCGCAGCAGGATGCGGGTCTGTTTGGTGACGTGCATCTTGACGAGCAGGATCACCCGGTCGCCTTCCACTGGCGTGCGCGGCAGGCCCGCGAAGCGCGCGGGGTGGATCATCACATCGGCGCTGACGTTGCCGTTCTCGTCGCGCAGCGTGAAGTACGTCTGCCCGTTGGTGACCCGGCGTTTGGAGATCTCACCTGTCACCCAGACCTGGCCGAGGCGCCCGACGTAACCCTGGAAGTGCGCCAGCATCGTGCGCAACGGCCAGGGCTGCTCGCGGGTGGTGCTCACGACCGCAGGCGCTCGACGAACGCCTGCAACTGCTCGTAACTCACCGTCCCGGTCACGACAGTGGTCGTGGCGCCCTCGGTGCGCACCAGCGACCGCTGGTCGCCTGCCAGGTACTGCGCCCACACTCGCCCGCCGATGGTGCGCTCACCATCGGCTACTCCCTGCAGCGTCTGCTCCTCGATGAACGGGACAGGGTCGGCGTCTGTCTGGGTGAGCGCCACGTACTGTTCCTCCGGCGTGACGTACCCCAGGAACCACGAGGTGCTGTCCTCCCCCACGGCCTCGAAACGCGCCGAGGTTGGCTTCCAATCCGCCGACAGCCCGACTGGGGCCAACACGGGGTAGGCGGCTTGTGAGCGCGCGGCCTGCAGATACTGGGTGGGGTCGACGGTTCGGATGGGATCGGGGGCCGGTCGCCACACCACGGCGAACAGGAACGCCACGAAGATGGCCACGACCGCCATGCTGAGGACCAGATCGCGGATCCCACGTTTGGTTCGATCCTCGCTCATGGAGTGACGACGCCTGACGAGGGTGACGCAGAGGTGGTCGGCGTGACAGTCGGGGTGGGGGTCGGCGCGGGCGCGGGCGGCTGGGCCAGTCCGGTCGCCTTGCCGCGCAGCGGAACCCGGCACGACGGCACCGTGCGGAACTCGTACCCGCGTGCGCGAAGTTGCGGGATGAGGGCCTTGACGGCGCTGACGGTGGCCGCCCGATTGCCACCCCCGTCATGCATCAGGACCACGGAGCGATCCCGGACATGGGTCAGGACGTGGTTCACGATGTACCCGGTGTCCTGGTGC
>Ga0208938_1000623_pt1 | contig 24980 bp, 24 predicted proteins | sample AD_UKC125_MetaG_FD_184434 | JGI IMG/M metagenome (GOLD analysis project Ga0208938, IMG submission 184434) | Active sludge microbial communities of municipal wastewater-treating anaerobic digesters from USA - AD_UKC125_MetaG (SPAdes) (version 2) | ecosystem: Engineered > Bioreactor > Anaerobic >...
CGACGTCATCAACCTCGTAGACGTGTCCGTTGTGCGGGGCGGCCGGGCCATTCTTGCCGACGTGGACTGGGCCGTCTCCGAGGGGGAGGCCTGGGTCGTGCTCGGACCCAATGGCGCTGGCAAGACCACAATCCTGCAGGTGGCCGGCACGCTGATTCACCCCAGTCTGGGTAGCGCGGAGATCCTTGATGAGCGGCTCGGTGGCGTCGATGTGTTCGAGCTGCGCCCGCGCATCGGGTTGGCCAGTTCGGCTCTGGCCGCACAGGTGCCCCCAGCCGAGCGGGTGCGCAATGTCGTAGTGACCAGCGCCTGGGCAGTGCTGGGCCGCTGGCGGGAGCAGTACGACGTGGCCGACCTCGATCGTGCCGACCAGCTGCTACGGGCCTGGGGTCTGGCCCCGCTGGCCGACGCGCGGTTCGGCACCCTGAGTGAAGGTGAGCGAAAACGCACCACGATCGCCCGGGCACTCATGGCCGACCCCGAACTGCTGTTACTGGATGAGCCGGCGGCGGGCCTCGACCTCGGCGGTCGCGAGGACCTGTTGCGTCGCATAGATGCCCTGCTGGCAGATGAGTACGCACCGACTGTCGTCATGGTCACCCACCACGTGGAGGAGATCCCGGCGGGTGCCACCCACGTCCTTCTGCTACGCGATGCCCGGGTGGTCGCGGCCGGACCGATCGATGACGTGCTGACCAGCGACAACGTGTCGACCACCTTCGGACTGCCAGTGACCGTCACGAAACTGGGGCAGCGCTGGTCGGCGCAGGTTGTATGACCGGGCAGGAGACCGCCCTACTGTTCGCGGCCGGGTTCGCCGCGGGTGGGGTCAATGCGGCAGTCGGCTCGGGGACACTCATCACGTTCCCGACCCTGCTGGCCATGGGTGTTCCACCGGTCCTCGCGAACGGCACCAACTGCCTCGGGCTGGTACCCGGCAGCGTCAGTGGTGCCTACACGTTCCGCGACGTGCTGGATCGCCGCGCCTGGCGCTGGGGGCTGCTGGTGGCGTTCTTCGCCATGGCCGGTGCCCTACTGGTCCTGGCACTGCCCAGCGAGGTCTTCAGCGCCGCTGTTCCGTGGCTCATCCTGCTGGCGGTCGCTCTGGTGGGTCTGCAACCCCTGTTGCTGAGGCACTTGCCGGAACCTAACGGGCCCTCCAGTACTGTCGCGCTGAGCGGCTCAGGTTTCTACGGCGGCTACTTCGGCGCGGGGCAGGGCATCGCCTTCCTCGCTGCGCTCGCCGCCTCGGGCGTCACTGACATCCACGAGGCCAATGGTTTCAAGAACGTTCTGGCGGGGGTGGCCAACTCCGCCGCCGCGATCGTCTTCGTCATCGGCGGGCAGGTGCTGTGGTCGGCCGCCGCGGTGCTGGCGGTCTCATCGTTGCTCGGCGGATGGATCGGAGGCCGGATCACTCGGCGACTTCCCGCTAGCGCGCTGCGGGCTCTCGTGATCATCGTCGGTGTGGTCGCCGCGTTCAGCGCCTTCTTGGGGGATTGATGCCGGTCATTGCCGTTGATAACCCCACCGATGAAAGGTTGCGGGCCTTCACGAACCTCACCGACATGCAACTGCGTAAGGTCACCGAACCCGAGCAGGGGATCTTCCTCGCCGAGGGCGAGAAGGTGATCCAGCGGGCCCTCGCCGGTGGCCTGCAGATGGTCAGCGCCTTGATGGAACCGAAATGGTGGCCGGGTCTGGCGGCTCATGTTCCCGAGGAAGTAAACGTGTACCTGGCACCGCCGAGTCTGCTCAAGGACATCACCGGCTTTCACCTGCATCGCGGGGCGCTGGCGACATTCCAGCGCCCAGCGCCGCGGCCCGTGGCCGAGGTCCTGCGCGGCGCCCGGTCAGCGGTCCTGCTCGAGGACCTGGTGGACCATACCAACGTGGGCGCCATCTTCCGCTCCGCCGCGGGTCTGGGCATCGACGCCATCCTGGTCACCGAACGCTGCGCGGACCCGTGGTACCGGCGCAGTGTGAAGACCTCCATGGGGGCGGTGTTCACCATGCCGTGGGCAACCGTGCCAGACGTGGGCGTCGGGGTGGCCGCCGCACGGGCCGCCGGGCTGGTCACAGTGGCGATGGACCCGGCCGCGCCGATCAGCCTGCGCGAGTGGGATCCCGAACCGGCAATGCTGCTGGTGGGCACCGAAGGTCCTGGCCTCAGCGATGCGGCCGTGGCGGTGACCGATGTGCAGGTCCGGATCCCCATGTCGCGGGGCGTGGACTCGCTCAACGTGGCTATGGCCGCCACCGTCGCCTGTTACGTGCTCGGCGGTGGGTTCACAGTCAGCCGCTGATATCGGCGTCGGCCGGCTCGGCTGTGTTCGCGCGCCGCCACAGGATGTAGATGTACAGCGGCACCCCGAGCACGATGAGCATCCAGAGCCAGTAGATCTCCTGCACGCCGCCGCCGTAGAAGGCGAAGATCGTGAACACCAGCGCCAACACGGCGATCGTCATCTTGCGGGCGAAATGGGCCACGGGGATCTTGCCGCGGTCCAGGGCCAGCCACTTGATCTCGGCTCCAGCGCTGAAGGCGTAACTGACCATCGTGGCGACGGCGGAGACCAGCACCAACTGCGCCACCGCGTCACCCAGACCACCGCCGGAGAACGACAGCGCGAGGATCCCTGCCGCCAGCACCCCGCTGATCATCAGGCCGGTGCTGGGGGCGTGCTTGATGTTGAGTCTGCCGAAGACCTTGGGCGCCAGGCCATCGAACTCTGCGGCCATAGGGATCTGTCCGGACAGCAGCAGCAAGCCGTTCATCGCGCCCAAGCACGAGACCACTGCAACGGCAGCGACCGCGTCGCCAGCCCAGCTGCCGAACATGTTGGAGGCCGCCACGGAGAATGCGGCGTTGGAGGAGGCGAGTTCGGACTGCTCCACCGCACCGAAGACGGCCGTCGTGCTCAACAGGTAGACCGCCGCGGCGGCTGTTGTCCCGATCACTGTGGCACGCGGGATCGTCTTGTCCGGCTCATACACATCGCCAGCAGGGATCGTCGCGGCCTCCACGCCGATGAAGCTGAACAGCGTGTACGCCATCACCGCTGTGATCACCTCAAGTGGGGGCAACGTGGAGGCGTTGAACGGCCCGAGATTGCTGGTGTCGAAGGCGAGGAACCCCAGGGTGCCGATGAGCAGCAGTGGCACGATCTTCAAGATCGTCAGGATGAGGGAAACCAGACCACCGGTGACGACACCGCGGGTGTTGAGGAAGGTCAGAACCGCGATGACTCCCACGGCGACGGCGATGCTCAGCAGCCGGTTCTCGACAACGGCCGGGATGAGCACGCCCAGGTAGACGACCATCGAGCTCGCGATGGCGCCCACTCCGACCCAGGCACCGATCCAGTAGGTCCACGCGCTCTGAAAGCCCACGAAGTCGCCGAAACCCTGCCGGGAGAACGCGTAGGGCCCCCCGACATCGGGAGTGCGACGGGCCAGCGAGGAGAAGACCAGGGCCAGCATGAGACTTCCGAACGCGGTGATCGCGAAGCCCAGCAGGCTGATCGGCCCGTACTGGGCCAGCCACGAGGGCTGTGTGAAGATCCCGGCCCCGATGATCGTGCCCGTGACCAGTGCCGTGGCCGGCCACAGTGTGAGGCCCTTCGGCTTGTCCGTGACCTCTTGCGTGGTCTGGCTCATGTCAGCGCCCCCTGCGTCGTCCCGGCTGTTGATCGCACAAGTGGCACAGTAGCCCTTTCGCCTCACGGTGCGGGTATCTCCAGCGCGATTGCGGGCACACAGTGTCGCGGGTCACCCGCCATGGATTCGGCGCGGCTGCCACCGCCGCTGCTCAGTGTGTGGTAGAAGTCAGGCGGGGGAGTCGGTGCTCAGGCAGAGCGGTCTTGTAAATATCAAGCGAGGTAGAGATGCGAAACTTCAGACGGTTCGGACTGATCGCGGTGGGGGCTGTCTTGGTCCTCAGCGGATGTGGCGGAGACGACGGCGGCGGCAGTGAGAGTGCCAGTCCCGCGGCCTCTGCCCCCGAGGTCACCGCAGATGAGACCCTGGCGGCGGGCGTCCCCGCGGCCATCAAGGACAGCGGCACCCTGCTCTTCGGCACCGACGCGAGTTATGCGCCGAATCAGTTCCTGGCTGAGGACGGCAGCACGATTGTCGGCTTCGATATCGATCTGGGCAACGCTATCGCCGCGAAACTGGGTCTGGCCGCCAAGTGGGAGAACTCAACGTTCGACTCCCTGATCGTCGGGGTGCAGAACGGCAAGTTCAACGCCTCGATGTCCTCGTTCACGGTGAACCCGGAGCGTGAGAAGCAGGTCAACATGGTGACCTACTTCGAGGCGGGCACGTCCTGGGCGGTGGCCACGGGTAACCCGGCTGGGATTGATCCGGCCGATCCGTGTGGCAAGACCGTGGCCGTTCAGAAGGCCACGGTGCAGGTGGACGACATCGAGGCTCGCAACGAGGAGTGCAAGACTGCGGGCAAGCCCGAGGTCAGCATTCAGCAATACGGCCTGCAGTCAGAGGCCACTACTGCGGTGGTCAGCGGCAAGGCAGACGCCATGCTGGCCGACTCACCGGTGGTCGCATACGCCATCCAGCAGTCCGGGAAACTCGAGCAGGTCGGCGAGGTCTACGACTCAGCTCCTTACGGAGTGGTGGTCCCGAAGGACGAGACCGAGTTCGCGACGTCCATTCAGGGTGCAATCGACGCTCTCATCGAGGATGGTAGTTACGCCAGTATCCTCGAGCAGTGGAACCTCAGCGATGGGGCCATCACCGCTTCCGAGGTCAACCCGTCCTCCTGACAGTTAGGTGAGCCCATGACCGCCGACACCGAGGTGGCACGGGAGAAACCTCCCATCGAGGCGGTGCCCGTGCGGCACCCCTGGCGCTGGGTGGGTGCCTTCGTTGTGGCCCTGTTTGCCGCAATGTTCATCCACAGCCTGGTCACCAACCCGAACTGGGGTTGGAGCCTGATCGGGGAGTGGATCTTCGCCCCGCCGATCATCAAGGGTGTCGGGGTCACGATCCTGCTCACGATCCTGGCGATGCTGATCGGCCTGGTGCTGGGCATCATGCTCGCGATCATGAGGCTGTCCCCGAACCCGGTTCTCAGCGGGGTGGCCTGGATGTTCATCTGGGCGTTCCGGGGCACACCGGTGTACGTGCAGTTGTTCCTGTGGGCCAACATCATCGCCCTGTACACCACCTTGTCGCTGGGGGTTCCGTTCGGTCCGGAGCTGCTGACGCTGCAGACAAAAACCCTGATCCCGGCCTTCGTGGCCGCACTGTTGGGGCTGGGTCTGAACGAGGCCGCCTACATGGCCGAGATCGTTCGGGCCGGCATTCTGAGCGTTGATGAGGGCCAGGACGAGGCGGCGACGGCGCTGGGGATGAGCCGCATGCAGACGTTGCGGCACATCGTGCTCCCACAGGCTATGCGAGTGATCGTGCCGCCCACCGGCAACGAGACGATCTCGATGCTGAAGACCACATCGCTGGTGATCGCGATCCCGCTGACGACGGAACTGTTCTTCCAAGCCAGCGCGATCGGCAACAGACTGTTCCAGCCCTTCCCGATGGCTGTGATGGCTAGCTTGTGGTACCTGTTCCTCACCAGCATCCTGATGGTCGGGCAGTACTACATCGAGCGTTACTACGCGAAGGGGGCGATGCGGCAGCTGCCACCGACACCGATCCAGAAGCTACGTCGTCGCTTCGGTGGGGGAGAAGACCGATGATCGAGCGTCCAGTGAAGGTGCACGCCGAGAACGTGCACAAGGCGTACGGCCGCAACGAGGTGCTGCGCGGAGTGGACCTGGAGGTACGCAGTGGTGAGGTCGCATGCATCGTCGGGCCGTCCGGTGGCGGCAAGTCAACGTTTCTGCGATGCATCAACCATCTCGAGAAGATCGATTCCGGCCGGCTCAGCGTCGATGACGAACTGATCGGCTACACACAGCGCGGCGGCAAGTTGTACGAAATGCGCGAGAAGGAGGTGTCGGCCCAGCGTCGCTCCATCGGCATGGTGTTCCAACGCTTCAATCTCTTCCCACACATGACGGCTGCCCAGAACGTCATGTGTGGCCCGGTGGTCGTGCGCAAGCAGAACAAGAAGCAGTCCCGTGATCGCGCCATCGATCTGCTCAGCAAGGTCGGCCTCGGGGACCGCGGTGACAGCTACCCCATGCAACTGTCCGGAGGGCAGCAGCAGCGGGTGGCCATCGCGCGGGCGCTGGCCATGGACCCTGACCTCATGCTGTTCGACGAGCCGACCTCAGCTCTGGACCCGGAGCTGGTCGGAGAGGTTTTGGACGTGATGCGGCAACTGGCGCAATCGGGCATGACGATGATTGTGGTCACTCACGAGATCGGGTTCGCTCGTGAGGCCGGCGACCTGTTGGCATTCATGGACCAGGGAGTCGTCGCCGAGCAGGGAGAGCCGCGGGAGATCCTGGCCAACCCGCAGAGCAAGCGCTTCCAGGACTTCCTGGGCAAGGTGCTGTAGGGGCAACGCTGGGGCCCTTACTGGCACAGTAATCGCATGGCAGGAATCGTCATGCTGCGACATGGTCAGACCGAATGGAGTCGGACGGGGCGTCACACGGGGCGTACCGATGTGCCACTCACACAGGCCGGTGAGCAGGCGGCGGCTGCACTCGAACCGCACCTGGCCGGACATGACTTCGCGTGGGTTGCCTGCAGCCCTTTGCAGCGCGCTCGCGAGACCGCCCGGCTGGCAGGGCTGCATCCCGATCAGTATCTCGACGACTTGCTGGAATGGGATTACGGGCAGTTCGAGGGCCGCACCACCGCCGACATTCGAAAGCAGTCCCATGACCCGGACTGGGTCATCTGGGATGCCCACATCGGGCCTGGGGAGACGCCGGGGGAGCAGCCGCGCGACGTTGCGGTGCGCTGCCAACGGGTCATCGAACGCTGTGAGCCATACATGGCCGACGGCCACGACGTCGCCCTCATCGCACACGGTCATGTCCTGCGGATTCTGACCGCCACGTGGCTCGGCCTCGATCCACACGCAGGTCGGCTCTTCGCCCTGGAGACCGGGACCGTCTCCTATCTGGGTTTTGAACGTACCCAGCGAGTCGTCGAGTTGTGGAACGCACCTGGTCTGCCCGCAGGCTCTTGACGGTAGGGGTAACGTTCGAGCCGGGAGGAGAGCCATGAAACGATCACTGATCTCCGCATTTGCCATCATCGGGCTTGTCTCGGGAGCGATCACGGCCTCGCCAGTCTGGGCCGCACCGCCGAGCAACGACAATCGAGCTGATGCGATCCGGGTGACCCCTCCGCAGACCGTCGTGGGCACGCTGGTCGACGCCACGCTCGAGCCGACGAACGACGTCAGTGAGTGTGAGGACACTGAGGCATCGGTCTGGTACCGGTTCACGGCCCCGAAGTCCGGCGCAATCATCATCGAACTCGACGCCGATGGCGAGATGGATGCGGCCGTTGATGTGTTCCAGCAGGTCCGGTCCAAGTTGGACTTCGTGGACTGCGCGGGCACCGACCGCAAGGGCGTGGCCACCATCGACACCGCCGATCTGGAGCCGGGCGCCGAGTACTCGATCCGGGTGGGCAGGCAGCTCGGATCGGTGGCGGACACGTTCACCATGCGGGTTCTGATCCCCAGTCCTGCCCCGCGACCGCCCGGCAAGCCGCTGCCCGCGGGGGGAGCGAAAGGCAGCGTGGACCGATTGGTCAATTCCGGCGACGCCTACTGGAGTCGGATGCGCGAGGGCGTCACGATGCGCGTAAGCCTGCGGGTCAATCAGTGCACCGCCCTGCAGATCTACGGCCCGGGAACGCGCGACTTTGACGGCGACACGGTCATGGAGCGACGCTGCGGTGGGTACGCCTTGTTCACACCGGAGGAGTCCGGACGCTACTTCCTGGTCGTGTGGGCCGGACGCAGTCGTGACACTCAGCGGTACCGCCTGCGGGTCGCGCCGGCCAGGCGCGATGACACTTCGCCGGGCATCTTCATCGGCAACAACGCCCGAGTCACCGGCAAGGTGAACGGCGGCATCGATAGCCGAGACCTGTTCCGCTTCGACGTACCCCGCCGCAGCGAGTTGCGGCTGTGGGTCACTGGTAGCCCGCAGTTGCGGCTGGTCAGCGACAATGGCGCTCGCTACGGTGTCGACAGTTCCTTCGACCTGACCGTGCGGCCGGGCCGCTACTACGTGGCTGTGGAGGGTAGTGGGAAGTACACCCTGCATCGGGTGTCCCGGACCATCACGCGCTCGCAGGTGCGCTTCAACGGCAGACAGTCAACGACCGTGACCCCGGGCTCCGGCGTGCAGATCGCCATGCGGGTCAGCCCTGCGGTATCGGGGCCGGCAGTCATGGTGCTTGAGCGACGCGATGCAATCGATGGATGGCAGTTCGTGCGCCGATACCGCGTGATGGTCAGCAATGGGTCGGCCCAGGCGTCCTTCACACCGGACGTCGGGCACTACCGGGTCAGCGCTGAGTTCAAGGGCACCCGGACGTCGGCACCGTCGCAGACCTCATACGCGCGCCTGCGCGCACAGGGACCGCTGGTCGGCTAATGGCCGGGCTTGCAGCCCGGCTCTGAAGCACAATGGCCACCATGTCGGTTGTGGTGATCGGGGATGGTTCCTTAGCGGGTCGTGCCTGCCGTCAGTTGAGTTCCGAGGGCCACGTGGTGAATCACCTGCGGGGCGCAGGGGACAAGGAACTCGCAGTAGCGCTCGCAGAGCGGGTCAACGCCGTGGCCGTGCTTCTTCACGACGACACGGAGGCCATCCGATATGTGCTTGCCGTGGAGCACCTACGTCCGGGCACCCGCATCTATGTGGCGCTCTTCGACCGCACGGCCGGTGATCAGTTGCGCGCTGTGGTGCCTGAGGTGACCATCATTTCCCCGGCTGACGCCGCATTACCGACCTTGCTCGGGGCTGTCATGGGCCCCGATGTGGTCGCTGTGGGTCCGGCGTTGCCAGAGGCAGGAGGAGCTGCCCGCACCGCGTTACGCAGGGCTAACGGCTTCTTGCAGGTGGCCGCCTTCGACGTGCCGCAGCCGATCCGGCGCGCTGGGTTGATGGGACGGCTGCAGGGACAATTCCGCTCACACGACGGCAACTCCGCCATCTTGCTCACCGGGCTGCTGGGCATGCTGGGGATCATCGTGGCCGACACTTTCCTGCTGATGGCGTTCAAACACAAGGACTTCCTGACGGCCGCCATGGAGGCCGTGGCGGTGCTCTCGACGGTCGGGCCGGCACCGGAGGCGCAGGAGTATCCCTCGTACCAGGTGTTCGCCATCGTGGCGATGCTGGCTGCCATCATCTTCCTCGCGGTCTTCACGGCGGGCATGGTCGAGCACCTGCTGAGTGGAAGATACGTGGGTCTGGTGGGCCGGCGGGTGATGCCGCGCTCGGGCCATGTCATTGTCGTCGGCCTAGGACAAGTGGGTTTTCGCTTGTGCCAAGAGTTGCGTACGCTCGGTGTGGCGGTGATCGGCCTGGAACGTGATGGGAAATCCCGCAATCTGCAGCTCGCGCGGGCGATCGACATCCCCGTTTATCTCGGCGATGGCAGTATGCGGCGCACAATGCAGAAGCTGAGGGTGGACCGCAGTCTGGCAGTGGTTGCGGTAGGCAGCGACGAGTTGGACAACGTGGCCGTCGCCATCACAGCGCGCGCCTTGGCCGCCGGTGTGCCTGTGGTGATCCGGGCCGGTACCCACGATGCCATCGAGGAGACGGCCTCGCTGTTCAGCATCGGGTCTGTGGTGGACGTCGACGGTCTGACGGTCAGCGCGGTGTCCGATTGGTATGCGGGTGATCACCCGGCGTTCCTTGCTGACGCGGGCAGCGACATCGCCATCGTCGGCTGGAGCGGAAGCCTCGCGACACGCCCGAAAACTGTGGGGAGCGCCTGCCCGCACATCGACTGAGGCTTTCTTGGCGCAATAGACTCTGCCCAACTTCGGGAAAGGGATGGCGATGCGCGCATTGATCGGTCTAGGTGTGGTGGGTCTGTTGCTGGCTGGCTGCGGCGGCAGTACGACGAGCACCGAAGCCAGCCCGTCGGCCGTCGCTACTTCGGCCGCGCCGTCACCGGTGGCCTCTGATGATGCCTGTGGCCTGCTGTCGGCTGAAGAGATCAATGGTGTGCTGGGCACCACATTCGAAGCGGGCACGCAGAATGCCGACGACACCCGGGACATCGTGACCTGCAACTTTACGATGACCGACGACAGCACCGGGGTGGAACTGCCGGTGTCGATCGTGGATGTGGGTACGTCGTTGCTCGACGGCCAGGAGTCCTACACCACGAACCAGGATCTCGCGCCGGCCTACTTCGGCGGCGACCCCAAGGACGTGGCGGTCGCTGGGGCGGACAAGGCGTACATCGTGATCAACGAGGGGACCCAGTCACCGGTCATCGGCATCCTTGCCCAGGGCCGCTTCATCCTGGTGCAGATCGGTGTGGAGGGGGCCACAGAGGAGCAGGCCGTCGAATTGGCCGAGATGGCGGCCGCGCGAGCCTGATCGCACGGGCTTCGTGCCGCGTCGCCGCGGCACCAACAGTCGAGGCAATGTGGGAAACGGGCCTGCACGAGGTTCAGATCCTGCACTGCCTGCCCGTCAGCCGCAGAAGGTGTGATCCGCCGCGGCGGGTGTCCCAGCACGGCTCACGATCGCTGCGGCGGGCTCGCCAGCCAGGCCCGTGCGGCCACCACGAGCGCGGCAACGCCGTTCTGCAAAGTGGGCTCGGGTAGCGGGGCGTACTCCGGGGAGTGGTTCGACGGCAGTGACCCAACCACCTTGGCAATGTCGGCTACCGTCGAGGCTGCCTCAAATCGCCCCGGGTCAGCGCCGCCGAGCAGCCAGTACACCAACGGCGCCCCGGCGGCAGCCGCCAAGATGCCCACGTCCTCGCTGCCGGTGACCGTTCCGGGATCTACCACCAGTGCGACGGTGCCCAGCGCCGAGCGGGTCCTATCGCAGGCCACCTCGTCGTTGACGACGGCCGGCGCGCTCTCGTACCACTCGACGTGCGGTTCTCTTGGTGCCCCGGAGGCGAGTGCTTCGGCTGCGACTATGCGCTCAATCGCAGACAGGATGTGTGTGCGCACCCCTGCGTCGTAGCTGCGGACGTTGACCAGGAGGTCAGCCGTGTCCGGGATGATGTTGGCCTTGGTCCCGGCTTGCACGGCGCCCACCGTGACCACGGCAGTCTGCATCCCGGCGATCTCGCGCGCCACGATCCCCTGCAGCCGCATCACGACTGCCGCGGCCATCACCACCGGGTCCACGGTCGCCTCGGGACGCGAACCGTGGCCGCCGCGGCCGTACAGGGTGATGCGCGCGCAGTCACTGGCCGCGAAGGCCGGGCCGGGCCGCAAGCCGATCACTCCGATGGGCAGCGGGGCCACGTGCTGGCCGAGGACCACATCAGGGACGGGTACCTTGTCGAACAAACCGTCGGCCACCATCCCCGCTGCCCCCGACACTGTTTCCTCTGCGGGTTGGAACAGCACCACCAACGTCCCGCTCCATGCCTGCCGACTCGAGGTGAGTTCCCCCGCAGCCCCGAGCAGACACGTCACATGCAGGTCATGGCCGCAAGCGTGCATGACACCCGGGACAGTGCTCGCATACGGCAGACCGGTGTCCTCGGTCACCGGCAGCGCGTCCATGTCTGCCCGCAGCAAGACCGTCGGGCCCGTTCCGTTGACCAGCACCCCGACTACGCCGGTGCCGCCTATACCCTCGTGCACCTGCATGCCGAGGTCGCGCAGACCCCTGCTGACCAGCGTGGCAGTCCGGTGTTCCTCCCCAGACAGTTCGGGGTGGCGGTGCAGGTCTTCGTACAGGTCACGCAGCATGACCTCACGCTAGCCACGAACGCCAGACAGCGCGCCACCCCACATGAGGGTGGCGCGCTGCGGCGGTGCTTCAGCGATGCAGGTCGAAGCGGTCGTTCTCCATGACCTTGACCCATGCTGCGACGAAATCGGTCACGAACTTCTCCTGGGCGTCGTCGCTGGCGTACACCTCGGCCAACGATCGCAGCTGCGAGTTCGACCCGAACACCAGGTCGACGCGGCTGGCTGTCCACTTCGGTGCGCCCGTCGACCGATCCGACCCCTGGTAGGTCTGCTGCTCGTCATCGACCGGTTTCCACGTGGTGCTCATATCGAGCAGGTTGGTGAAGAAGTCGGCGCTCAGAGTGCCGGGTCGTGAAGTGAGTACGCCCAGGTGAGAGCCGTCGTAGGTGGCACCGAGGGCGCGCATGCCCGCGACAAGCACGGTCATCTGCGGAGCGGTCAAGTTGAGCAGGTTCGCCTTGTCGACCAGGAGGTGTTCCGCTGGGCCGTGTGCGGCCTTACCCAGGTAGTTCCGGAACCCGTCGGCATTGGGCTCCAGCACGGAGAAGGACTCGACGTCGGTCAGCTCGGCAGTCGCGTCGGTGCGTCCGGGCGTGAACGCAACCACGGTCTGCACACCGCCCGCAGCCGCCGCCTGCTCGATCGCGGCGCCACCGGCGAGCACGATCAGGTCAGCCAGCGAGATCTGGGCGCCACCAGCGGCGTTGAACTCCGTCTGAATGTCGGAGAGTGTGCGCAGCACCTTCGCGAGTTGTGCCGGGTTGTTGACCTCCCACTCGATCTGCGGAGCCAGGCGCACACGGGCACCGTTGGCACCCCCGCGCTTGTCGGTATTGCGGAACGTGGCGGCCGATGCCCAGGCCGTGAGGACCAACTCGGCCACGCTCAGCCCCGAGTTGAGCACCATGGTCTTGAGCGCCTCGACGTCACTGTCCGACACCAGGTCGCCACTGACGGCCGGTACGGGGTCCTGCCAGATGAGCGGTTCGGTGGGGACCTCAGACCCGACATAGCGGGCGATCGGGCCCATGTCGCGGTGGGTCAGTTTGAACCAGGCACGCGCGAACGCATCGGCGAATTCGGCCGGGTTTTCCAGGAACCGCCGGGAGATGGGCTCGTAGATCGGGTCCATCCGCAGGGCCAGGTCCGTGGTCAGCATGACCGGCATGTGCCTCTTCGACGGGTCGTGCGGGTCGGGCACGGTGCCCGCCGCGGCCGGATCTGTGGGAACCCACTGCCAGGCACCGGCCGGGCTCTTGGCGAGATCCCAGTCGTACTTGAACAGCGTCTCGAAGAAACTGTTGTCCCACGTTGTGGGAGTCGGAGTCCAGGCGCCTTCCAGCCCACTGGTAATGGTGTCGTCACCCTTGCCGCTGCCGTAGGAGCTCTGCCAGCCCAGGCCCATCTCCTCCAGCGGGGCCGCCTCCGGCTCGGCACCAACCAGCGCGGCATCCCCCGCACCATGGGTCTTGCCGAACGTGTGACCGCCCGCGATCAGCGCGACAGTCTCCTCGTCGTTCATCGCCATGCGCGCGAACGTCTCGCGGATGTCGCGTGCTGCCGCGAGGGCACTCGGGTTGCCGTTGGGGCCTTCCGGGTTGACGTAGATCAGTCCCATCTGGACCGCTGCGAGGGGGTTGTCCAGCTCCCGCTCACCCTGGTACCTCTTGTCCTCCAGCCAGGTCTCCTCATTGCCCCAGTTGACCTCCTCGGGCTGCCATACATCGGCGCGCCCGCCACCGAAGCCGAAGGTCTCGAAACCCATTGACTCCAGAGCCACGTTGCCGGCCAGCACCATGAGGTCAGCCCATGAGAGCTTCTTGCCGTACTTCTTCTTGACGGGCCACAGCACGCGCCGGGCCTTGTCCAGGTTGGCGTTGTCGGGCCAGCTGTTCAGGGGAGCGAAGCGCTGCTCACCCCTGCCGGCGCCACCGCGGCCGTCGTGGATGCGGTAGGTGCCGGCGCTGTGCCACGCCATGCGGATGAACAGGGGGCCGTAGTTGCCGTAGTCGGCGGGCCACCAGTCCTGCGAGGTGGTCATCACCTCGTGGATGTCCTGCTTCACGGCCGCCAGGTCGAGGGTGGCGAACTCTGCGGCGTAGTCGAAGCCGTCTTCCATCGGGTCGAGTTCGCGGGGGTTCCGCTGCAGTTGCTGCAGGTCGACAGCCTCAGGCCACCAGTCCCGGTTGGTGCGGGCCATCGGCCGGTGGTGGGCGACGGGGCACTCGGCGGCGTTCTGTGGGGTTTCCACGGTCTCGGACAAGGCATTCCTCCTGGTTGCGGTTACTCGACGGACGTTCGGATGGCTTGGCAGGCGGGGCAGACGCCCCAGTAGATGACCTCGGCCTCGTCAATGGCGTAGCCGCGGTCGTCAGCTGCTGTGAGGCAGGGCGTGTAGCCGACGGCGCAGTCCACGTCCTCGAGCCGGTCACACCGCCGGCAGATCAGATGGTGATGGTTGTCGTCCACACGATCTTCGTAGCGTGCGGGGGAGCCGGCAGGTTGAATGCGCCGGATGATGCCCTTGTCGACCATGACGCCGAGGGCGTCGTACACCGACTGCCGGGAGATCGAGCCGATCTCGGATGTGACCACCTCGGTGACGGCTTCGGCACTGATGTGGGGGTTGTTGGCCACGGCTTTGAGGACTGCCAGACGTTGCGCGGTGACCTGAACGCCCTTGTGGCGAAGCAGGTCGGCAGTCACACGGGTGACCTTACCCGAAAGCGTGGACTATGTCCAGGATTGGACACGTCCAAAGGTGTCGCGCCGTCCACAGATCCCAGCAGGCCGGTAGGAACAGTGATGGATTTCGCCAAGGCTAGGGTCATGACCTTTCACAACCTCGTGCCCAATTGGCCCGATCTGCCCGTGACCGGTGCCCAGCACACCGCCGACCTGCTGGATCTACTGGTGAACATGCGGGCTCGCATCAACGGCGCCCTGCTCGTGCTGGTCTGCGACGACCAGCTCCGGCCCATGCAGCCGATCCTCATCGAAAACGACGATGCCGAGATCCCCCGACCGCCGGACATGACCGAAGCGCTGCGGACGCTGGCCGAGGGGATTGCGCGCAGCCTGCCGGGGGCGACCGCGCTGGTGGCGCTGTCGCGGGAGGGCAGCCTGACGCCGTCGGTCGTGGACCGCGCCTGGCATCGCAGCATATGCGATGCGTTCGCCGGTCAGGTAAAACTGATCGGGGTCCATCTGGTCACGCCCCGCGGGTCCGTGCCGCTGACGACTGGCAGGGTGGCCGCCTAGATGCGGCCCTACCCTTCGATCTCGACCCCGTCGTCGGTCATGATCACCACGATGGGGGCCTGGTTGCGGAATTCGGCAGTTCGTGCTGCGACACGCCGCGGGAATTCGCACCTTCTGCCGAATCCGCGGTGGGTTGTTCGGGTGCAGCGCGGTGCTGGGTGGGAACGTCAGCAATTCGGCAGTTGGTGCTGCGACACGCCGTGCGGATTCGCACCTTCTGCCCAGTCCGCGGCTGGAGCCCGCGGTGATCACCCGGCGGACACAACGCAAGCGATGCAGGCTAAACCCGCAATCAGCCTGAGGTGATCTCGTCCCCGTCGCCGATCTGGGAATTGGGGTCAGTGGACTGGATGTCCCCCGGCGGCTGCGCGTCGGAGTTCTTCTGCTGACTGCCGGCTACCGGCTCGGGGCGATCGTGGCTGTCCATGGGTTCTCCTCGCGGGGGTGGCTTGCCGCCACGTACCCGGGCCGCGGGCGCCTACACGGGCGCCGGTCCAGTGCTTAGATAGGCCAGGCGGGCAACCGCCTGGGTCGAACGGAGAGCAGATGAGTACCGGTCACGCACATCGTGCCGACAGTCACGACGTGATCCGCGTGCAGGGGGCACGGGAGAACAATCTCAAGAACATCACTGTGGACCTGCCGAAGCGGCGGCTGACCGTCTTCACAGGAGTGTCCGGGTCCGGCAAGAGCTCACTGGTGTTCGCCACCATCGCCGCGGAGTCGCAGCGGATGATCAACGAGACCTACAGTGCGTTCGTGCAGGGGTTCATGCCCAGCATGTCCCGGCCCGATGTGGATCGGCTTGAGGGCCTGACCACAGCGATCATCGTGGACCAGGAGCGGATGGGGTCCAATCCGCGCTCGACCGTGGGGACGGCCACTGATGCCAACGCGATGTTGCGCATCCTGTTCAGCCGACTCGGCCAGCCGCACATCGGATCGCCGAACGCGTACTCCTTCAACATCCCATCGGTCACCGCACACGGTGCCATCACGGTGGAGAAGGGAAACAAGACCAAGACGGAGAAGGCCACCTTCAGCCGACTCGGGGGGATGTGTCCTCGCTGTGAGGGCATGGGTTCGGTCAGCGACTTCGATCTCAGCGCTCTCTTCGATGACACCAAGAGCCTCAATGAAGGGGCGCTGACCATCCCGGGCTACACCATGGACGGCTGGTACGGGCGCATCTACCGCGGTTGCGGCTTCTTCGATCCGGACAAGCCGATCGGGGACTTCACGAAGAAGCAGATGCAGGACCTGCTGTACAAGGAGCCGACCAGGATCAAGGTGGACGGGATCAACGTCACGTTCGAGGGCCTCATCCCGAAGATCCAGAAATCCATGCTCGCCAAGGACCGCGAAGCCATGCAGCCGCACATCCGCGCGTTTGTCGACCGGGCGATCACCTTCGACATCTGCCCCGCATGTGAGGGCACCCGTCTGAGCCCGGAAGCGCGGTCGTCGAAGATCGACGGCATCAGCATCGCCGACGCGTGTGCGATGCAGATCAGTGACCTCGCCGGGTGGGTGCGTGGCTTGGATGAGCCGTCGGTGGCACCGCTGCTGACGGGCCTGCGGCACCTGCTGGACTCCTTCGCCGAGATCGGCCTGGGTTACCTGTCCTTGGACCGCCCGGCCGGCACGTTGTCCGGGGGCGAGGCGCAGCGCACGAAGATGATTCGCCACCTCGGCTCATCCCTGACGGACATCACCTATGTCTTCGATGAGCCCTCGATCGGACTGCACCCACATGACATCGCGCGCATGAACGACCTGCTGCTGCGTCTGCGGGACAAGGGCAACACGGTGCTGGTCGTCGAGCACAAGCCGGAGACAATCAGCATCGCCGACCACATCGTCGACCTCGGCCCCGGTGCCGGATCGGGCGGCGGGGAGATCTGTTTCGAGGGCACAGTCGAGGGTTTGCGCAAGAGCGACACCATCACTGGCCGGCACCTCGATGACAGAGCCCGACTCAAGGCGGCGGTCAGGACACCGACATCGGCGATCGAGATTCGCGGCGCCGCCAAGAACAATCTGCGCGATGTCGATGTGGACATCCCGCTGGGGGTGCTGGTGGTCGTCACGGGGGTCGCCGGGTCGGGCAAGAGTTCGCTGATCCATGGTTCGCTGGCCAAGGGCGAGGGTGTGGTCGTCGTCGATCAGGCCGCCATCAAAGGTTCCCGACGCAGCAATCCAGCTACGTACACCGGGTTGCTGGATCCGATCCGCAAGGCCTTCGCGAAGGCAAATGGGGTCAAGTCCGCGCTGTTCAGTTCCAACTCGGAGGGAGCCTGCCCGACCTGTAACGGGGCAGGTGTGATCTACACCGACCTCGGGCTCATGGCCACGGTGGAGTCGACCTGCGAGGACTGCGAGGGCAAGCGGTTCCAGGCCTCCGTGCTGGAGTACACGCTGGGCGGTCGCAACATCGCGCAGGTGCTGGCGCTGCCAGTGGCAGAGGCAGAGGAGTTCTTCGGCTCGGGTGAGGCCCGCAACCCGGCGGCGCACCGGATCTTGGAGCGGCTGTCTGATGTCGGGTTGGGCTACCTGACGCTGGGGCAGCCGTTGACGACCCTGTCCGGCGGTGAACGGCAACGGCTCAAGCTCGCGACCCATATGGGCGAAAAGGGCGGGGTCTACGTGCTGGACGAGCCAACAGTCGGCCTGCATCTCGCCGACGTCGAGCAGCTCCTTGGTCTGCTCGACCGGTTGGTGGACTCCGGCAAGTCCGTGATCGTCATCGAACACCACCAAGCGGTGATGGCCCACGCGGACTGGATCATCGATCTCGGTCCGGGCGCCGGTCACGACGGTGGGCTGGTCGTGTTCGAGGGGACACCGAGCGATCTGGTGGCCGCCCGGGCCGGGCTGACCGGACAGCACTTGGCCGACTACGTGGGGGTTTGATCCTGGCTCGAGGTGTCTTCCGGGATCTCGCCCATGCGAGCCAGTGCAACTGAGCCGCCGATGGCCACCAGCATGCCGACGACCACCACCATCGCGAACCCCGGCCGCACCTGATCGCCGAGGAACAGCAAGCCGATCGCCGAGGGGATGACCGTCTCGGCCACCACCATGGCGGCGGTCGCCTGCGTGACCCCGCCGCGCTGCAGGGCAGTAGCCAGCGCCAACAAGGACACCGCACCAGCGGCGACCAGGCCGTAGGCCGAGGGGTCAGTCAGGACCCCGGTCACGGACAGCGGTTCGTCGAGAGTTCGAGTGGCGATGCCCACCAGGCCGAAGCCCAGACCGGCCAGGCCGCCCAGTACGGTGACGCCCGCGCGCCCTTTGAGCCGAGCGCCGAAGTAGGTGGCAACCAGCAGTGCAGCTGCAGCCGCGAGAGGCAGCCACTTCTGCGCTGGTGTCAGGGCCACGTCCCGGTCGGGACCGGCCGACAGGCCCAAAGCCAGCAGGCCCACCGTGACCGCAACCACGCCCAGCCATTCTCCGCGCGACAGTGGGATTCGCAACCAGGTGGCCGCGGCGACGGCAGTCACGGCCAAGGCGCCAGCGGTGAAAGCCTCCACCACGAACAATGGCAGCGTCTGCAGTGCCACCACGGTCAGCACGTAACCCAGCCCATCCAGACCCAGGCCGATCAGATAGGGCACCGACCCAAGCAGGCGCACGATGAGGCCAGGGTCGAGGCCGTCCCCGGCAGCAGTGCGTTTGGCACCGACCGACTGCAGAACCGTGGCCAGGCCATAACTGACGGTGATGCCGAGCGCGGCCAGCAGAGCCAGGGTCATGGAGTTCAGGCTATGGCCCAGCGGGGTTACAGCGCTGCCAGGGCGTGCAGCAGGCGGGGCCGGTCTCCGAACGGCAGTGCCAGCAGCAGGTCGGCACCCGCATCCGCGTAGGCCGTCACCTTCTGCTCGAGGGTCTGCTCGGTGGCAGCAATCGCGGCCAGATCGATGACATCGTCGGTGAGCAAGCGCGCCGCCCCGGCATGGTCGCCGGCCAAGAAGGCATCCTGGCAGGCCGAGGCGACCTCGCCGAAACCGTAGCGGGTGGCCAGGTCCACGTAGAAGTTCTTCCCGCGCGCCCCCATCGCCCCGAAATAGAACGTCAGGATGGGACGCAGCAGATCGCGGGCCTCCCGCTCCGTAGCGCCCAGAGCGACCGGAACGGTGGGAGCGATGCTGACGTCCTGGCGCTGTCGTCCGGCGTCAGCAATGCCAGCCAGCAGCGGGGCATTCAGCGACTCGGCGTGTTCCGGGCTGTAGAAGGCGGGCAGCCAGCCGTCGGCGATCATGCCGGCCTGACGGACGGTCTTCTCGCCGATCACACCCAGGTAGATGGGAATGTCGTCCTGCACTGGCCGGCCGATCATTCGCAGCGGCTTGCCCAGGCCGGTGCCGCCCGTGGACGGCAACTGCCAGTGCTTGCCCTGGTAGCTGACCTTTCCGCCGGCCAGAGCGGTCCGGATGATCTCCACGTACTCGCGGGTCCGGCCCAGGGGCGAGGTGAACGGCACGCCGTACCACCCCTCCGAGACCTGTGGCCCGGAAAGGCCCAGACCGAGCATCGCCCGACCGCCACTGAGCTGATCAATGGTCGAGATGGCGGACGCCGTGCTGGTGGGCTGGCGGGCGGGAATCTGCATGATCGCCGCCCCGAGCCGCAGTCGTCGCGTCGTCGTGGCCAGCCCGCCCAGGACGGCGGTGGCATCCTGGCCCCACGTCTCGGCGACCCAGGCGCTGTGCAGGCCCAGCCGGTCTGCCAACTGGCCCAGGGTCAGTTGCTCGGGCAGGGGAATCCAGGGGGCATAGGCCAGATAGACCGCGATGTCCATGCGGTCAGTCTGACATCAGGCTTCGAGGCGCTCGGCGATTCGGGTGAGCTGGTCGTGCAAGGCGAAGTACTCGGCGGGACTGTCCACGAGCCGCGCGGCGACCTGCTCCGGGACGGCTCGCGCCCGCTCGCGCAGTTCGCGGCCGGCCGGGGTCAGGTGCACGGTTACCTGCCGCTCATCCCGTGGGTTGCGGGTCTTGTCGACCAATCCGGCAGAGACCAGTCGGCGGATCAAGGGGGACAGGGTCCCCGAGTCCAGACACAGATCGCGACCGAGATCGCCCACGGTTCGACCGTCTTGTTCCCAGAGCACCAGCATCACCAAATACTGCGGATACGTGAGTCCGAGGTCGGTCAGCAGGGGCCGGTAGGCGGCCGTCAGGTCACGGGTGATCCGGTGGAACAGGAAACAGAGCTGGTTGTCCAGCAGCAGCTCGGGGCGGTCCTGGCTCATGCGGGGGTGGCCGTCAGCAGGTGCTCGATGTGGCCGCTGAGCTTTGCCGGGTCGGTCTTGGGGGAGAAGCGCTTGACGCTGACCCCGTCGCCGGCGACCAGGAACTTCGTGAAGTTCCACTTGATGCGCGAACCCAGCAGGCCGGATGAGTGGTCCTTGACGAATTCGAAGACCGGGTGGGTGTCGGGGCCGTTGACATCGATCCTCGTGCTGAGTGGGAACGTCACCCCGTGGTTGACCCGGCAGTACTCTTCCACCGCGGCATCGTCGGCCAGTTCTTGGTTGGCGAACTGCCCGCAGGGGAAGCCCAGTACAACCAGACCCTGTGGCCCGTAGGTCTCGTGCAACGTCTGCAAGCCGTCGTACTGCGGGGCAAACCCGCACTTGCTTGCTGTGTTCACGATGAGGATCGGCTGGCCCTGGAACTGGGCCAGGTCCATGGTCTGGCCGCTGTTGGTGGTGAGACTGAGATCATAAATAGTGTCCATGATTAGATTGTGCACGATTTAATCATGGACGGCAAGTTGTGGGCACACGGCAGCGCAGGCTGGCCCGGTGATGCAGGGCATGCCGCGAAAGCGGCGATTGCGGAAGGTTCGCCCGTTTCGTTCAGGTGCGCCGATTCGGGAGCGGCGATTGTGGACGAAAGGGGCGGTGCTGGCCACGTCGGGGTGAGCAGGTGGACGGTCTCTGTAGCACTGGGCGACGACGGACCAGAAGCACAGATGGCTTTGCGGGCGGTCACGGTGAAGGTGTGAGCGGTGCCCTTCGTCAAACCCGGCACTTTCGCGGGACTTTCGCTGGCTACTACAGGTGGCCGCCGGGGTGGCTGTGGGCACGTACTCCGGACCACCGCCATTTGGGTCGACCAGGACACCGTCGCTCGAGAGTCACCAGGTTCTGCTCGTGCGGCTACGGGCGAGTTACCCCGCAGCGGCCAAATAGTCACAAGGTGCGATTCTTCGCGGCGTGTCGCAGCAACTACCGCCCATTCGCTCAACGTTCCCGCCTCGGGCGACCTGTCGGCGCCAAGACCGGCAACGGGCCATCCCTGTCCAACGCCCGTCTGGCTGGGCGGCCGCGCTCGTCTGCTTTGGCAGGACCGCGGCACCGTTCGCGATTACGTCCTGGCCCAGCGCACCCAGCAGGTAAGGCGAGCGTTGTGCCGGGGGTAATCTCTAGTCGACGGCCGTAGGAGGAAGAGTGCTGACTGCAGGTAACGCCGCGTATGACAGCCTGCTCCAGGACTACGTGAGGTTCCACGAGGCACTGGTCGTCGTTGGCGGGGTTTTCACGCTTGCGCTCACCGCGCTCGGTATCTTCGCGTGGGTGCGATTTAGGAGGGCGCCCCGCCCCGCGCAGGGCGGCCTCGGCTTCGAGAAGCGCACATACCTCCTATGCGGCGTCTTCAGTCTCGGCCTCAGTGCGCTGCTGGCACTGGTTGTCGCTGCGAATCTGAGCAACGTACTCAACCCGCGCGCTGGGCTGGATGGCGCGATCGGCGACGTCGCATACCCGCGCGCCCTCGCGTCGTGGCTGGACTCCGGCAGTCCCGAAGTACCAGCGTTCATCCAGGAGAGGGTTGAGGAACGGTTGGCTTGGCAGATGCCGAAGGCCATCATCAGCACGATCCTTCTTCTGCTCTGTGCCGCCCTCACCGTGTACCTGTGGCGCCGCCTAATGATGCGTTACCGGGCGCATCGGGAGGTCCGGGGGAGGGGCCTGGTTCTGTCGGCGGCATCCTTTGGGATCTTGGCCTGCTTCGTCCTGATGCTCATGGTGATGGGCAATACGCAGGCGTCGTATGCGCCGGTCGTGATGACCCTGCTCTATGGCTAGCAGCAGTCAGTCCCCAACCAGACGTGCGCACACCGCCTAGCGCGTCGGCCGCGGGTTCCCCTGCGGCAACTTCCCTGTCTGCGCGAGATGCTCGGCGAGGTCGTTCAACCTGAGGTTGAGGCGCTGAGACGCCCGACGCAGGACGTCAAACGCCTCAGCGGCCGAAAGCCCTTGCCGCTCCATCAAGATGCCCTTGGCCTGGCCGATCACGTCGCGAGTATTCAAGGCGCGGTGCAACGACGCCTCGCGACGCTCAAGATCCCGGTCCCGTTGGATCGCCCCAACGGCAGCGGCAAAGTTCGCGGCCAGGATCGCCATGAATTCACACACCTCGTCGCTGAAAGCCTCCGTACTACTGCTGTAGAACGTCAACGAGCCCAGCGACTGTCCCCACCGGCCACCCTGCACCACGAGACCACAGGACAGAACTTGGCACACACCGAACGTTCCGGCCGCAGCGGTGGTTGCCGGGGATTGTTCGTCCAGTTTCAGGTCCAGGACGTGCACCTGCGCTCCCTCCTGCATCGCCTGCCAGGCCGGACCCTCCCCACTGACGAACTGAATGTTGTCCAGCGTCGCTGCGGCGGCACTGGTGGCAAGCGTGTCGAAGAGACTGGAATTGCGCCAGGTCGTCAGACTTGCGCCGTGGCAGTCAGGCGTCACCTCGGCCCCGTTGTCCAGCGCTTGCGACAACAACGAGCGGGATCCTCGCCAGCGAACAACGCGCTGGCCACCTCGGCGAAGCTGGCGATCAGCCGTGGGCCGTACTGCTCGGGTCCCCACAAGGCCGCAGCACGTTCCCGGGCATGAGCCGCGTCCTGACGCTCACGAGCGGTCCGAATCCGTCGCGCCCTGACGTCGGCTCGTGAAGATGCAAGAAGGGTGGGGTCTGATGCTCCCGGGGAGAGCCGGAGTACGCCGGCCCGACGGCCCCGCGCGCGACCCTGCTGGTGCCGTTCTCGCTCGCTGACCGCACGGTCCCGCTTATCGGCGAGCTCCTCGCGGATGACGGCGGACTCGTCGCGGTCTTCCGCTGAGTCCTCGCGGCTGTCCGCCATGCGATCGCGCTCGGCGGCGACGAAGTCGCGCCGCTCCATGAGCCACGCCCGCTCCTCCTCATCGGAGGCGTCCAGCAAGGTGCCGGCCGACACGGCTCGGTCACGCCCGGCACCATCGCGGAGCATGCGGCCCTCAGTCCGGGAGGCGGCCTGCCGGACGCGGGCGAGTTCTTCAGTGGCACGTCCCGGCGCGGGCTCGGCGCGACGAACCGCCTCCCGCGCAGCAGACAGTTGGTCCTTAACATCCAAGCCCTGCTCAGCTAACGCGGACTCCAGGCGATCCAACTCCAGCTCACGCTGCTCGATGAGCCGGTCACGTTCATCGGCGAGCCACTCGCGCTCATCCGCGACCGAGTCACGCTCGTCGGCGGCCCGTTCGCGTTCATCTGCGGCCGCCTCCCAGAGAGCTGCTCGGCGGCTCCGCTCCTGCGCGTCCACGGATCGGGCAGCCTCCTTCGGCAGGTCCTTCCGTCATTGTCGGAGTCGTTGGCGATGACCACCCTGGCCCCCTCTGCTCTGCTCTGACTGTACGTCTTTTGGCGTGCCCTGCATTACCTCCCCTTTCGGCACCCGGCAGGCGTGGCGGCCATCTGAGAATCAGCGGGTGGGCAACGGGTACTCACCACCGAAACGAGGAGGCACGGTGGCCGTTGGTCGCAGTGCAGTTGTTCGAGCTACACATGCGCAACCAGATCGCTGGTGTGGCTCGCGTGGTCGCGGACGGCAGCTTCCTTCGGGTGAACCCCGCACTCTGTGCCTTCTTGGGTCTCGATGCGGATGAGTTGCTTGGTTCGACATGGCAGGGGTTGACACACCCAGGCACGTGAAGCCGACTGGTCCCTTGCGCGTGAACTCTGCGTAGCCTGCCGGCGGAACGATGACCGGTCGGTCTGTTGCTTCGTCTCGCACATTCTGGACAGCACAGGACTGGTCCGTGCCCGGAAGGAACTCACCCTGAGCGAACAGCACTACCGCTTCGTGGTGGAAGCCTCCAGCGGGCCGCGCTCCGAGTCTGATCAGGAGGCGGGCTTGACCCTGATGGTCAGCCAGGAGGACTCGATGGCGCCGAGGTTCTGAGTGACGATCACACGGATCTTCTGCTTGCCGGTCGCAGTGAGGACCACTCGCATGCTGCAGTCACCACGGGCGCCGACGTCACGTCTGGCGTTGATGGTGGCGCGCTTCTGGTCTAGCTGTGCCACTGCCCCCTGGAATCCGGACTTTCCGACGAGTTGGCACTTGATGCGGAACAGTTGACCAGCCGTGACGGTGCCCGGGGCCGACACCTTCTTGAAACCCGGATCGGATGCGGCACTCGCGGCACCCGCGCCCACCATCACAGCACCACCAGCTACCGCCACTGTGGCGCCGAGCGCCACGATCTTGTGCATAATCATCTGACCAATCCAATCTGTGAAGTTGTCCCACCTGCAATCGCAGTATGCCCTTGACCCGCCGTTGTGACATCCGACAAGACGTCGCGTTTGTCGCCCGCGGGTTTCGGGAGGGTTCGGCATTTAGCACCAAGTGCCTGATTGCTGCGGGGCGGCCGTCGTCCGGGAGGGGTTCGGCAGTTGTTGCGACACGCCGTGGTGGATCGCACCAAGTGCCTGATTGCTGCGGGGCGGCCGTCGTCCGGGAGGGGTTCGGCAGTTGTTGTTGCGACACGCCGTGGCGGATCGCACCAAGCGCCCAATTG
>Ga0208938_1000625_pt1 | contig 24926 bp, 19 predicted proteins | sample AD_UKC125_MetaG_FD_184434 | JGI IMG/M metagenome (GOLD analysis project Ga0208938, IMG submission 184434) | Active sludge microbial communities of municipal wastewater-treating anaerobic digesters from USA - AD_UKC125_MetaG (SPAdes) (version 2) | ecosystem: Engineered > Bioreactor > Anaerobic >...
CAGAGGAGGAATACCAGAGAAGGCTTGCGCTCTGCAGATCGTGCGATAGCCTTCAGTACGGCACCACCTGCATCCACTGCGGATGCATCGTGGAGATCCGCGCCAAGCTGGCCGCTTCCCACTGCCCTTATCCATATGAACCCAGGTGGTAAGTGGACGTCTCTCACCTTTTGGTCACGGGACAGTTCTCAACTTTTCGGCTCATCACCTTTTTGATCAAGGGGACAGTTCTCACCTTTTTGACTTTTTCGGCAGAAAAAAACACGTGAAAGAAGCTGCCAGAGAAAAAAGGAATGAGTGGATGCTCATAAAAATGTTCAAAAGGTGAGAACTGTCCCCTCAGGATTTGAGAACCGTCCCCTCAGAATTTCAGCTTGACAGGCCTGCCGTGTGCGCTTTCGGCTCCCTGGTACACGGCTTTTTTCCCCAGGAGTACCTTAATCGTCTGCAATATCAGCTTGATATCCAGCATCAGGCTGTAGTCCCTGATATATAGAAGGTCGTACTTGAGCTTGTCCACTGCTGAAGTATCATATTTGCCATATATCTGGGCATACCCTGTCATTCCGGCTTTCACAAGATAGCGGTGTATATACTCGGGTATATCCCTGCTGTACTGTTCGACAAAGAACGGCCTTTCAGGCCTCGGGCCTACAAAGCTCATGTCTCCTTTCAGCACGTTGAAAAGCTGCGGCAGTTCGTCCAGCCGGAGGTTCCTGAGCACCCTCCCTACCTTCGTGACCCTCGGGTCATCATCACTCGAGAGCACAGGGCCGGTCTTTTCCTCTGCATTCTCATACATGGTCCTGAACTTCAGCATTTTAAATTCCCTGTTCCCCACGGTGATCCGCGTCTGCCTGTAAATGGCCGGCCCCTTGGACGTTGCCCGGATCAGGATCGCGATAATGATCATCAGCGGGGATGTTATCACGATCCCAAAAAGGGACAGGACAATGTCAAACAGTCTTTTGAAAAACCTCTGCTCCACCGTCAGGCCAAGCCTGTCCACCATGAATGCAGGCATATCTTCGAACTGGACCATCCTCGCACTCGACAGCGAGATCTCAAACAGCCTTGGGACGATATATACTGTCTTTTTCAAGGCAAGGCATTCCGTGATGACCTTCATTTTATCCTCATCGGAAACACTGTCGCTGATAAAGACTTCATCCACGTCCTTGAGTCTTTTAAGCGCCTTGCCTGTCTCGTCGGAAGGTATAACGCAATGGATGTGCAATTTTGCTTTCCTTAATGAATGTTCCACCTTTTCAATAATCGTCTTGAGTTCGCTGCGCTCACCTATTACCATGAGCCGCAGATCTGCGGAAAACCTCTTTCTTACACTCAGCACCGTACCGTTCCATATGAACAGAAGAATGAACTGGAAGATAGGCGCGATTGCCAGGATAAGCCTGGGGAATGAAAACCCTCGCAGATAGTAAGTTATGGTGACTGTCGTGATGCTGAGCAGGAAAATGGATTTCAGCAATGTGAGCGCCATTTCCTGCAATGATTTCCTGTAGAATTTCAGTAAACCAAAAACGTCGAAATAAATCAATGCTGCAACCGTAATGAATGGTGCAGATATGACATACGGCCTGAAATTGAACTCGGGCAGCGTCCAGTTATACCTGACAAGAAAGGCCAGTATGTATGCAACGTGGATCAGTATCAAATCCGCGAACACTACGCCTATTTTCAAATATTTAATGTATCCTGCAACTTTCCTCAGCAGCATGCTCATGGCTGACCCTCTGGATTTGCTTGTTATGCTTACATTATACTACATTTATCGCTATAATGCCCATGGAAAAGACATGATGACGAAAAACCGGATTCAGCGCGATTGAACGGTATCCTCGTTTATGCTATGATAAAGTAACAAAAACGGTCGAGGTATCCGTATGCCAGATTTGTCGATTGCTATAGTCACCTTCAACAACGAAAGGACTATAAAAAAATGCATCAGCAGCATACTAGAACATATTGACGGAAGGCATTCGTACCGGCTGTACGTTATAGACAATAATTCCTCTGATGACACCGTTCAGATAGTCAGGAGCATCCCAGGCGATATCATTGTTTTGAGGAACGATAAAAATGCAGGGTTCGGTACGGCACACAACCAGGTAATCGACTTGCTGGATTCGCGTTACCATCTTGTCGTCAACCCCGATATAGTCATAGAGAACAGCGTAATAAATGAAATGGCTGTTTTCATGGATGAGCACCCAGATATAGGCCTGCTCTCCCCACTGATCAAATACCCGGACGGCAGGATACAATACCTTTGCAAAAGGAACCCGACATTTATAGATCTGTTCATCAGGCTGTTCTTTCCGAACTCATTCAAAAAACGGCACCATTACTTCGAAATGAGAGAAACGGGATATGACAGGGAGTTCGTCATCGAATACGCCACGGGCTGCTTCATGTTCTTCAGGACAGAGATTTTCAAGAAGCTCGGCGGCTTTGACGAAAACTTCTTCCTATACCTGGAGGATGCCGACATAACAAGGCGCGTGAATGAGATTTCAAAGACGGTCTTCTACCCGTACAATTATGTCGTCCACGAATGGCAGAGAGGGTCCCACAAAAGCCTGAAGCTTGCGCTCATTGACATCATGTCGGCAATGTACTATTTCAGGAAATGGGGATTCAAGTTCAAGTAAATCATTATGCCGTGCTTGATTCATTAAATCATTCAGCAAACTCCGTCCTGCTCACCTGTTCTTTCAATATCTTCGCAGCTTTTTTCAAGCTCCCTGACACGTTTCTCAAGCAACGCAAGCTGTTGGGCCACACTCTTGTTTTTAGAGTTCAGCTTGGAAACTATCGATGTAATCGACATCAGGATACATAGCATGAAGAAGATCACCACAGCAAACAATGCATTGACTGGCGATACAAAACCGAGAAAATCCGCAACCTTGTATAAAATGTTTGGGAATATTACAAGCAAAAGCATCATGAAGCCGGAAGCAAACCAGAGAAGCGTATACTTAAGGCTTAGTGCCTTCTTTTTAAGAAAATACACTATCAATATAAAATATAATGCTATTCCGGCCAGCAAAGATATCCGTAGAAAAAGCTCCATTTATGCACCAATCTCTTTCTGATTTGTGATCCTGTACAGAGAAATTGCCAAAGTAACTTTCAGCATATAGTAAAGTGATCTCCAGACATTTATGGAAGATTTCCCGCTCTTCCGTTCTCTCATAATTACAGGGATCTCCTTTATACGCCCGCCATTCATCGCTGCAGCAATGATAGCTTCAGGTTCAGGATAATCCTGCGCATAATTTTTTGCATAAAACTTTATAAACTTTCGGTTGACAGCCCTGAATCCACTTGTAACATCCAGGATCCGTAACCCACAACATATTCGAATAACAGTGCTTAAAATATAAATACCTAACCTTCTTGATCCGGAAGACTGGAAGCCTTCCTTGGTAATAAACCTGGAACCTATTGCAATATCGGCTTCACCGTTGATAATCGGCTGGATCAGATCTCTGATATAAGCCGGATCATGCTGACCATCGCCATCTATCTGGATCGCTATATCATAACCATGTTGCAGCGCATATAGATACCCTGCCTGTACCGCGCCACCGATACCCAAATTAGCAGGCAGTGAAATATATTGGTACCCATGCGTCTTGCAAACCTGCTCCGTGTCGTCTTTTGAACAATCATTTATTACTAAATAATCAATGCCTGGTACAGTCGATTTGATACTCTCAACAACATTGCAAATATTCTCAGCTTCATTATAAGCAGGGATGATAATCAGTACCCTCACTTTGGTTCCCCCAATCTTACTTTATTTATATAATAAAGCAACATAATTGTCAAAATTATAAACAATAGAAAAACAGTGCAAAGATATGATATCGCAGCGCCTGTAACGGCAAGTCTTTGAACCAGGAACGTCGAAGCCACACTTGTGAAAACAGACGCAACAGCATAACCCATCAATAGCCCTTTTTGCTTTCTTATAGTTGTCATCACATTATTAAGCAACCAGACAGCCGCTCCAAATCCTCCGCCCAATAGCAATAACATTAACTCTGATTTATAATCTGCCAAATCAATACCATAAACAAATGACAAAACAGGAATTCCAAGCAAAAATCCGATCGAAACAATTGCCACCGTTATTACGGCAATGCCTGCAAGCAATTTCATAATAGTATGCAGCAGTTCATTCGTTCTCATGCTTGTCCAAAGATCTGCCATATAAGTTAACAAAGGTTTAAAAACAAATTCACTTAACAGATTTATCACAAATGCAGGCATAAAAATAATCCCGTAATAAGTCTGGACTTCCTCTGCTAAATATCGATCAATTGTGTATTTGGGCACATTATATATGTAGAGTGATAAAAACGATGTAGCAAATAGCGGAAAACATTCGGTAAGCAGTTGCTTCACTGGGCGTACTGAAAAGCATATTTCTATTTTTTCAATCTTTCTTACAAAGTATATATTTATTGCTAAACATAAAGCAAATGATGTAATCGACGTAAATACGCATGCAAACAGCAAATTACCAGTGTATGACAGCACCGCCAGGAAAACCATCATTGAAAAAACATTACGTATAGTTTGCAATTTGCCTGCAGTATCTAGTTTGTCATTAACCTGCAGCACTCCATGGAAGATATCCTCCAGTGCATCAATCATTTTGAGCATGCAAACCCAAAATATAATTTGAGATTTATACAATGAAAAACCATTGGCTAAAATATATACTATACATGCTGTTAGCATTGAAGCAGATGTAACAATTCTTGATGAAAGGTACACGCCAAACGAATACCGGCCTTTGATATCCGTAGATTGAAAAGCTCTCATTCCATACCGGCCTATAGTCAGCATCAATTGAGCATTCGCGAAAGCTATCGCAAAAACGCCGGCATCGCTGGCACCGACTGTTCTGGTCACTATCATCAGGTAAATCAGTGAAGGTAAAGCATTACTGATGCTTCCAACAGTATTCCATATAAATGCAGATTTATTTACTTTGTGAGTAATCTCCGTTGTATTCATTTTACCCTTTTGCTTTTGCATTCCTCCTGAAAATTTTGCCATATACCTTTCCTGCAAACCTGTACAATCCTGCTTTCTTCAGCAGAGGCGTCAGAGTTCTTATTATCCTGCTTGATGCAGTACCTTTCCCATACTTTTGCATTACATAATCAAATCCGTATCTGTTATATTCATCCCAGAATTTATCCCTTCCCTTAGGCTCTACGGGTGAGTATTCAAGATGAGGCTGCCAGCAATCCGCAAGATTGCTTTGCTCCCAAATCAGATCATTTTTTATGGCATCAAATAAATACAAGCCTTTCTGTGAGCTTATAATCACTGAAGATGTGCCCTTGTCATCATCCATATGGGGTTTGCTATTGCCAATATTCCAAAAGTCACCCAAGGTTATATCGGCAATTCTGTTATAGCTTGCAAATAGACAGTTAAAACAGGAGGGACGAGTAATATAAAGACTTCTATATAAATTTAGGAAAGAATATTTAGTATTATATGATTCATCGCTATTTTGAACTGCAAACCTCGCATATTGCTGAGAATTTGCCCAACCATTTTCTTTATTCCTAAAAGAAAAATAAACCAGCCTTTGCTGATATTTATGCTCAAGAAATTTTACATAATCCCTCCACGCCAACGGGCTTGATACCCCATGGCAAATAAAATCACACAAATAAAGATTTGCACGATTATATTTAATACCCGCCAAGTAATTTCTCAGACCAGCGCATTGACATGGCGTTCCTGAAAATAGTACAATCAGTCCGTTCTCCAAGTCCCTTGCTATATTATCGAATGTTTCGTTCAAATTACTCTGAACATATTTAGATCCTCTGAATTTATCACGCTGATCCAAAGTCTGAGCTCTTTGATGACACACATTAAAATTTTCATCAAATGCAACTCCATAAACTACTCCACCACTTTTAAGTATAAAGTCTGAAATAGCAGTAAAAACTCCACCCGATGAACTAGCTTCAAGTACTTCAGGATCCCTGTGTTTGGCAGCAAATACAATAAGCTCATTATTTTTCGGCAAGCCATTCTGGAAAGGACAAACTTTTTTGCAAATACCACAATTTATGCAAAACCTTTCATCAGTTTGAGGATAAAAGAATCCCTCGGAATCAGTCTGCATTACAATTGCTTTCTGCGGGCAGGCATTCAAACATGCCATACATCCACAGCATTCATTTTTCTGATCATATGCATTCATGACTTATCACCATTATTACTATAAATAATCAATTTCAAATACTCAATTGATTCCTTTCTTTTGGCTGCAAGTTTTCGATTTATATCCATGTAATCGATATCTTCGAACATATGATTATTTCTACCATTTACAAGGAAACGGCTTTCCAGTCCAAGCTCATTCAGCATATCTTCGAGACGAGAACTGACACCTGCAATTCCTTTTGGGATTTCTACAAAGAATTTTTTATTGAACAGTATTGAAAATAGTGTTCCATGGAAAGATGATGTAACAACATACTCTGCATTTCTTATCAGCCCAAGTAATTCAGCCGGACCTTCCATAAGTCCGCATCTGCACCTGATCCATTTCCCCATGGGGAACGGAAGGCAAATGACATTATAGCCGGTTTTCTTAGCCAAATCCTGAACGAAATTCAGAGTACTTTTACAAAAGCCCAACTGATAGACAAGAATATATTTAAATCGAACAGCAGGCATTACTGAAACTTTAAGCCATTCATTCTCATCAAGCAACAGGCAAGGATCCAACACTACTTTGGCGTCTCTGCCCGTTAGGTTTTTAATAATGTTTGCACCTGTCTGTTCACGCACTGATAAATATTGAAAATCGCCCAACAGCTTGCTATAATCCTGCTGATAACTATCTTCTATCTCTTTTACACCAAAGCTGGCTGCGTAACTGGCTTTTTTTCTTTTATCATTCACAAAGTCCAACAAGTATGTCTTATCAAAATCAGTCAGTTTATAATTCCAGACCTGGTCACTTCCTGTGATAAACATATCATATTTATCGGCCAGAAGGCCTATATTGCTTCTTGTTACAGGTTCGCTGAATTTTATGTGGCTTCTGAACTTGTTCGTACTCCTTCCTCGAAAAGAATAAGTTATATAGCCGCCCACTCCTAATACATACCCGCCAAGGCCTTTCTTTTTCAACACTTTCAATCCATATGGGCGGTAAATGAAATTATTCCGATAATCGATAGTTTCAACCTCGCATCTAAAGTTTGAAAGTACTTTCTGCAAAGCATAGTTTTGCAATACAGCTCCGTAGTTATTAACCTTGTGAAATGTCAGTATGCCGATTCTCATTAAACCCCCACCGTACACTTCCTAATTATCAAGTTGCATTAAATAATTAAGTGGCTAATGATAGTGAATATATTCAGCATTGAATATGTTTGTAAAATAATGCACGAAAACATAATTAAACGATCAATATTTTTATTAAGCACAATGCTTGAATTTCTGCACAAAAGCCCTACTAAAGGTATTATCGGTATAAAATACCTACCTTGGACACCTTCAATATAAGGATATGTATTAGGTGTCCATATTAGCATCATTGATAAAAGAGCAAGGATAAAAACACTAATTATAACAAAAGTAATTAATAATTTACTGCTCGTACTAATATATTGTCGTTCATCCTTCATACGCCAACAAGAAAAAATAAATAATATAATGTATCCGAGTATAATAACCCAAGGTAAAGTTATATTAAACCATCCTAACAAACCTATGGCACCTGCAATATAAAAATCTCCTTTCACACAAATAGTATTTACTATCAGTTTTAATGTGCCCAACGGATTCTTTAAAATGTAATCAAATGAATATGGTGGCATGTCTTCAATACCTGATACCTGTACAGCCAATCTGTTTATAATATTAAGCAAATTGAATGCTAAAAACAAAGCTACAGCACTTATTGCAAAAACTGCTAGATAAATTGCTTTATTTTTTCTTGATTGAAATTTCTCCTTGGGTATAAGCAGCAACAATAAGCATATTCCCACATATATATATTTTGCCGGAGCCAGAAAGACTCCTACCAAACATAACATAACTAAGTCCTTTTTAGTCGGCATTTTTTCGCAATATGCAACATTTAGGCAATAACCGATAAAACAAAATGCCAAGCCGTTAATTACGGCATCATATGAAAAAGATACTGCTTGCTGCATTGTTATTGGGTATAAAGAAACTACAAACAGAATTATTTTCCCGAAAGGAATCTTTTTTATGGCTATATACGTCATAAAAATGAAAAACATAAAATTGAATAATCTTCCTAAATAAAATAACGGAACTGTTCCCAAACGTAGTATTCTAGCTAAAGTAATACCTAGACTTGAAGGCAAATAGAGATATGGTGCGGTTTTAATAAAATTATTGCTTACTTCTACTAATTCAGTATTTTCTGCAATCAACTTCATATGTGCAAATAACTCTTTGAATGTATCCATTGAAGGTTTTGTAACAAGATACCAGTTAGTTACATCATCCTTTCGCTTGAGTATGCCGCCATTATCTGTTTTAAACCCTTTTAACATTATAACATTGGAGTATGTGTAAGCAGTATCTATATGTCTGCTTTCATCTGGAATAGTTCCTGGCTGAAGTAAAATCATGTATAAAGTACCAATTAACATAGCAGTAGTTATATAAACTTTTTCTATCTTGCTTCTTCGTATAAAAATTATATAGTATGCAGAAAGCAATAAAGCCAGTATAAAAACTGCTAAAACAATATAAAAGTACGTAATAAACTCCGAATCATTACTATTTCCAATTAGTTTAAATGCTAAATCACCTGTCTTGACTGCTCCATTTACTGTCAACTCGCCTTCAGGATAACTATCTTCACCAGTAGACCATACTGTAGGCGCATTACCCTGATATGTGCCTTCAGTCGTTAAAATAATTTTTAATGTATCATTTGTCTTCTCTAATACCTTATTGAGGTAATATGTCCGAAATGTGTTATCCTCCAGTTCTTCCAGATTGGTTACGGCATCAAGGAATTGCTCGCCTGTATTTTCATTTATCACTTTAACTTTTAAAACACCTGTGTTTACTCGTGCATAAGTTGCCAAATTTAATGAAATCGCTTTTATATCCTCATTTGCAACGAATGTTTGGACAACTTCATCGTTTTCTACAATTTCTCCAACAGGAACATCACCTGTTCCGTTTTCTAGTAGTACTACATCACCTGATCTATTTAATATGTCATTATGTAAAATAAAAGCAATAGTTGCAAGATAAACTATTAGCAACAAGGAAACTACCAATATATGTTTCTTATTTTTTTTGGCCTTGAATAATATTATCCTCAACTTTTCATTTATTTTTTTATTACCTTTTGAGCTATCTATTGCATCCATCGTAATTGCCACCTCTGAAACTTGGTTTATGTTTCCTTATTTTACCATTGTTCTAATGCAAAAAATTAGACCACCGAGCATTAAACAAAGCAATATCTCTGGTCTCATCTATATCTGAACAATATTTACATAATCTCTTATCATAATGATAAAGTTTCGAATAGGGAGTAAATATATTCGAGTATCCATATTCATACAATTTCAAGCAGAAATCCAAGCTCCCATAGTCAGAAGCAAACTTTTCATCTAATCCCCCAACCTCGTCGTATAACTTTCTCTTGACCATCATGCAAGCTATTGTTACAGCGCATGATTTTCGGGAATAAAATAAAGTGCCCATATAACCGCCATCATGAATCGGCAAACCTCTTCCTATATATTTTATCTGCGGACTCCTCCCCGACACTATATCAATTCCGGCATGTTGAATAGTACCATCAGAATAGATTAACTTAGCTCCTACAGCTCCTACATCTGCCCTCTGAGAATACATAAGCATTTCTTGTATCCAATCTGGAGATATAACTTTAGTATCTGGGTGTAAAAATAGTATGTGTTTTCCTTGAGAGTAACTAACCCCATAATTATATATGGCTGAATAGTTGAATTCTTGCTGCCAGCAGGCTATTCGTACATTGATATTCCTTTTCAGTTCATCAAAATATGCATTGATTTTTTCATTTGGCGGCCCTAAGTTGATAATGACAATCTCATACTTCGAGTAAGTCGACTTCTCAAAAATAGAATCAATACACTCCTTCAATTCATCATAATTGCCTTCATTGACGATAATAACAGAAACTAACGGTTCTTCTGAAAGCTCGTATTTTATGCGGTAAATAAATGGAAACCATTCAGAACTTTCAACTTCCGCTTTTATACCCAACCGCTCAAGATGTTCTGACACAGCCCTTATTCCAGCATCTGCAGCGTACAGCTTAGAATCTATATCTCCGGCAACCGATTCCCCATGTGCACGCCAAAAATATAACACTTTAGGAATATGAACGATCTTTCCGGTGACTTCAGATAGCCGTAAAATCATATCGTGATCCTGGCTGCCGTCACATTCTTTCCTGAACATGCCCACCTTGTCCAGAAGGCTCTTTCTAAACACTAAAAGATGACATATGTAATTATTCGCCCGTAAATTATCTATTGCAAAATTCGGTTTGAGATGCGCCGTATTTATTCTGGTAATTTTCCCGCTGAAAACTGCTTCATCAGTATATATAACATCAGCATCACTTTCATTGATTACTTTGATCACTTCAAAGAGAGCATTTGGAGCCAATATATCGTCATGATCAAGAAAGGCAAGGTACTCACCATCTGCCATTCTAATGCATTCATTCGTATTCTCAGAAATCCCTTTATTTTTCTTTAGCTTAATATACTTTATTTTCCCGGGATACTTAATAGAATATCTTCTGACAACTTCTTCAATATGATTTAACGTATCACTTCCATCAGCCAAACATAGCTGCCAGTTTTCATATGTCTGCGTACATACAGAGTCGATCATTTCCTTAAGATAACTTAGCGGGGTGTTATACAGGGGCGTTATTATGCTGACCATCGGCATTTTTGTAAAAAATGCCATGCGCTGTGCATCAAGAGTTTCTCTGTCAGGAAAGGACGATAATACATATTGCCTCATTTTAATGCAACTTACAATTACGTAACATGATTTCCGTAATGCTCCAACAAAGCCATAGTCGGCAATATATTGCTTTAACTTTTTAACATACGAAAAAGTTTGCATTTTCAAACTTTACCCACTTTCACAGCCTAATTTCCTGCCAAAACGCTCTTTATAGCATCCCACCATTTGTCAGCATTATCCTGCAGTATCCTGTTTGCATACAGGTCATCATGCGCATTTTGTGCTATGGTATACCTTAATTCAGCATTTGTAATCAGTTTTTCTAAACCATTAAACCATGCATCACACGTATTTTCAACCAAAATACCATTAACATCCGGAATTATGGTTTTCGAATATGCCGGATGGACGCTGTAAACACCAGCTATTCCTAGAGCCGCATAATCAAGATACTTAATATCAGATTTGCATCTTGTAAATTTATCTTCCTTAAGAGGAGCGATACCAATATCCCAATAAATATTATTGCACATCCAGTTCCAATACCTGTCGTATCTGCTCTTTTCTCCAAGTTCAATAACTTTGGTATTAGGCAGCGTACGCAATGTTTCCTTATCGGAAAGTACACCTATGATTTCAAGAAATACTTCGTTTTCATATTTCTTCAGTATCTGCATCAATGGCAGCTTAATCATCTGAAAATCGCGCTGGTGACTAAAGGTACCGGCATATCCGATAACAACTTTATTCTTATCATTGCTGAACTTGTTTCTCCTGGAACTTATATAATCAATTGATAAAAAGTTCGGTATGACCTTAATGTTTTGATTAAAAACCAACATCCTCTTTTTTAATTCTTCTGTACTTACAATAATCAGATCCGCATTTCTTGCCATAAGACGAATTGAATTTTTTTGCGCTGATCTAATATGCACATTGTCCAGTAAATTGTCGTCTATCTCATAGATTAATTTTTTGCCGGAATTTTTTATATGGTTTATAAATTCATATATATGCTTATTAGTTATTTGGTCATTCCAGGTCCTTTCGATAAAAATCACATTGCTGTCTTTTAAACTCGTATAGTCATTTCCTGTTGTCAATACAATCCGCCCTTTGTCCTGCAGGACTTTCAGTGGATCGTAAAGCCTGATATATGCAACATCATGAAGCTGCCCATTACTGGACTCTCCTATTGCATGTACACGAACCATTATTTTTCCTCCTGTTCATCACCAAAAACACACTGCAAAAAATTGTAAGCACTCTTTTCAGGATAAAATTGGCACGCGTCTTCGAGCGCCTTCTCTGAAAGCCTGTTTCTTAACGTTCCATCTCTGATCAGCAAATTGAGAGCATCTATGCATTCCTGCTTATCAGATGTGTTAACAATAAGAGCATTCACATTATGCTTTGCAAATTCTCCTGTCCCTCCATTGCGTGGCACGATTACAGCACATGCGCATGCCATAGCTTCAAGAGCTGTTAGTCCCATTGCCTGATACGAGGAAAAATCAGCGAATATGTCGGCATATGACAATAATGAAGCCATTTGGGCAGTGGTAAGCTTTCCAAGGTTTTTATATTCAAAATCCATAGATATGCCATTCCAAAAAGTCCTGTCGACAGGAGACTTCTCTGGATCAGAACCGAAAACCAGAATTTCAACCTTGTCTGCATTTTGCTTTGCAACTTCATATAACACTTCCATAGTAAGCAGAGGCTCTCTTCGCGGGCTCTCCGGCCTCACCATGGCTGTTATGACTATTTTGTCTGTCCTTCCAAATTGCCTCCTTGGGCAAAACAAATCAATATTGACGCTTGGTCCAATAACCGCACAATCTCTGCCAGTTTCTTCCTTGACTTTGCTCCTGTTCCAATTCGTCTTTGTAATAAGTTTCATATCTTCTACTGCTGTATAGGATGCATATGCCTCGTTATATTCTTTTGAACCTTTGGAGAAGAAATAGGGCTCAAAATCCTGTACGTAGTATGCTAATCTGGTTTTATGACGGTTTTTGACAATATTGAAATACTTCACTGATGTATATAGAGTTGCACATACCGCGTCAAATTTGCCGGCTTCATCTATAAATGCATCTAGGCTCTTCCCATAAATGACTGGAATTTTCAGGTTTGGATAACTGGATTCAAAAATCGGTTTGAATTCGGCAAGATTATATAGCCATACGTCAACACCCATATCCATCATCATACTGGCTTCCTGTATGATTACATTAGCTCCTCCGCCTGCATCTGCAACAGGCAATATAAACAATATTCGCTTACCCTCATAATTCTTTCTGGCATTTCGAATAAGCGTTTCCCGTTCATACATTACAGCGGTTCTTTTTCTTATCCCTTCAAGTATACGGTTGTATCTTACTAACTTAATGCATTCATCAAGCAACTCGTCTCCATGCTTTTTTCGCAGTCTTTCACCGGAAATCCGGCTCAGCTCAAGCCTTTTCTCATTACTGTAACTTTTTGACTGCGCATGATAAATGTACGTGTCAGTTGCAATTGCAAGCTTAAAACCTGCTTTATAGGCACGCAGGTTGTAATCGTCCTCTTCTCCGTAGCCTCTTCCGAAATTTTCTTCATCAAAGTAACCAATACTGTTTATCACCTTTCTGTGGATCATCATGCAAAAGCCATTGAGCAAGGGAACTTGCACATATATTAGGGGTAAATATTTTTCTATCATCCTTCCAACATCTTCAACACTGTAGCCTTCAGGTATCAAATTCTGGCTCCAGTCACCATCCGCGCCGAACAATTTGGGAACGGACTGCCAAGATGCGGTGTTTGACAGCGGTCCAACAACACCTATATCTTTATCGCTTTTCATGCAGTTGATCATTTTGTCAATCCAACCGTCTGTTACAATGGTATCGCTGTTCAACAGAACGCAATACTCTGCTTCAGACGCTCTAAGGCCTATATTTGCAGCTATAGTATATCCGTTAGCCTTTTCATTGCGAATTAGCCTGACATTTGATGTATATTGTGCCAGTGACCTGAGATAATCCCGTGTCTGCGCATCGCTTCCATCATCAACAATTATGATGTTAAATGGTTCTGATGTATGTTCAAACACTGACTCTATACACCTTTTTGTATCTTCATATGCATTATGGACGCAAATAATAATATCTACATTTTCATTGTGCCTGGGAGCATTTTTAACCGCTTCTGCCTGAAGGACCATTTTCGTTGCCAGAAAATCTTTTATAGAAACATGTTGTACACAAGTATTCGCAAATTGATCAGGAACAACGACTTTTTTTATCTTTGTTTTTAACCCTTTTAGCCCATTTTGGGTAATATGTTGAAACATCTTTTTAACATAACCCATCCTGATATATCGCGGAAGATTGAAGATAATCTTTGCCACAATAAACCGTTTGCTCCCTCTTGGCAACAAAAAAGTCCTGATCCTATAATATTTCATGAGCAGTTTGTAACCTCTTGAACTATAAATCAGATCCAATGTAGCTTTTGCCTCTGATAATGATTTTACCTTCTGTTGCTCGCCCCAAAGAGCGGCACCCAAAAGCTCTATTTTGTTTTTCAAATCAGCGCATTGTTTATCTAGGCTATCTATTCTTTCTTTATGCAGATTTTCCTTCTCCGCTAATAAAAGCTGTAGTTGCTGCTTCTCATCCTCGCGCTGAATCAGTAGTTTTTGCAGATTATCGATCTCATATTTCTGTTGTGATATTCTCCGGCGCAGTTCAGGTAGCTCTTTCAATCTATCAAGCAGCGCAATTATTTCAACGCTGCTGAAAACATACACATCAGCCCTGATTTTTATCCAGCTTGCAGACCTGCCTTCCAAATCGATTATCAGTTTTGGATCTGTATTGGTATAGATAACAAATTCATCTACAAGTAAAGCATCAACTGCATCCCATTTCAGCATACACCCGTCAGTAATAACCTCTATATTTTTTGCTACACAAACAGCACCTTCAGCAAAGTTGAAGCAAGCAGCCTTTACTCCTTCAGGTAAATCAAATTTTTTACTGAAAATATTAAACTGTCCTTTACGTATAGTATCTTCGAACCTAACCATCTGATTTTCATTAAATCCGTGCCCGGTGTCGAAATATATTTTGGAAAATGTTTTTCGTTCAAATCTGATTTTGCTTTCAGCTATCCTCAGGCTTCTTTCATAATTTTCTACTATATTCGGTATGCACTCTGCAAATCTTTCGAATTTTACAGCATGTTTCGATATATATGATGCATCGTACATTATTGTCCTTATAAATCCGTTTTCAGCGAATCTTTTAGCCCAGTACTCCGCCTGCTGGACATTAAAGTGCGTTTTTTCAGTAAGATCATCAGGTGTAGATGAGAATATTATCTGATCAGAATATTTGCAAATATTCTCTATAAATTTTTTTCCATCTTCCTCATACAGATGTTCAGCTACTTCTATGGTAACAACCAAATCATATTTACGGGGAAAATCAGCAGGTAAATCATCCAGGGCAGAGCAAACTCTGCAGTATGGTTTTATGTCTTCCCTGACTCTGCTGATTGCAAAATCAGAAACATCGATTCCATATGCTTCCACCCCTCTGTCGCGCAGGGCGGCCACCAGGTATCCGAGTGCACATCCAACATCAAGAACCGTTTTCGGATTCAAAGTTTCTATGATCTTATCCGCTACTTTCTCATAGAATGGCAACCACTTATCTGTTTCAAGATATGAAATTTCGCCACAGGAAGTTTTATAATATTCCTCATTATAAAACTGACTATAATCCATAACCTGTTATCCTCCTGTCATGATTGCAATCTGTAAGCATCACATACCTGTTGCGTCTCTCCAGTCATTTTGATTTTTCCCTCGTCAAGCCAAATCACGCGATTGCATATCTCTCTGATCTGATCGAGATTATGCGATACAAACAACACTGTCGTGCCGCCTCCCATAAGTTCCAGCATCCGTGCTTTGCTCTTTGACTGGAAAGCTTCATCGCCGACAGCAAGTATCTCATCGACGATCAATATGTCCGGTTCAACTACTGTAGCTATCGAAAATGCTAGACGCATCAGCATACCTGACGAGTAATTTCGTATCGGTACATCGATGAATTTGTCAAGTTCGGCAAACTCGACGATTTCGTCGAACTTTCCCTTCAGGAACCGCTCGGAATATCCTAATATAGACCCGTTCAGGAAAATATTCTCTCTGCCGGTAAGATCATAATCAAATCCTGAACCCAGTTCAAGCATCGGCACGATATTTCCTTTTAGCTGTACGCTCCCTTCGGTTGGCTTCAAAATTCCTGAGATAATCTTCAGAAGCGTACTCTTTCCAGCCCCGTTACGGCCGATGATCCCCATGACTTCGCCCTTTTCGACCTCGAAGCTGATGCCCTTCAGAGCCCAGAACTCCTCATATACCAGTTTCCTTTTCAGGAAAGCTACGGTAAATTCTTTCAGGCTCTGGATGCGGTCATGAGTTATTATATATTTCATTGAAACATTGCTTACTTTAATCATAGAACTACCCTGCCTATATCTTTAAAACAAATTTGTCCTGTGTTTTCTTAAAGACAAAAACGCCCGCCAGAAACGGAACTACCGAAGCAATTATGCAAAACAGGTACGCCTTTGGCTCAGGCGACGCACCTGCGATTATGATCTCCCTGCTGAAACGTATAAAATGGTACAGCGGATTCATCTTAAACAGCGGCATAAGGCGCTGTGGCAGGATCGTTTCCGGATAAAAGATCGGAGTTGCATACATCCACAGCATGCTTACCACACTCCAGAGGAACTGTGTATCCCTAAAATAAACCATTGCCGAAGACAGTATGAAACTCATTCCAATGCAAAAAACGATTGTACAAGCAATACTGAAAGGTAACAACAGTATTGCTTTTGTAATTCTCGTTGATGTAATCATAACAACTATAAGCATCGGTACCATCGAAATCAGAAGATTGATCGATGACGACAGGACCCGTGATACCGGGAAAATGTATTTGGGTATATAAACCTTTGTTATCAGTGATGCATTCCCGACGATAGCCATAAGCCCCATGTTGGTTGATTCTGAAAAGAAATTGAAAAATACGATTCCAATTAAAAGGTAAACAGCAAAATTCGGTATATCGGTTTTGAAAATAGTTGAAAAAACTATATACTGTACCGTCATTGTTAACAAGGGATTTAAAAAACTCCACAAAACGCCGAGAACAGAGCGCTTGTATTTGGTTTTAAAATCCCTTGAAACGAGTTGTCTGAGCAGGAATCCATACTTCTGGAAAGCCAGGATTACTGACAGCCCGGTGCACTTTTTCCCTGATTTCTCACAATGAATGATCCTCAGGCAGTACAAGCACATCAATATGCCCAATACTGCTGCAGCGGCGAAGTAATCCTTTCCCTGCAGCAAAACATCGCGTCCTTCAATGGCATAGCAGAGCGTGCCGTCAACGCCTGCTCCATTCAGAAGCAGTTTCTGATCAGGTCTTGCCTGATGCTTACTTAGCCAAAGGGTCACTGAATTACCGGGAGTGCCGGTCTCTGAAAAAACAATAATGCGTAGCGTTTCGCCTTTTACATTCGTTATTGGCTCTTCGCACTGAATAGTAACAAACGAGTTGTCAGTGAATCCGGAAACATCCAATATTTTCTCCATGAGCAACTCTTCATCACTAAATATTTGAACACAGACAGTACCGCTGTTCTGTCTTGCATAAGTTGCAAATTTTATGCTTATGCTGTCAATGATGTCTGTTTGAGCTTCGAATACTTGCTCCAATATCAGGCCTTTTGTCAATTCGCCAGCAGGTACATCAGTTTCACAGGAAGTGCTATCCTGTACCCGTTTGCATCTGAACTCTTCTCCGGCTATAAAATACAGCCCGACTGACAAGATAATATATAGAATTATAAAAATAACACACCCGTGTACAAGCGTGATCCTTTTCTCTCTCATATGTTTTGCCTTTCTCCGATCTCTTCCAGGTACCTGGCAACCGCATCCTGCCATGGTGGCAGCCTCCTGAAACCGGCAATATCCAGCGACCGCTTGCTGAGCCTTGAATTAAGCGGCCTCAGCGCTTTTGCCGGATACTCGGAAGAAGGTATGAAATCGACCCTGGTCGCATAACCTGCCTGCCTGAAAATCTCCTGCGCAAACTCAGCCCATGAGCAAAAACCCTCGTTGGTCGCATGGTATATCCCATACTTTTCCGTCGCCGCCATATCGCAGAGCAACGGTGCCAAGTCAGCCGTATATGTCGGTGATCCGAACTGGTCGCATACGACTCTGACCGTATCGCGTTCTTTCCCGAGCCTGAGCATCGTTTTTACGAAATTGCTCCCGTTTTTTCCGAACACCCATGATATCCGTACAATGAAATATTTCTGCAGCAACTCCCTTACGGCAAGCTCGCCTTCAAGCTTTGTCCGCCCGTATACGCCAAGGGGCCCGGTCGGATCATCGGTTTCATGTTCCCTGTCGCCTGATCCTGAAAACACGTAATCCGTGCTTATATAAATCATTTTGGCGTCAATCTCCCTGCAGGCCGCAGCAATGTTCCTGGTGCCCATGGCATTGACATCCCTGCAGATTTCAGGCTCATCTTCCGCCTTGTCTACAGCCGTGTAGGCGGCACAGTGGATAACTACATCTGGCCTGTAATCTGATATAAAAGCAGTGACCGAATCTGCTTCTGTTATATCGAATTCGCCGATATCAGTTCCTATGCAATCGATTTTTCGCAACTGCAGTTCCTTTACAACATCATATCCAAGTTGCCCTTTCGCACCTGTAACAAGCACTCTCATTTCGAAAATTCCCTCTTTTTCAGGAATAATGGTAATCACGCTATGCCCGGCATGCGGCTGCCGTACATCCTGTCGTAATATTGCCTGTATTCGCCATTGATAATATGCTCCCACCATTCTTTGTTGTCAAGATACCATTTGACCGTCTTCTCAAGGCCGTCCTCGAATCCGGTCTTCGGGTACCAGCCAAGCTCGCGCTGTATCTTCGAAGGATCTATGGCATAGCGTAAATCATGCCCCGGCCTGTCGGTCACAAAGCATATCAGGCTTTCAGGCTTGCCCAGTATACGCAGGATTGCCCTGACGACATCCAGGTTGTTCCGCTCATTGTGGCCGCCTATATTGTATATTTCGCCTTCCCTGCCCCTGTGGATGATCAGGTCTATCGCCTCGCAGTGGTCCTCCACATAAAGCCAGTCACGTACATTCTCCCCTTTTCCATAGACCGGCAGAGGCTTGTCGTACAGTGCATTCACTATCATCAATGGAATCAGTTTTTCAGGAAAATGATATGGCCCGTAATTGTTCGAGCACCTGGAAATCGTAACAGGCAGCCCATATGTACGGTGATATGACAGTACCAGCAGGTCGGCCGCCGCTTTGGACGCGGAATACGGGCTCGAGGTGTGGAGCGGCGTCTCTTCCGTAAAAAACAGGTCAGGCCTGTCCAGTGGCAGATCCCCATACACTTCATCTGTCGAAACCTGGTGGTAGCGCTTCACTCCGTGTTTCCTGCTGACATCGAGAAGCACTCCCGTCCCGATGACGTTAGTACGCAGGAACAGCCCCGGATTTTCAATGGATCTGTCCACATGGCTTTCAGCCGCAAAGTTAACAACCACGTCCGGCATTTCCTGCCCGAAAAGCTCATCAACAGCGTCGCGGTCGGCAATATCGCCCTTCACGAATCTGAAACGTGGATCACTCATAGCGTCAGCAAGCGTTTCAAGATTGCCTGCGTATGTCAGTGCATCGTAGCATACGATCCTGTAATCCGGATGATTTTTCAGCATGTAATAGATGAAATTACTTCCTATAAAACCTGCTCCGCCCGTCACTAGAATTTTCATTTCTTCACCTCGTAAACGAAATCGACATCAGACTCTGCAAGCCTGGGTGCATTCCTGTCCTTCTCCGACAGGATCGGGTTTTCGATGCCCCAGTCGATCCCTATGTCCGGGTCATTCCATATGATGCTCCTGTCCGCCTTAGGGTCATACGGATTATCCACCTTGTACAGGATTTCAACATTATCGGTCAGAGCCAGGAAACCGTGTGCAAACCCACGGGGTATCATAAGTTGCCTTTTGTTCTCGGCTGAAAGCTCGACGGCGACCCACTTCAGATAGGTCGGAGAACCCTTCCTGAGATCCACGGCAACATCAAGCACCGCGCCTCTGACGCAGCGCACAAGTTTTGCCTGGGCAGCGTCACTCTTCTGAAAATGGAGTCCTCTCAATGTTCCTCTGTGTGCCGAATATGAATGGTTATCCTGTACGAAATCATAAAACAGGCCGACAGCCTCCATTTTCTTCTTCGACCACGATTCCATGAACCATCCCCGGTGGTCGCCGAAGACTTTCGGCTCGATGATGAAAACGTCTTCGATATCTGTTTTTAAGACATTCATATTGCCTCCCCCGCAAAAAAAAAGCAAAATGCTTTCATTTATCCCGGCACTGAATCATGTGTCCTGGTATAAGATCCTGCCCTCGGCTACTGCTCTCAAATGCGCCCCATACGCCGAATTACCGAATTTTTGAGCCGATTCGAGCAGCTTCTCCCTGCTTATCCATCCATTCCTCCAAGCAATCTCCTCGAGTGCGGATATCTTGATGCCCTGCCTTTTTTCCAAGACCCTTACGAACTCTGATGCTTCTGTAAGCGAATCCACTGTTCCCGTATCCAGCCATGCAAAACCACGGCCGAGGGTTATTACTTCAAGCGCACCCTGCTCAAGATATATCCTGTTCAGGTCGGTTATCTCAAGCTCTCCCCTGGCAGACGGCTTAAGTCTTTTGGCATATTCGCACACTTTGCTGTCATAAAAGTATAACCCTGTAACAGCATAATTGGATTTCGGATTAGCGGGTTTCTCCTCCAGTGAAACTGCCCTTCCATTTTCATCGAGTTCTACCACCCCGAAGCGTTCCGGATCTTCGACATAGTATCCGAAAATAACGGCCCCTGATGTCAGCTGCGCAGCTTTTCTCAAAAGTTTTACCAATCCGCTCCCGTAGAAAATGTTGTCGCCAAGGATCATTGCGCATGAATCTCCACCTATAAACTCTTCGCCCAGTATAAAAGCCTGCGCGAGGCCGTCAGGCGAAGGCTGCTCCTTGTAGGACAGGTTGATTCCGAAATCAGATCCGTCTTTCAGCAGTTTCCTGAAATTCGGCAGATCCTGCGGTGTTGATATGATCAGAATATCTCTTATGCCTGCAAGCATTAAAATCGACAGGGGATAATAAATCATAGGTTTATCATAAACAGGAAGCAGCTGCTTCGAAGTCACAAGTGTTATTGGATAGAGCCTGGTACCGCTACCTCCCGCCAGAACGATCCCTCTCAAATCATTCCCCCCTAAAAAACAAATAAAAGACATAACACAGATGTTGCTTTTTTGCCCATTATAGCATATTTTATATGTTATGACAATTTTGGCGCCTTGCCAGTTTCCGGCTCCGTCGCTTATCAAAGATGAAATTGTACCAAACATTCGACAAATAACGGAACAGTCAGCACAATATGACTTGACCGATCTTCCTGGCTAACCCGTATTTCCAGAAGCCATAACGTTGTATTATGGCCAGTCTCCTGAACTTGCTGACATGGGGCAATGAGACAAAAGCTTCAATAATTCGCAGATTATCTTCCGATAATTCGCCTCTGTATGTATCCAGAAAGCTTTCAGCCTGAGCATATATTTCCGACATGATTGTCTTCAATTTTTGCGGCGAACCCAGCACGGCCGCTGCTCTCCTAAACAAATACAATACGCTGCCGGCATCTTTTGCCCCTACTTCATTTCCCGGGTGCTGCCTGTATAATACCGTCGGTTCATCGACAAAACCGATGCGACCGAAAGCTGTAGCCACTAAAGCCAACCACCAGTCATGCATGATCACGTTCGGAGGTATATGCCGTACTTTTTCCACCAGTGCCCGGTTTGCCATCAAAGTACAACCTGTTACTATATTCTGAACCAGCAGGTTATTCAGTTTATCCCTTGTCTTATCAAGCCTTTGGTATTTGAACAGTGATTCACTTAAACATTCAAGCCTGCTGCCAGCAACTATAAGATCCGTGTGGACCAGCAAGGGTGTATCCTTACCGGCTTTCTCCTCAAGTTCTTTCATTCTTCCGAGCGTGATCCTGATTTTGTCAGGAAGCCAAAAATCATCCTGGTCACATGTCATCATGTAATCAGTATCCACATGACTTATCATGCTGAAGAAGTTGTTCATGGCTGATCCGGAAGGCGTTTCCCGCCGGATAAAGGTTATCTTGTCCGGGTATTTTGCAGCGAACTGTCTGGCTATGTCTGCCGAATCATCGGATGAACAGTCGTCCTGAATAATAAGTTTCCAGCCTCTTTCCGTCTGTGCCAGAATGGATTCTATCTGCTCGGCGAGATATCTGCCGCCGTTATAGACAGCCATCAGTATCGTTATCATTTTCCGGCGACCTCACCGGTCCTTTTCTTCCCCAGCATAACGTTTATCCCGGTTCCCATTCCCAGCAGCACCCAGAACACCGGCGCCACAGTTATGGTGCTGTCGTTGAATAAACCGGCAATGGCATATCCGCAGAATGCGGCGAAACAGGCAAGACCTGCTGCAGGCAAAAATTCCGTAAAGTCTTCATCCCAGAGGACCTTTAAGCTTAACACCGCGTACATGACAAACAGTACCAGGATGGCTGCGAGTGACAGCACACCCGTGGTCAGCGCCGTCTGAAGGTACATGCTATGGGCCTTGTCGACGAAAAGTGAACCTGTCATGTAGAATTTCAGTTTACCCAGAAAATCGTACTGCGGAAAATACAGCGCAAACGTGTCGGGCCCCTTCCCGATGAAGATCGTATCCTTCAGCAGCGGGATCGTCCTGGACCAGATATAGCCCCTGTTTGAACCTAAGGTCTCCATTCCCTCAAAACCGAAGGATTCTATTTGACGCCCGTTGCGATAGATCATCCACCTGTTGGAGGTGCTCCACATCCCGGCTTCCGTCAGCAAGATATCCATCAGTGCATAATCATTATAATAGACCAAAACATAACCTTCTTCTGGCGTAATTTCAAGGCGTATGTTGCTGAACCTGTCGTCCCTCATGTATAAAGTGCCGTCCCTGTATTCAGATTCCAGTGTAGTGCCGTTTTCGTCAGTGGTTACAAGAGTGTTGCTGTCGAGCGAAATGCACAAAGTGCCTTTTTCAGTGACTAGCTCGGTTTTTTCGCCTTCCATCAGGACATCGACCAGCCCATCCAGCTTTCTATGTAATTCAGACATGGCTTCGCCGGCGTCATCCTTGATTTCCAGCGTCAGCATGCGGCTTATACGACTGATTACAGAATTGTCAGTCATAAAGTTGAATACCGCCAATCCGCCCACAACAGCCACCACCACGGCCAGCGCTATCCATTTGCGCTGCAGGATCTTCTTCCTGTACAAAACTATGAGAACTATAAATGCCGCTACTGTGCCTAAAAGGCCTGCGCGTGAATCACTTCCCACCAGGGTGATGGCAGCAAGGACAAGCAATATGGCAAGAGTTGCTTTATGGATAACTTTTTCAGCCCGGACCATCAGTACCAGCATGACCGGCAACGCCATAGCCATATAGCTTCCCACGTAATTGGGGTTGTACAGCGTTGAATAGACCGTGCGTTCGCCGATTCGCAGGTTAAACTCTCCTGCTTCACTTTTGAGCGACGCAGGTATTATCATGCTTTGGAAAAGCCTGTTCTGAAACAGGTCGATCCCAAAATACTGGAAAACCCCGATGACGGAAATTACGGCACAAGAAGCCAGCAGGCATCCGAACAGGATCCTGACGGTTTTTTCGCTGCTGAAAACATTCATAGAAAGGAACAGGATCGCCGAGTATGCCAGCAAAACTACTGCGCCTTCATACCTTTCAAGGAAGCCCAGGAAGGCCACATGCCTGTATTCAGAAAAGCCGGCCGACAACAGTGTTAAAAGGCAGTACGCTCCAACGGGTATGTAATAAGGCCTTTTGGATTTCTCAAATGGATCGTTACTGCGCATGGACAGGTAGAGAAGCATCCCGATTGCAGTGAAAATCAAAAGGAATACCATTTTATAATAGGTAAATATATCATAGCGTGAACTCCTGCCGTCCCAGTACAGGTTGCCAGGATCGCTGACAATGACTTTTTTTACAAATATGATCAGCGGAACGACGGCAACGATGAGGCACAGGGGTATAGCCATATACAGCTCCTGCTTTGCGCCGCCCGCTTTTCTTTTTTTCTTTTTGTTTATTCGATCAGCCAAAGTATAGACCCCCCGTTACTCTGTCATTCTATCACAAATAATGTCAGATTTGAAGCTTGCATAACAGGTAAAAAGTATTATTTCTCGCCATTTTTTTAGTTTTGATGACTCTCCGTGTGATGTATTTGGGTATAATACAGATAAAGTATAGGGACAGTTCTCAAGTTTAAATCACAGGCACGATCCACATGAAATTCAGGGACGGCTCCCGTGTCCGGCGGATAGCGCCCGCCAGCCACGTGGAACCGTCCCTGTGTGTCTGAAACCGTTTACCTCTTGCGTGGTGGTCTGCCGGTTACCTGTTGATAGGTCTTACCGGCCTGGCTTCGATATATCCCCGGTAGCCCTGGGGTTCAAGCTGGAATCTCGGGCTGTCCTCATCCGCCCATTCAAAACCGTAGATTTCGGGGTTGAATATTTTCATGACATCCCACAGTTCAGCGATCGCTTCGCGGAATTTTTCCTCCTCATACGGCTCGCCCTGGAAGAACCTTCGGCAAATCTGCATGACATGGGTGGTTTTGCGCCCATTGGGAAAATGAGA
>Ga0208938_1000628_pt1 | contig 24822 bp, 23 predicted proteins | sample AD_UKC125_MetaG_FD_184434 | JGI IMG/M metagenome (GOLD analysis project Ga0208938, IMG submission 184434) | Active sludge microbial communities of municipal wastewater-treating anaerobic digesters from USA - AD_UKC125_MetaG (SPAdes) (version 2) | ecosystem: Engineered > Bioreactor > Anaerobic >...
GCGGCGTGGGTGGCGGGCAGGTCGGTTTCCAACGCGTGCGCGAGCCGCAGGTGTGCGGTGGCGGTGGCGCCGCTGGTGCCGGTGGCGCTGGCGACCCAGGCTGCGGTGGAGGAGTGGGCGGTGGTGGCGGCGGCGTGTTGCCGGTCGGCTTTGGCGATGAGGGCGAGTTTGGTGGCTTCTAACCGGCGGATCACTTTGTCGATGCCGGTGATGTCGTCTCGGGTGACGATCTGCGCGGTGTCGTTGAGGTCTTTGTGTATCCGGTCGATGCCGGAGTTGAGCCACCGCAGGCGCGCGGGCAGACCACCGGGTCGAGGTGAGGGCGGGAGTGTGGTGGCGGGTTGGTCCACCGTGCCTGACTGTGTCCAGGACAGGGCCTGGAGCGGTGCGGCGACGGTGGTGGTCATGCTCCCTATTGTAGTCGTACGGGTGTCGGACTGACAAGGGTTTGCTACAGGTTGTTTAGTTCGGGTGCAGGTAATTACGGGCCTCAGGGTGGGTGCGCAGTTGTCCTAGTCAACCACTCTAGGAACCAGCACTGACAACGGTCGCAACCGGCGCGGGGCGAGGGCATGTCACTCAACCGGTTGAGTGTTGCTGGGTGGCGCGCGCCACTCCCGCTGGCCGGGCACGTGGACTTTCGTGGGTCCCCACGGCGATCCCGTGGAGCACCCCTTGCCGGTAGGGAACTACACCCGAGCGGCGGCGCCGCGGCATACCCACGTCAGGGGAGTAAGCGGTAGCCCAGGCCCGGTTCGGTCACCAGATGGCGGGGCCGGGCCGGGTCGGGTTCGAGTTTGCGGCGCAACTGGCTCACATAGACCCGCAGGTAGTTGGACTCGCGCCCATAGGAGGGTCCCCACGCGGCCTTGAGCAGGTTCTCGTGCGGGACGATGCGGCCGTCGTGGCGGGCGAGTTCGGCGAGGAGGCGCCATTCCGTCGGCGTCAAGTGAGCCTCCACGCCGCCGGCCGTGCACACCCGCTCGTCGAAGTCGAGCGTGAATGCCGGGCAGCTGAAGTCCGGCGTCGAGGGCAGGCTCTCCCCGCCGCGGCGCAGCGCCGCCCGAATCCGGGCCATCAACTCGTCCATGCCGAACGGTTTGGTCACGTAGTCGTCGGCCCCCTCGTCCAACGCCTCGACCTTGTCGTCGCTCTCGTGGCGCGCCGAGAGCACCACGACCGGCACCCGGCTGGTGCTCCGGATGCGGCGCAAGACCTCCACCCCGTCGAGGTCGGGCAGGCCCAGGTCTAGGACGACGAGGTCGGGGGCCTCGGCAGCGAAGGCGGCCAACGCATCCCGGCCGTTGGTCACCGCCTCCACCTCATAGGAACGGGCCCGCAGGTTGATCCGCAGCGTCCGCAGGATCGTCGGGTCGTCGTCGACGACGAGCACCCGCGGGCTCACGACATGCCTCCCGCGGGCAACGCGACCACCATGGTGAGGCCACCTCCTGGGGTATCTTCCGCGGTCAAGGTCCCACCCATGGCCTCGGTGAGTCCACGCGCAACGGCCAGGCCCAGCCCCACGCCGTTGCCCCCGGAGTCGGTATGTCGCTGGAACGGCTGAAAGGCCTCCTCGCGTCGCGGTTCGGGGATCCCCGGCCCGGCGTCGACGACCCGCACCTGGACCTCGTCGCGGATGCGGCTCGTGCTCACCCGGATCGTTTGGTGGGTGACGTCGTGGCGCACGGCGTTCTCGACGAGGTTGCCGAGGACCCGGTCCAACAGCCCCGGATCGGCCTCGGCATACCGGGCCCGTTCCCCGAGCGACCAGGTGACCCGCTCGGCGGCGCCCACCCCCAGGATGGCGGCCGGGACCGCCTCGCCGAGGTCGGTGGGGCGCGGGTGGGCGACGAGGGCACCGACCTGGAGCCGGGACATGTCGAGCAGGTTGCCGATGAGGGTTTCGAGGCGGTCAGCGGAGTCCTCGATAGCCTCCTCGAGTTCGGCGCGATCTTCCGGGCCGAACTCGATTTCCCGGCTGCGCAGGCTCCCGATGGCGGCCTTGATCCCGGCCAACGGGGTGCGCAGGTCGTGCGACACCGCCGACAGCAACGCGGTGCGCGCCTTGTTGTCGCGGGTCAGGTGTTCGGCGCTGCGGGCCTGATCCTGGAGGGCGCGCCGGGCGAGGATGGCACCGGCGTGGGCCGCGTATGCCGCGAGCAGCCGTTTGCGCTGCGCCGACACCGGGCCGCCGGTGAGGATCAGGTCGTGGTCGTCGTCGACCCGCTCCTTGGTGTTGGCGCCGGTGCGCAGGTCGAAGTCGTCGGTGGCGGCGACGATTGCCCCCGGATCCTCCTTCGTGGGCCGGCGCACGACGGCGGCGCCGCTCACCCCGAACATGTCGGTGGCGCGGCGCAGGAGGAGGGCGAGTTGCTCGGTCGAGCCGAGCAGGGTGTGGGTCAACTCCGCCAGCGCGGCGGACTCCTGTTGCGCGGCCAGCGCCGATTCGGCGCGTCGGGAACTGCGATGGACGACGAGCGAAACCGAGGCGGCGACGACGACGAAGAGCACGAGGGCGAGGGCGTTCTCGGGGGCGGCGATGGTCAAGGTGCCGACGGGAGGCGTGAAGAACCAGTTGACGGACAGTGAGGACAACACGGCCGTGACGAGCGCGGGCGCCATGCCGCCGATGAGCGAGGCGATGATCGTGTGGACGAGATAGATCTGGACGATGAGCGGCAGCCCGAGGGGCTGATCGACCCGGGCGTCGATGAGGTGGAGGATCCCGGTGAGCAGCAGACCGCCGACGAGCCCCCAGGCATACCCCTGGACGACCCGGCGCCGGTCCATCGGCGCGCTCTCGCCGGGCCGTCGCCGCGTCCCGACCAGCGCGTGGGTGACGACGTGGACGTCGATATCCCCTGAACCCTCGATGACCGCCGAGACGATGCCCGGGCGCAACATCGCCCGCCACCAGGGGCGGCGGCTGGCGCCGATGAGGATCGTCGAGGCGTTCTCGGCCCGGGCGAACTGGAGGATCGCCCGCGCCCGGTCCTCACCGGAAACGGTGTGGAAACTGCCGCCGACCTCCTCGGCCAACTGACGGACCGCGGCGACAGCCTCCAGGGGCGCCCCGGCGAGCCCGTCGGCGCGGGCGACGTAGAGGACGACGAGTTCGCCGCCGGCACCTCGCGCGGCGATCCGGGCCCCACGGCGCACGAGCGCCTCGGACTCCGGGCCACCGGAGACGGCAACGACGATCCGCTCCCGGGTGGGCCAGGTGGCGTCGATGTCGTGGGCGTGCCGGTAGCTGTCGAGCCCCTCGTCGACCCGGTCGGCGAGCCAGAGCAGGGCGAGTTCGCGCAGGGCGGAGAGGTTGCCGACCCGGAAGTAGTTCGACAAGGCGGCGTCGACCTTGTCGGCGCCATAGACGTTGCCGTGCGCCATCCGGCGACGCAGCGCCTCGGGCGACATGTCGACCAACTCGATCTGGTCGGCGGCCCGCACGACGGCATCGGGCACGGTCTCCTGCTGGACGATGCCGGTGATGTCCTCGACGGCGTCGTTGAGGGACTCCAGGTGCTGGATGTTGACCGTCGAGATGACGTCGATGCCGGCCGCCAGGAGCGACTCGATGTCCTGCCACCGTTTCTCGTGCTCGGACCCGGGGACGTTCGTGTGGGCGAGCTCGTCGACGAGGACGACCTGTGGGTGCCGGGCGAGCACGGCCGGCAGGTCCATCTCGGTGATCCGGGCCCCCCGATGCTCCAGCGTGCGCCGCGGGATCACCTCGAGCCCCTCGAGCATTGCCGCCGTATGCCGCCGCCCGTGCGTCTCCACGACCCCGACGACGACGTCGGTGCCGCGGGCCTGCCGGCGGGCCCCTTCGGAGAGCATGGCGACCGTCTTGCCCACCCCGGGTGCCGCCCCGAGGTAGATCCGCAACCGCCCGCGCGCCATGGTGCCGATCTTTCCGTATGCCGTCAGCGCGCGGTGGTCGCGAGGGCGGCGTTGAGGGTGGTCACGTCGACCCGGTCGGCCCCGAGGAACCCCAGTTCCCCGTGGGTCGTGTGGGTGTCGATGAGGTGCTGGACGTCCGCGAGGCTCAGCCCGCGGGCCGCGGCCACCCGGGGAGCCTGCCACGCGGCATACGCGGGGGAAATGTGCGGGTCGAGACCACTGGCGCTCGCGGTGAGAGCGTCGGCAGGGATCGGGCCGGCGGGCGCCTGGGGGTTCGCGGCCCGCAACGCCGCCTCCCGGTTGGCCAGGTCGGCGGCCAACGGGGGCGCGGCCGGACCCCAGTTCGACCCGCCACTGGTGTCCCCGGCATACTCCGATGCCGACGGGCGGGCCGAGAACCACTGGGGTCCGGTGGCCGCCTGCCCGAGCAGGGCCGAACCCACCGGGTGGGAGTCGACCGTGACAAGTGAGCCGTGTGCTCGGCCGGGGAGGGCGAGCGCGGCGACGGTGACGACGAGCGGGTAGGCGACGCCGAGGAGGAGGGTGAGGGCGAGCAGGGCGCGGGTGGCGGCCCAGAGTTGCTTGGTCATGGTCATGCCAATCCGGGGAGCAGGGAGACGAGCAGGTCGATGACTTTGATGCCGACGAAGGGGGTGACGATGCCGCCGATCCCGTAGATGACGAGGTTGCGGCGCAGCAGTGCGGCGGCGCTCAGCGGTCGGTAGCGGACCCCGCGCAGCGACAGCGGGATGAGGGCGACGATGACGAGGGCGTTGAAGATGACCGCCGAGAGCATCGCCGACTCGGGGGAGTGCAGCCGCATGATGTTGAGGGTGGCCAGGCCGGGGTAGATGCCGACGAACATCGCCGGGATGATCGCGAAGTACTTGGCGATGTCGTTGGCGATCGAGAAGGTCGTCAGCGCGCCGCGGGTGATGAGCAGTTGCTTGCCGATGCCGACGATGTCGATGAGTTTGGTCGGGTCGGAGTCGAGGTCGACCATGTTGCCGGCCTCCTTGGCGGCCGAGGTGCCGGTGTTCATCGCCACCCCGACGTCGGCCTGGGCGAGCGCGGGGGCATCGTTCGTGCCGTCCCCGGTCATCGCGACGAGCCGGCCGCCCTCCTGTTCGGCCTTGATGAGCGCCATCTTGTCCTCGGGGGTAGCCTCGGCGAGGAAGTCGTCGACGCCGGCCTCCGCGGCGATCGCGGCGGCGGTGAGCGGGTTGTCACCGGTGATCATGACGGTGCGGATCCCCATCTGGCGAAGTTGCCCGAACCGCTCGGCCATCCCGGGCTTGACGATGTCCTTGAGGAACACCACGCCGAGTTGCCGGGGGGCCTGTCCGGGCTCCTGGATCGCGACGACGAGGGGGGTGCCGCCGGCGTTGCTGATCTCGGCGACCCGGTCGTCGACGTCGTGGGCCATGTGCCCGCCGTCGTCGTGCACCCAGGCGGCGACCGCCGAACCGGCCCCCTTGCGGACCCGGGTGCCGTCGGGCAGGTCGACCCCGGACATCCGGGTCTGGGCGGTGAACGGGACGAACTCGGCCCCCCTCCGGCCGAGTTCGGCCGCGGACCCGACGTCGCTGGCCAGGCCCTCGCCGAGGGCGTAGTCGACGATCGAGCGTCCCTCGGGCGTTTCGTCGGCCAACGAGGAGAGGTATGCCGCCCGCAGCAGTTCCTCGCGGGTCGCGCCTTCGACGGGCAGCACGTCGGAGGCCCGGCGGTTGCCGAAGGTGATGGTCCCGGTCTTGTCGAGCAGCAGCGTCGACACGTCGCCGGCTGCTTCGACGGCGCGCCCCGACATGGCCAGGACGTTGCGCTGGACCAGCCGGTCCATGCCGGCGATGCCGATCGCGGAGAGCAGCGCCCCGATCGTCGTGGGGATGAGGCAGACGAGGAGGGCGACCAGGGCGACGAGGGAGAGCCGGCCACCGGAGTAGATCGCCATCGGCTGGAGGGCGATGACGGCGAGGACGAAGATGAGGGTGAGGACGGTCAGCAGGATGCCGAGGGCCATCTCGTTGGGGGTCTTCTGCCGGGCCGCACCCTCGACGAGGGCGATCATCCGGTCGATGAAGGTCTCGCCCGGTTTGCTCGTGATCCGCACGACGATCCGGTCGGAGAGGACGGTGGTGCCGCCGGTGACGGCGCACCGGTCGCCGCCGGATTCGCGGATGACGGGCGCGGATTCGCCGGTGATGGCCGACTCGTCGACGGTGGCCACCCCCTCGACGACATCGCCGTCCCCGGGGATGACCTGCCCGGCCTCGACGACGACAAGATCACCGAGGCGCAGATCCTGCCCGGACACTTGTTGCTCGGTGCCGTCGCCGCGCAGCCGGCGCGCCATCGTCGTCGTCCGGGTCTGCCGCAGGCTGGCCGCCTGCGCCTTGCCCCGGCCCTCGGCGATGGCCTCGGCGAGGTTGGCGAAGACGATGGTGACCCAGAGCCAGATCGTCACCGAGATGGTGAACACGCTCGGGTGGAGCACGGCGAGCACGGTCGTGAGCACCGACCCGATCCAGACGACGAAGATCACCGGCTGGCGCACGAGGTGGCGTGGGTCGAGTTTGGTCAGGGCCTGCGGGAGGTTCTCCATGGCCTGGGCCCCGAGGGACTTGTGGCCCGGGCCTGGGTGTCCGTGGTGGTGGGGGAGGTGGTGCGCTGTGGTCGTCATGAGAGAGCCTCCGCGAGGGGACCGAGAGCCAGGGCCGGGAAGAAGGTGAGGGCCGCCAAGACGATGACGATGCCGGTGAGCAAGGTCGCGAACAGGGGCGTGTGGGTCGGCATCGTCCCCACCGTCGCCGGTCGCCGCCGCTGTTCGACGAGGGCGCCGGCGAGCGCGAGCGTGAAGACGATGATGGCGAAGCGGGCGATGAACATGCACCCGCCGAGGGTGAGGTTGAGCCAGGGCTGGTCGGCGGACAGGCCGGCGAAGGCCGAGCCGTTGTTGTTCGACGCCGACGTGTAGGCGTAGAGCATCTCGGAGAGGCCGTGCGGCCCGCTGTTGAGCAGGGCCGCCCGCGCCGCGGGCAGCACGAGGGAGGCACCGGTGAAGAGCAGCACGAGCGCCGGCATCGTCACCGAGGCGAGCGCGGCATACGTAATCTCGCGGCGGCCGATGGTCTTGCCGAGGACTTCGGGGGTGCGTCCGACCATCAGCCCGGCGATGAAGACGGTGATGACGACCATGACGAGCATCCCGTAGAGCCCGGTGCCAACCCCGCCCGGGGAAACCTCACCCAACTGCATGTTGATCATGAGGACGCCTCCGCCGAGGGCGCTGTACGACTCGTGCATCGAGTTGACCGCGCCGGTCGAGGTGCCGGTCGTCGCCGCGCCGAAGACGACCGAGGGGACGATCCCGAAACGCACTTCCTTGCCCTCGAGAGACCCGGCGAGGCCACTGGCGGCGGCCCGCTCCGCCCACGCGGTGAGCCCGACGGAGACGGCATACAACACGCCCATGACCGCGGTGACGACCCCGCCCTGACGCCGATCTCCGACCATCCGCCCATAGGTCCAGGGCAAGGAGAAGGGGATCATGAGGACGAGGACGATCTCGAGGAGGTTGGTCCACCCGTTGGGGTTCTCGAAGGGGTGGGCGGAGTTGGCGTTGAAGAAGCCGCCGCCGTTGGTGCCGAGGAGTTTGATCGCCTCCTGGCTGGCGACCGGCCCACCCTGGATCACCTGCTGGCCCCCGGTGATCGTCGTGATCGTGTGCGGCACGTCGAGGTTCTGGATGACGCCGCCGACGATCAGCAGGACGGCCGCGACGGCGGCGATGGGCAGGAGGACCCGCACACAGGAGCGGGTGAGGTCGACCCAGAAGTTGCCGAGCCGGTCGGTGCCGTGCCGGGCGATCCCACGGATCAGGGCGACGGCCACGGCGATGCCGGTGCCGGCCGAGACGAAGTTCTGGACCGTCAACCCGACCATCTGGACCGTATGACCGGCACCGGTCTCCCCGGCATACGACTGCCAGTTGGTGTTCGTCGTGAACGAGATAGCGGTGTTGAGCGCGGTGTGCCAGTCCTGGCTGCGACCCATCCCCCAGGGCAGCCAGCCCTGACCGAGGATGAGCAGCCAGAGGAAGAGGACCGAGACGACCCCGAAGGCGACCACGCTCGTCGCGTAGACGGTCCAGCGCTGCTCGGAGCGGGGGGCGACGCCGACAACGCGGTAGAGGAGGCGTTCGAGGCGCCAGTCGCGTTCGTCGGTGAACACCTTGAACATCCACTCCCCGAGCGGGACGTGGAGGACGGCGAGGATGACGACGACGGTGCCGAGGTAGAGCAGCGTCTGCACGGTGGGATTCATGGCACCTCAGAACCGTTCGGGGCGGACGAGGGCGTAGAGGAGATAGGCCACGAGGCTCAAGCCGATGAGGAGACCGACGATGTCTTCTGCCATGCCGCCAGTGCATCGGGTCCGGGCGCCGCCGGCGGCGACGTGAAGCCGTTCCTAGCGCATCAATACGCGTTCTTAACGTCTCGCCGGTGACATCGCGATCATCGCCAGGCTGGCCAAGGTCGAGACCTCCGACACCCTGTCCGCCAAGGACAAGCCGGCCCTCGTCGAGCCCTGGGTGCTGCCCGACCCGCTGCTGCCGGTCGCGATCCACGCCAAGAGCAAGGCCGACGAGGACAAGCTCGCCTCGGCCCTGCAGCGGCTGGTGGCCGAGGACGTCACCATGCGGATGGAGCACAACGCCGAGACCAAGCAGGTCGTCCTGTGGGCGATGGGCCAGGCCCACGTCGACGAGTTGCTCGGCCGGCTGCACGAGCGCTACGGCCTACAGGTCGAGGCCGAGTCCTTCCGTGCCGCGCTGCGCGAGACCTTCGTCAAGAAGGTCGTCAAGGGCCGGCACGTCAAGCAGTCCGGCGGGCCACGGGCAGTACGCCGTCTGCGACCTCGAGATCGAGCCACTCCCCCGCGGCGGCGGCTTCGAGTTCGTCGACAAGGTCGTCGGCGGGGCCGTGCCGCGCAACTTCATCCCCTCGGTGGAGAAGGGCGCCCGCTCCCAGATGGAGAAGGGCGTGCTGGTCGGCTATCCGCTCGTCGACGTGCGGGTCACCCTCTTCGACGGCAAGGCGCACTCGGTCGACTCCTCGGACATGGCCTTCCAGACGGCGGCCGCGATGGCGCTCAAGGAGGCCGTCAACGAGTCCTCGGTGGCCCTGCTGGAGCCCATCGACGCGGTCGACATCACCGTGAGCGACGACTTCATCGGGGCGGTCATGTCCGACTTGCGCGGCCGGCGCGGCCAGGTGCTCGGCACCGAGCGCGCGGTCGCCTCGGGCTGGACGGTCATGCACGCCAAGGTCCCGCAGACCGAATTGTTGCGCTACCCGATCGACCTGCGCTCGGTCTCGCACGGCACCGGGTCCTTCACCCGGCGCCAACTGCGCTACGACTAGATGCCGGCGGAGAAGGCCAAGGAGTACGCCAAGGCCGCCAAGGACTGGGCGCCCGGCGGCTCGCGCGCGAAGGTGCGGCGGGGCGGCAGACCTCGGGGTATGCCGCCCCGCCGTGCGTCTCCCTCTCCCAGCGGTCTTCGGCGGAGCCGGTCACGTTCCTCCCGAACCGGTCCGAGGACCGGACATAGAAGTTGACGACGACATGGACGCAAAAGTGTCAAAAAAAATGCCCCGATTAGGCCGCTGCCGGTTGCGCGTCACCATTCGCTCACGTACGGTCGGCTGATGGGAGAAGTCCGCCACCCCTTCATCTCCTTCGAGTTCACCACTTCGTCGGTATCGAGCGACACCTGGTTTTGGCTCGGCGAGGCGTTCAGCAAGTGCCAACACCTGGCCGGATCACCGCTGAAACCGAAGACCGCTGCGGACATGGCGGCCGTGGCCCTTGCGCGAGGTGCACAGGCCACGACCGCCATCGAGGGCAATACGCTTTCCGAGGCCGAGGTCACCGCCATCGTCACCAGCGGGAGCGCCAACGTCGGGCCATCGCGGGAGTACCTCGAGCGCGAGGTCAAGAACATCCTGGCCGCGCTGGAGGACATCGACGCGGCCTTGCACAGTGGACGCGCGCTCCCCATCGACCGGGAGCGACTATGCGCCCTCAACGCCCAGATCCTCGCCGGGATCCCCGACCGGCCCGAAGTGAAGCCTGGACACCTGCGACAGCATGACGTCGTGGCCGGCGCGTACCGGGCGCCGCACTGGACCTCGGTGCCAGCCTTGATCGACCGACTCGTGGCGTGGCTGCAGCAGTTGCGCACCGACGCGTCCGGTTTGCGACCGGAGGACCGATTCGTCAACGCTGTGCTGGCAGCCGTTCTTGCGCATGTGTACATCGCCTGGATCCACCCGTTCGGCAACGGAAACGGGCGCCTCGCCCGGCTCATCGAAGTGCAGATCCTCTCCGAGTCCGGCGTGATACCCGAGGTCTCGACGAACCTCTTGTCCGATCACTACAACAAGACACGAGCGGCGTACTACCTGGCCCTCGAGGAGGCGCAGCGAGACATCAGGGCCTTCATCACCTACGCGGTCCGGGGGTTCGTCGACGAGCTGCGCGCGCAGATCGAGGGCGTGAAGTCGCAGAGCCTGTCCGTCCACTGGGAGAGTTACGTCTACGAGGTCTTCCGTGGGATGCCCACGACGACGGCACGAGACCGCCAACGCGAACTGGCTCTCGCCCTCGCCCACCGGGGCATGGCCGTCACCCGCGACGAGGCGACTGAGCTGACGGCGTCACTGGCGCGCAAGTACGCCCGCACCGGGGACCGTACCCCGGCTCGAGACTTGAACGACCTAGTCGGAATGGGGCTGGCCCGGCGGGTGGGCAGCCGACGATACGAGACGACCCGGGACACCATCCGGGCCTTCATCCCGGCCGTCTCGCACAGCGACGGCGCCCCCCGGGCGTCCCGGTAGGGCATGGCACAGGTGGGGCGGCATACCTCGGGGGTATGCCGCCCCACCTGTGCGTCCCGGGTATCCCGCCGGGGGACTCAGCCGCTCGGCCTACTGCTCGCGGGGCGGTCGTCGCCAGGCGCACCGAGGCCGGGGAGCAGCGCGCCCAGCGCCTCGACACCCGGCGGTGGCTCGCCCATGATCCGCCGGAAGACGAACAGCCCGGCGACGGCGTCGACGAGCACATAGGACGAGAGCCCTCCGGGTAGGGCGCCGGCCTCGACGGCCGCCTCGACGAGGCGGGCGGCCTGGCGTCGGACCGGCTCGATGAAGCGGGCCCGATAGCGCGGGCCGAGTTCGGGGTCGGCCATGACCGCCATCCCGATGGCCGGCAGCTCCCAGCCGACGGGGTTGGCGACCAGGGAGTCGTGCACCCGCTCCCAGAGGACCAGCAGGTCCGCTCGGGCGTCTCCGGTCTCGACGATCGCCCGCTCCCCCAGAGCGGAGTCGACCGCGTCGAGCACGAGGGCGTCGAGCGAGCGCCAACGTCGATAGATCGTCGTCTTGGCCACCCCGGACTCGCGTGCGACATCGTCGATGCGCAACGCGGCATACCCGTGCGAGGCGAGCAGCCGCAGCGTGGCGGCGAGCACACGTGGCCCCGCTTGCGGGTCACGTGGCCGGCCGGTCGGCGAGGCCGATGTCTGGCGCATCACAACGCATCTCCGTCCCGGCCGGATTTCGCTACCGTTCGAAGCGTATCAAACGATACTAACGGTTTCGATAAGGAGCCTCGTGATGCGCCGCCTGACCGCCGTGAGCCTCGGCCTCTTCGCCGCCTGGGCCGTCCACGATGTCGAGGAGCTGATCACCTATCGCGAGACGGTGCGTCGGATCGTCCCCCGGCTGCCGTCCTGGGTCCCCGTCCCCGAGGACATCCGCCGGGACGGCATCCGGCAAGGCCAGGTGACGACAGCCATCGGGATGATGTCGATCTTCATGGGCGCCGCGGCGGTCGACGGGGTCCGCAGCCAGGGTCGAGGCTGGCTCTTCCAGACGGTCCTGCGCGGCTTCGGCTGGCACGGCATCGGGCACCTGGCCGCGAGCGCCCTGGCCCGCAGCTATACGACGGGGGTGGTCACGACCCCCGTCGTCGTCCTGCCGTATTGGCTCTGGGCACGTCGCGTGCTGACCCGCAGCGGCGTGCCGGCCCACGCCGGCTCGACCGCGCCGGTGCTGCTCATGTATCCGCTCTTCGCCGCCGTCCACGCCCTGGCTCGGCGGCTCGAGGGGAGGCCGCGATGAGCGGGACGAGTTGGGCGGTGAGGTCGGTGCCGTACTTCGCGAGCGCGTCGAAGGTCCCCTCGGGGTTGGCCGAGTCGACCTTGCGACCACCGCGCAACTGTGGGATGGCCGCCTCGATCGCGGCCGCGTCCAGCCCGAAGCGGCGCCCTGGTCGGACTTCGCCAACGCCAGCAGCAGATGGTCGGTGGAGACGAAGGAGTCACCCATCGCGGCCATGAGGGTGCGCGCCGACTCCAGCACGCCCATCGCGGCGCGGGACAGCCCGGGCGCGGAGACGCTGGGACCTGAGGCGGACGGCATACTCGCCAGGGCCGTCGCGGCAGCCTGGGAGGCGGCGGCGACCGACGACCCGGCGGCCTGCAGCAGGGCGGGCGTGGTCGTGTCCGACTGCTCGGTCGGCGCCTTGAGCAGGTGGGCGGGCTCGGTGTGCGGGTGCCCGGCGGCGGTCGACGCGGGAACGGCGGCCGAGAGGGCCTCTTGCGCCTTCGTGGTGAGTTGAAGATCCATGCGTATGCCGTGTGCTCCTCGTCGCGTGGAACGTCACCTGTGGCAACCTCGCCAAAGTTGGGTCTATTACGCTCAACTCGGCAGGTGGAGCACCCCCGCCAGCGCCGGCCCGACGAGAGCCCGGATCTCCTCTTCCGGGCGCGGGTCGTAGAGCAGCTGGTTGGCGGCACCCTGCAGGATCGCCAACACCGCCCAGGCCACCACGTCGGGGTCGAGACGGCCGTCGACCTCGCCCTCGCCCTGGGCCCGGCGGACCAGCCCGGCGAGCAACCCGAGCAGGCGCCGGTCGTCGGCGGCGATGACCTGCCCGAGTCCGGAGTCGTAGGCGGCGAGCTCGGCGAAGGCGGCGCCCTGCAGCTCGAGTGCGCGTCGACGCTCGTCGAGAGGCAGCACCCCGGCCACCAGCTCGACGAGCCAGGCGTGCAGGGTGGGGCGGCCCGGCTCGGTCGCCTCGGGCGGACCCGCCGAGGCGCGCAGCCGGGCGAACATCGCCGCGTGCAGGTCGACCTTGCTCGCGAAGGCCTTCTGGACCGCGCCGAGCGACCACCCCGACTCGGCGGCCACCGATCGGAAGGTGACCGCCCGCATCCCCTCCCGGGCGACGATCCGCAGGGCGGCGTCGGCCAACTCGGCCTGGCGCGGCGTGAGGGTCACGTCGTCCACTGTAGACAGGGCGAGCCCCAGGAGCTCCCTGTGCTCCTGGGGCCGCCACGACCCGAGCCGTGCCGGGGCCGTCAGCGCGGCAGCCGTCGCCACAGGTGGACGGCGTAGCCGGCGAGGATCGCGCACTGAACCGCGAGCCCGACCAGGGCGGGCGTGGTGAGGACGTCGCCCCCGAGGTAGGCGGTGAAGTCGTAGAGCGCGTGGATGGCGATGGCCGGCCACAGGCTCCGGGTGTGGACGGTCAGCAGCGCGAAGACGACCCCGAACAGGGCGGCGAACAGGAGTTGGAGCACGGCATACAGGGGGCTCTTGCCGCCGAGGAGGTTGACCAGGTGGAGCACCCCGAAGAGCACCGAGGTAGCGAGCACGGCATACCGCGCGCCGAGGTGACGGAAGGCCGCCAGGACGATCCCGCGGAACCAGATCTCCTCGTTGAAGCCCGCGGCGAGGGCCAGCCAGGCGAACCCGGGCACCAGCGCCCCGCCCACCCCGACACCCGTGGCCGCGAGGACGACGACCGGGACCAGCAGGGCCGGCAGCAGCCACAGCACGCCGCGCAGGTCGCGCGGTGCGCGGAAGCCGAACTGGGCCAGGCTCGGCCGAGCCCGCCACATGACCACCAGGCCCACCAGGGCCGACACCGTGGCGCCGGCCGCGCCGCCCAGGTATTGGACCCGCTCGTCGGCCCCGCTCGCCGCGGCGGCCCCGAAGCCCAGGCTGGTGCCGACGGCGGGCACGAGGGAGAGCAGCACCCCGGTCGGCCATGGTCGGCGGGGCTTGAGCACGGCGACCGTGGTCGGCCCGCAATGGTCCGGCCGGTCGGTGGTGGCCGCCTGGGGCGAGGCGGGCGCCAGGACGGTGGTGGGCTGCTTGGTCATCGGATGTCCCTTCTGAATACGTCTGTATCCGAACCGTAGGATACATTTGTATCCCAGTCAAGTGGGCCGACCTGAAAGCCCACGCGACCGCCGCTCGCCCCGGACGGCATCCGGTGTCCCCGCGCGGATCCGGACCGATGACCCGACCCGCGCCGAGGGGCGGTTCGGACATGACCTCGCCCCGGGGGACGACGACACGGCGTGCGGGACCGGAGGCGGCCACGCTGACGTTCCGCTGTCAGCGCGCTGAGGGTTGCCCGGATGCCGTCATCGCTTCGCTCGGCGACTCCTCCCTGCGAGGGAGGCGCCCGGTCGCCCACCCTGCCTACCCTGGGTGCGTGGTCACCGACACGCTCTCGTATGCCGCCCGCCCCGGCTCCGGCGTGACGGCGCGGTTTCGGGCCTGGTTTGGTCTCGATGACGACTGGGTCCGCCCGCGCCCGCGGATCGAGGGGCGCGACGTGTGGTTTGCGGCGCTCGTCGAAGCCTTCGGCCTGTTCGCCCTGGAGTTGTACCGCAGCCTGGGCGCCATGGAGGGGATGACGTACCCCCGGTGGGTGCAGTGGCTGGCCGTAAGTAGCGGCACGGTGCTGCTCATCGGGCGCCGGCGGTGGCCGCTCACGGTCGCCGTCCTGGCCGGGGCGCACATGTTCGTCGTTGGGGTGGTCATGCCGGTGGTCATGGGTCAGCTGGCGCTCCAGATCGCCTACGGGGTTGCGTTCTTCTCCGCCGTCGCCTGGGCCCGCGACCGCAGGCTCATGGCGATCGTCATGAGCGCCATCGTCGTCTTCATGTTCGGGTGGATCGCCTGGCAACTCGCCCTCGGCAAGGCCGTGTCCGATCTGCTGCCCCCAGGACTTGACAGCCGCAGCCAGCTCGGCTGGTTCGCCCCCGTCACCGCGGTCGCCCTGCTGACCGTGCTCATCAACTTCGTCTTCTTCGCCGGAACCATCGGCGGGGGGCAACTGGCCTGGCGCAGCGCCCGGCAACGGGCGAGCCTGGCCGAACAGGCGGCGACGATCACGGCCCAAGCCCAGGCCCTCCAACGCCAGGCGGTCCTCGACGAACGGTTGCGCATCGCCCGGGAACTCCACGATGTCGTCGGTCACCACGTCTCGGTGATCGGCATCCAGGCCGGTGCCGCCCGCCGGGTCATGACCAAGGACCCGGCCGCGGCCGGCGCCGCCCTCACCCAGATCGAGACCTCGAGCCGCGACGCCGTCACCCAGATGCGCGGGCTCGTCGGCACGCTGCGCGACCTCGAACATTCGGCTCCCGACTCCGACAGCGCCCCCGATCCGTCGGCCACGACCACGCGCGCCCCCGAACCGAGCCTGGCCGACCTGCCCGCCCTCATCGCCGAGCGGCGGGCTGGGGGTCTCGACGCGGCATACGAACTCGTCGAAAACCCGCCGGGAGCAGCGGCGACGCTCACCGGGCCGCAATCCCTCACCCTGTACCGGGTCGCCCAGGAGGCGCTGGCCAACGTCACGCGGCACTCGACGGCGCGCAGCGCCCGGGTCGTCGTCCGGGTCTCGACGGAGCGCGCGCCGCGGTATGCCGAGGTCGAGGTGGTCGACGACGGCCGTCCCCGCTCGGGGACCTCGGGGTCGGGGCTGGGACAGTTGGGCGTCAGGGAGCGCGCCGCCTCGCTCGGCGGCAGCGTCGAGATCGGGCCACGGGCCCTGGGCGGGTATCGGGTGAGATTGCGTATGCCGTTGGGAGACAATCATGAATGAGTCGGCTGAGGCGGGTGCACCGCTGCGGGTGCTGCTCGTGGACGATCAGCAGTTGGTGCGCTCGGGGTTTGCCATGATGCTCTCGGTCGAGGACGACATCACCGTCGTCGGGGAGGCGGCCAACGGGCAGGTCGCGCTCACCCAGGCCCGGGCGCTGCGTCCGGACGTCATCCTCATGGATGTGCAGATGCCGGTCATGGACGGCATCGAGGCGACCGGGCTCATCGTCGCCGAGGACCTGGGCAAGGTGCTCATCCTCACGACGTTCGACCGGGACGACTATCTCTTCGACGCGTTGGCGGCGGGTGCCTCCGGGTTCCTGCTCAAGAACGCCGGGCCCGAGCAGTTGGTCGAGGCGATCCGGGCCGTGGGTCATGGGCATGCGCTGCTCGCGCCGGAAGTGACCCGCCGGGTGATCGCCGCCATGACCGGTGTGGCGGCCGACCCCTCGACCCGTCAACATTCGACCAATAGGGGGGTTATGCACGCGCCGGGACCCGGGGCCGACCCCTCGACCCGTCAACATTCGACCAATAGGGGGGTTGTGTACGCGCCGGGGGCCGGCGGCATACCCAACCCGAGAGCCGAGCAGGCCGCCCGCGACCTCGCCCACCTCACCGAGCGCGAACGCGAGGTCCTCGGCCTCGTCGCCCGCGGCCTGTCCAACGCCGAGATCGCGCGCACCCTCTTCGTCGGCGAGGCGACCGTCAAGACACACGTGTCGAACTGCCTGGCCAAACTCCACCTACGCGACCGGGTGCAGGCCGTCATCTTCGCCTACGAACACGGCCTCGCCGGCCCGTAGCAGCCGCACTCCACCGGCCGGGGGAGGAGTCGGACCCCAAGGCGCGAGCGAGAATCCACCGCGAGGGGGAGGGCACGGCATACCGGCCCGATTAGCGTCGGGGCCATGATCGAGATCGAACACCTCACCCGCAGGTTCGCGGACTTGACGGCCGTCGACGACGTGAGTTTCCGCGTCGAGGACGGCCTCATGACCGGGTTCGTCGGCGGCAACGGCGCGGGCAAGACCACGACCATGCGGCTGATCATGGGTCTGCTCGCCACCCACGGCGGCACCGTCTCCTGGAACGGCACGCCCATCACCGACGCCCACCGACGCACCATCGGCTACATGCCCGAGGAACGCGGGCTCTACCCCAAACAGAAGATCCTCGACCAACTCGTCTACCTCGGTGAACTCGCCGGGATGACGCGCGCCGACGCCAAGGCGAGCGTCACGGCGCACCTCGAGCGGTTCGGGCTCGCCGACCGGGCGGAGGAGCGCGTGGAGAAGCTGAGCCTGGGCAACCAGCAGCGGGTCCAGATCATCGCCGCCCTGATGGCCGCCCCCGCCGCCCTCATCCTCGACGAACCCTTCTCGGGCCTGGACCCCAACGCGGTCGACTCGATGGCCGACCTGCTGCGCGATCACGTCGCCCGCGGCATACCGGTGCTCTTCTCCAGCCACCAACTCGACCTCGTCGAGCGCCTCTGCGACAACCTCGTCATCCTTTCCGGCGGCCGGGTCGTCGCCAGCGGCACGGCCGATGCGTTGCGTAGCGCCGGCCCGCACCGGCACCGGCTCGTGCTCGGCGCCGACGCCGGCTGGCTTCGCGGTATGCCGCACTTGCACGTTCTCGACGTCGACGGGGCCACCGCCGTGATCGAGGTTGTCGAGGGCGCCCCCGACGGCGTGCTGCACGACGTGCTCACGCAGGCGTTGGCGCGTGGCGAGGTCCACGAGTTCGCCCGCATCGTTCCCAAACTTTCCGAGATCTACCGTGAGGTGACGGCATGACAGTCCAGCCGGCACAGGCCGCCCAGCGCCCCGGCGACCAGCGCCCCGGCGACCCCCGCACCGCCCCCTGGCTGATCGTGGCTCGCCGGGAAATCATCGCCAAACTGACCGACCGCACCTTCATCGTCGGCACGGTCCTCTCCTTGGCCCTCATCTCGGGATTCATGGGGATTCAGGTCTATATGACCCAGCGGACCCAGAGTTTCACCGTCGCGGTCATCGCCGCCGACCACGCGATGGCCGACAAGTTGGCGGCCCAGGCGAGTTCCATCGACGACAAGGTCAAGGTGACGGTTCGCGAGGTTCCCACCGCCGACGCGGCCAAATCCGCCGTCATGTCCGGGGCGGCCGACGTCTGGCTCCACCACGACGGCACGCCGCCGACCTGGGTGCTCACCGGACGGGAAGACGTGGACACCAATCTCGCCCAGGCGGCGACCCTCGTCGTGCGCCAGGCGGTGACGACTGCCAACGCCCAGGCCGCCGGCACCGACATCGCCGCCATCGAGCGGGGCGCGACCTTGCAAACCGCGCTGCTCGTCGGTGACGCCGAGAAGCAAGGGTTCGCCAAGGCCATGGGCTTCGTGCTGGCGATGCTCTTCTACATGTCGTCGCTGGCCTTCGGTTTCATCATCGCCGGCAGTGTCGTCGAGGAGAAGGCCAGTCGCCTCGTCGAGATCATCGCCACCCGCATCCCCATCCGGGCGTTGCTCGTCGGCAAGGTCGTCGGCAACACGGTGATGGCGATGGCCCAGATGGCGATCTACGTCGGCGTGGGCCTGGCCGGCCTGTCGGCCACCAAATACTCCGCCCTCATCCCCGGCATCAGCGCCGGCGTCGGCTGGTTCCTCGCGTTCTACCTCGTGGGTTTCCTCCTCCTCGCCTGCCTGTGGGCGGTTGCCGGCTCATTGGCCTCCCGCAACGAGGATCTGCAGCAGGTGAGTATGCCGCTCACCATGTCGATGGTCGCGGTCTTCTTCTCGGCGTTCCTCGCCAAGGGCACCGTGCTCGTGTGGCTCAGTTTCGTGCCGCCGTTCTCCAGCGTGCTCATGCCGATCCGCCTGCTCCAGGGCACGGCGGCCCGGTGGGAACCCTGGGTGGCCCTGGCCATCCTCCTCGCCGCCTCCGCTGCTGTCATCGTCGTCGCCGAACGCCTCTACCGCCGCGCCTTGCTCCAGACCCAGGGCCGGCTCTCGGTGCGGGCCGCCTGGTCGATGGCCGAGTGAGGTCGTTGTCCCGTATGCCGCGCGCTCACCGTGAGCGCGCGGCATACACCGTGGTCGGGGCTCGGGGCTCGGGGCTCGGGGCTCGGGGCTCGGGGCTCGGGGCGGCATACCGGGGTGTCGGCGCGAACCCGTAGCGTTGGGCGGGTGAGTCTGACCCCCTATCTGGTGGCCCTCGACATCGACGGCACCACGATCAACCATGCCGGTCACCTCAGTCCCGACGTCCGGGCGGCGGTGCGGGCGGTCGTCGACGCCGGCCATCACGTCGTCATGGCGACCGGCCGCGCGATTGTCGGCACCGTCCCGATCCTCACCACGCTTGGCCTCACCCACGGGTATGCCGTGTGCTCCAACGGGGCGGTGACGCTGCGGTTGGACCCGGCGTGCCGCGGGGGGTACGAAATCCTCGAGGCGGTCACGTTCGACCCGCGCCCGGCGTTGGAACTGCTCCAGGGGTCCTGGCCCGATGCCGCCGTCGCGGTCGAGGAGTTGGGGGTGGGGTTCAAGGTGAGCGCGCCCTTTCCCGACGGCGAACTCGACGGGCAGGTGAGGGTCGTGCCCTGGGCGGAATTGGGGGCTCGGCCGGTCACCCGGTTGACGTTCCGGTCCTCGACGGGGACGGCCGCGGACTTCTTGGCGCTCGCCGAGCGGATCGGGTTGCACGGGTTCAACTACGGCGTGGGGTACACCGCCTGGCTCGACATCAACCCCGAGGGCGTGAGCAAGTCCGCTGCCCTGGAACAGATCCGGCGCAGGCTGCGGGTTGAACCGACCCACACGGTGGCGGTCGGGGATCAGCGCAACGACCTGCCGATGATCCGCTGGGCCGCTCGCGGGGTCGCCATGGGCAACGCACCCGACGAGGTCAAGGCGGCCGCGTGCGAGGTGACCGCTGATGTCGACGACGACGGCCTGGTCCCAGTGCTGCGCTCCCTGCTGCCCTGACCGGCCCGGGGGCGGTCTCGACGGGCGGCAGCGCGCGGCGTGTGGGAGTTTTGACCCGTGTTCTTGTGCTTCGTGGACGAGTCCGAGCAGGGTGACTTCTTCGGCTTCGCTGCGTTGTTGGCCGACGAAGTTTGTACGAAACGCTTGACGACACGACTGAACGAGATCATGGAGCAGGCCGCTGCAGACTGGGGGTTGGAGCCAACAACGGAGTTTCACGCCCACCCCATGTTCCACGGCAAGGAGGACTGGGCCGTCGTGCCCACCCGCGCACGTGTTGGCTTGTTTCACAAGGTTGTCGATGCGATCGTGGACGAACCCGTCTACATCATCCTCAGGTCCGTCGACGGGCGGCGGCTACGCCAGCGACAGGCCGAAAAGGGCATGCTCGCCTTCATCCATCGTCGGTTTGCGACGGTCAAGGAGAGCGACCCCCGCGCTGCCGAAAACATGCGCAAACTCTGGGTGAAGATTGCCGGGTGCCGACTGTACGACCAGGGAAGTTGGCCATAGATGCACGACAGCCCCCGAGTCCGGGGGCTGAAGGCGATGCGGGCGGCGGTTGAGGCGGCCTGCTATCTCAGGATATCAGTCAGTCAGGCCCCCCGTAGGTGAACTCGCCTTGCATGACGGCACCTGGCGCTGCGTGGCTGAGGTCCGATCGACACGAATAGCGTCGGCGACCGGGCCGGCGGACCTGGCATGCTGGCGAGGCGATGAACGACACCAGCCCCGCGGCATACGGCAGCGACCTCCACCTGACCTCGGTGACCAACCCGCGCCTTAAGGCGCTCGTCCGGTTGCGGCGCCGGCGCGCCCGGGACGAGGCCGGGGTGACCCTCGCCGAAGGGTACGAGGAGGTCGCCCTGGCTGTCGGCGCCGGCATCGTGCCGCGCACCCTCTTCTACTGCCACGACCTCATGCTCGACCCCGCCGACCAGAGCAGACTGGTCGACGACGCCCGGGCGCGCGGCGCCGAGACCATCTCGCTCTCACGGGCGGCCTTCGAGAAGGTCGCCTACCGGGAGGGGCCCGACGGTTTCCTCGCGGTCCTGCCGCGCGTGGGCGTCACCCTCGCCGACCTCGACGTTCCCGACAACGCCCTCCTCCTGATCGCCGAGGGCATCGAGAAGCCCGGCAACCTCGGCGCCATGCTCCGCTCGGCCGAAGCCGCCGGTGTCCACGCCGTCATCGCCGTCGATCCGGTCACCGATTGGGGCAACCCCAACGTCATCCGGGCGAGCAAGGGCGCCGTGTATGCCGTCCCGGTCGCCACCGCGACGCTGGCGGAGATGCTCGCGTGGCTGGCGCGGCGCGGCATCCGCCTGGTGGCGACGACGCCCGACACGACCACGCGGCATACCGACGCCGACCTCACCGGGCCGCTCGCGATCGCCGTGGGGACCGAGAAATACGGCCTGACCGGCGCGTTTCTCGACGCCGCCGACGAGCGGGTGCGCATCCCGATGGCCGGCGCGATCAACTCCCTCAACGCCGGGGTTGCCGCGGCGATCGTCCTCTTCGAGGCGGTGCGTCAGCGCTGTCTTTCGGGCTGACGCCGCGGTGTAAAGGCTTACCTTCCTGGGTGGGCTACCCCGTGGTCATAAGCACGCCCGCGGGTGTGTCACGATGTTGCGCATGCGAGTCGATCACGTGGTGTATGCGGCGGAGCAGGACGGTGCCCGCGCCACCGCCCGGCGGCTTGCCGATCAACTCGGAGTGGACCCGGTCGATGGGGGGGTGCATGCCCGATTCGGCACTCGAAACTTCATCCTGCCGCTGGCTGATGCCCGCTATGTCGAGGTTGTTGAGGTCCTCGAACACCCCGCGGCCGAGAAGGCCCCCTTCGGTCAGGTCGTGCGGGCTCGTTCGGAGTCGGGGGGCGGCTGGCTCGGCTGGGTCATTGAGGTCAAGGACATGGCCGCCCAGGAGGAACGTCTCGGACGGGAAGCCGTCGATGGCAGTCGGCACCGCCCGGACGGGGTGGAGTTGCGCTGGCAGCAACTGGGCATCCGGGGGTTGCAGGCCGATCCGCAGTTGCCGTTCTTCGTCAAGTGGGAGGACGACAGCCCCCACCCGTCCCTGGAGACCAACGAAGCGGTGACCTTGGCTGCGCTCATGATCGCCGGCGACCCGTCGCGGGTGCGCAACTGGATCGGGCTGCGTGAAGGCGAAAAGGTCAGCCCCTCGATTGGGCTCAACTTCGTCGCACCGCACGGCACGCCGGGGTTGCTCGCGGTGACGTTCTCGACGCCCCACGGTGAAGTGACGATCTAGCCTTTCGCTGGTCTGCGGGCCGGGGGCCGGCTCACAGTTGTCCGGCCGCGCAGGCGAGTCCGACCGTCACGGTGGCTGCGAGCAGTTTGTCGTCGATGTCCCCCAGGCTTGGCAGGATGGCGCGGAACAGCAGGGGCCCGGTCACGAGGTCGTTGAGCAGTTCGACATCGGCCCCCGCCGGGATCTCGCCACGGGCGACCGCGCGGTCGACCATGTCCTTCGTCTGTGCTCGGCGGGGCGTGAGGAACCGGGTCTGGACGGCGGCGAGTAGCTGGGGATCGGCTCGGACATCGGCGAGGACCCCGAGCATGGCGGCCTGCATGAGCGGGTCGCGAAACATCTCCCCCTGGTGGGCCTGGAGAGCGGTGAGGTCACCCCGCAGCGACCCGGTGTCCGGCACGGGCGCCAACCCGAATCGGTGCCCGAGGACGGCAACGGTCAACTCGACCCGGCCGGCATACCGACGGTAGACGGCGGGTCGGGTGGTGCCTGCGGCACGCGCGACCGCGTCGATGGTGAGCGCCGCGAATCCGTCACGGACGAGCAACTCCGCCGCCGCCTCGACGATCGCTTCGTCCAGGCGGGCGTCGCGTGGCCGTCCCTTGCCTCTCATCCGTTACACACCGTATCGTTAATTTGTGCCCGAATCCGACACCGTCATCATCCCCGCTGCCGACGGCGAGCGCTTGCACACGTGGTGGCAGCCACCGGCACCCGGCGCCCCGACCCTCGTTATGGCCCACGGGATCGGCGGCATCAAGGCGGCCGGGCTGCGCCCGTTCTTCGAGCACTTTGTGCGCGAGGGGTTCGGGGCGGCTTGCTTCGACTACCGGGGGTGGGGTGCCTCGAGCGGCACCCCTCGGGAGCTGGTCGACATCCCTGCCCAACGAGCCGACTACCGCGCGGTCCTGGACTGGGTGCGCGCCCAGCCGGAGGTGGACCCGGAGCGGATCGTCTTGTGGGGCACCTCCTTTGCCGGCATGCACGTCGTGGAGATCGCGGCCGCCGATCCCTCGATCCGGGCGGCGATCGCGCAGTGTCCGCTGGTCGACGGCCTCGCCGGCGTGGCCAACGTGCCCGTGCTGCGCTCGGCCCGGTTGACGTTCGAGGCCCTCGTGGACCGGGTCGGTGCATGGGGTGGTATGCCGCCGCGCTACGTCCCCCTGTGTGTCGATGACGGCGAGTTCGGTGTCATCGCGACCCGGGACTCGCTCGTCGGTCTCGAGCGCCTGCGACCCAAGGACGGCACCGAATGGCCCAACCGGATCACGGCCCGGGCCATCACCCAGATCACGTTCGCCCGGCCGGTGCGGCGGGCGCGCGACATCACCTGCCCCATCCTCATGGTGGTCGCGAGCGAGGACACGATGGCCCCGACCGCTCCCGCCGTCAAGGTGAGCGCCACTGCACCCCGAGGGGAGCTCTATCGAAGCGCGGGCGGTCACTACGACGTCTACGAGGGCGGCATCGACCACGAGAACGTGCTGCGCGTGCAGACCGAGTTCATCCGGCGTCACTGCGGGCCCGGGCCGGCACCGAAGGGTGTGGACGGCACTGACGGAGACGCTTCCGGGCTCGAGTGAGGAGCCCGTATGCCGTCGACGGCGGCACACCCCCGGAGTGAGGTGGCGGCATACTCCCCAATTTGGACGGGCGGCATCCGCCCGGATCCGGAGGGTCGGCAGAGACGCGGATTGAGGCGGCGGCATACGGCCCGATTGAGCCGCTGAGCGTGCCAGTTGGGTGTGGGCCCCCATAGGCCCGGGGGCCGACCCCCACAACCTGGTGACTGGCTGGCTCCGAGGCTGGCGGTTGGGGAAATGTTGAGGGCAGCAGGGCAAACGCCCTCGGCAGGGATAACACCCTGAACGCCAAGACCCCTCCTCAATCCCAACGAAAGGACCTGATCATGTCGATCGGAGACAAGCTCGAAGCCATGAAGGACAAGGCCGTCGGCAGCGCCAAGGAGGCGTTCGGCAAGGTCACCGACAACGCCGAGATGGAAGCCGAAGGAAAGGCCCAGCGCGCCGAGGGCGCCGTCCGCGAGGGCGTGGCCGAGGTCAAGGACGCCGCGAGCCACGGCGCCGACGCGGTGAAGGACGCCGTCAAGGACGCCAAGGACGCCGTCACGGACTGACCCATCAGGCGGGGGCGTTCGTCGCCCGCACCGCACCGACCCCACGCCGGGGACTTCCTCAGGGATGTCCCCGGCGTTGTCGTGTCTCGGGGGTCGCGCTGCTGGTGTGCCCCGGGGTCTTCGAGACTGGTGTATGCCGCGCGTCGCGCCTCCCGAAGGGTGCCGGGTGGTTCGTGGCCCGGGCGGGGGTCGATGGTGCCGGCTACCGTGCAGGAGGTGGGGTGATCGCCCCGCCTTTCGCAGGGTGGGGCGTGGGGAGTGCCGGGCTGGGGCGGTTGTTGGGGTGCCTGCGCGGCGGGTCCCCGCTTGGCGGCCTTGGCTGCAGCGTCGTGGTTGTCGGGACGACCACGACGCTGCAGCGAAGAGTTCCTGCGCGTGCTGGCAGGGTCCTGCTACGGGCTTCCGCGCAGGAGGTGGGGTGGTCGCCCCGCCTTTCGCAGGGTGGGGCGTGCGGGGTGGTTCGTGGCCGGGTGGATCGTGCCGGCTACCGTGCAGGAGGTGGGGTGGTCGCCCCGCCTTTCGCAGGGTGGGGCGTGCGGGGTGGTTCGTGGCCGGGTGGA
>Ga0208938_1000635_pt1 | contig 24698 bp, 27 predicted proteins | sample AD_UKC125_MetaG_FD_184434 | JGI IMG/M metagenome (GOLD analysis project Ga0208938, IMG submission 184434) | Active sludge microbial communities of municipal wastewater-treating anaerobic digesters from USA - AD_UKC125_MetaG (SPAdes) (version 2) | ecosystem: Engineered > Bioreactor > Anaerobic >...
ATAAAAAATAATCCTACTGTAAAGTGAAAATATTTTTTCAAATTGCGGTAGGGTTAAAAATTTTTTTCACCTATTTTAATGTGATAAAATAAGGGTAGATTTACCTAAATTAAAATGAAAATCTACACTATACCCCCAAATTGTATGATACAACGCCCTAAGTAATATATAGGCATTTGGTAATAGTGTTATAATTAGTATAGTATCTAACTTCCCCCATTTTTTCATATAAACCTCCATGTTGACAGGTAATAAACAATATATTTAAATGTTGTTTTCTATATTATACATTAAATGTACCTTTTCCTGCTCCGGAAGATCCAATTACTGTCTGTTTTCTTTCATCCATTGAATTACAGGTCCAAGGTTTTCTTCTTTTACACCATCAAAACCATTTACAATGTTTGTAATAGTTTCTTCAATTTTTTTATCTTTATCTTTTTGACTTTTTAGTATCTTCAAAAACATTGACATCATGATTTTATCCATACCTTTAAGCTCTTTTAAAGGCAAACATCCGCCACGCAAATAAAAAAAACGGTATACCTTTTATTTTGTTCCTTGCAATAAGTGCTTCCTCATCGGGTTCAGGGTCTCGTGCGGTACCTGATGCACAAACGGCTTTGATATTATGCTTTCTTACTTTGTTCAGTCCTTGTATCTTACCGGCTTTTATCCAGCCAAGAAATATAATTTCTTCGTTATTAATATTTTTTGGAAATTCCTTTACCCGATATGCTTTCAGTTTTGTCTTTTCTGCAAGTATATCTGCATATTTTTTAGTAAAACCTGTTTTTGATTCATAAACAATTATCACTTTATTCTGTACCTCCTAAACTCCTCCTATTCTTCTATATTATTATAACACACAGCTTATATAAAATATGTTATCCGGTACTGTAGAACAAATTTTAAACCTTGTAATTTTTTTGTAAAACGGATATTCAAATAAAAGATTTCACAAACAATAAAATAAGCAGATTACATATTGATGATACTAGGGTTGTAGACTTTTAAAAAAACTTCCATAAAATAATTTGAAACAAAAAATCAGGATTAACTTTTACAATATGTTCCAACATTACTTTTAAAATATATGACATTGACATCAGATAAAGTCACACTTTTACAATAACTCTCATTATAGTTGATATTATTCTTTAACTATTTTAAAATTTAAATAGACATTATTGTTTAAACACCGGTGTACAAACAAAAACGGTGTACAATAACTACTAATAACAAATGAAAGCGGATAAAAGCATTGAAAGAAGGTTATGCAATGAGTTCAATAATCCCCGGACAACCTGAATTTCTTCATCAGGAGGTATCCAAAGAGAGTGGAAAAACTTCCGAAAACAACACTGTAGATCTGCACAGTTTATTTACTCAAGTTATGAGTAACTATCTTAGTGCAAAAAATCAGCCTTTTGCCAATAACCCTACGGCTAACCTGATTAGAAATAAATTTCGCCAAGAGATATATAAAACAGGGTTTATTACGTCTAATAAATTTGTTGTAACAGGCAGCCCGGGTCAAGGTAACTGGGCATCAGTGCCATGGATCGGGATTTTCAACAAATCAATAACAACAAGCGCAACAAAAGGAGTTTATATTGTCTACTTATTCTCCAGTGACTGTAAATCGGTATATCTTACTTTAAACCAGGGATGTACGGAGTTGAAGAGTACTCTTGGAAAAAATAAAGCAGTAGAAATAATGAGGAAAGTTGCCGGGCAAATTGCAGCCGCAGTTGATTCCCGCGGTTTCTTAGCAGGTGATAATATTGACCTCAAAGATCCCCGGGAACTGCCATATCTATACGAACGGGGAACCATCTTTTACAAGGAATACAAAAAAGGAGAGATTCCTCCCAACGATGTTCTCCTTTCCGATTTAAAAAAGATGGTTGATATTTATGACGAATATGTCATTAAAATGCAGGAAGATAACACATTAATGGAAAATAATGATAAAAAGAGTAATGAAAATAATGGTGAAATAAAAATGTCAATAAAAGATATTGTTGATTACATACATAAATATATTTCAGCTAAGGGGTTTTCTTATGAAGATAGTTTAATTAAAAACTTCTACTTAAGTCTTAAATCCAAACCCTTTGTTATTCTTGCCGGAACTTCCGGCACAGGTAAAACAAAACTGGTTAAGCTGTTTGCTGATTGTATCGGTGCCGAATACAAGCTGGTTCCGGTACGTCCTGACTGGTCTGACTCCTCGGATCTTTTCGGGCATTTAGATCTTAACGGAAGATTTATAGAAGGTGCATTAATACGTTTTATAAAAGATGCTTCCAAAAACACTGATAAGCCATATATCCTGTGTCTGGATGAAATGAATCTTGCCAGAGTTGAGTATTATTTCAGCGATTTTCTATCTATAATGGAGACACGGAGATTTGAAAACGGAGTGATAGTTTCTGATCCGCTGGTAAACGAAAATGTATACGGAGCATCAGAGGCGTATCTTGAGTTTGGCAAGCTGGGATTTCCGGAAAACCTTTATATTATAGGCACAGTAAACATGGATGAAACCACCTTTCCCTTTAGCCGTAAAGTTTTAGACAGGGCTAATACAATTGAATTTTCTTATGTAGATCTTGTCCCTGGTGAAAGTAGCTTAGAAGAAGTTTCTGCATTGGCAGACATAGATAATGATTTTCTAAAATCAGAGTATATCCTGTTGTCCCACTGTGATGATAGAGATTACATCATTAAGATTTGTACCGAGTTACAAAAAATCAATGAAATTCTAAAAATTGCCGAAGCTCATGTGGGATACCGGATTAGAGACGAAATCTGTTTTTATATGCTTAATAATAAAAAGTACAACTTATTGCATGAAGATGAAGCCTTTGATTATGAAATACTGCAAAAGGTTTTGCCTCGGATCCAGGGCAGTAATTCAACCCTGAAAGATATGTTAATTGAAATGTTTAAGTATTGTGCAGGGGATTATACCGGTCTTTCAGGTTCGGACACATATGAACAGATGCAAAACTACATAAATAACAATCAGTGTAAATACAAGAGAAGTGCCTCTAAAATTGCTTTTATGGTAAGGAGATTTGAAGAAGATGGATTTACTTCCTACTGGCTCTGATTCAAAAATATTTGAAGTTAAGACAAATGAAGTCCATGTTATAATGAAGGGCAAAAAATCACAATCTCCTTTTATCAATCATTCAGGGAGTAATGATTCTACTATTGTTTTTTTTGGGAACAATATTCGGGAAATACGACTGAAAAATTATAACAATAATTTAACATTTGACAATAACAGCAAATACTCTATTGGCATTTATACTGCACCGCTTTTTTATGAACAGAATGACTATGAAATCATAATAAAAGGCATTGAAGACGTAAAAGTAGATTTCTGGCATGAAAACTTTTTGGTAAGAAATAAGGTAGAACCCATTTCAGACAGTGATAATATTCTTACAGGAATGATAAATTTTGATAACAACATTGGATATTCCGACCTCATAATCAAAGTTAACGGTAAAATAAATCTAATAATTAGAATTGAGGTATTTCCATCAAAAATTAGTTATAAGGATGATTATAAAAACATAATCAAGGATATAAACGATGAAATAAACTCCGTTTTATTTGATTTTTTAAAAAAGACATACAAAACCTTCAAATTAGGCGATAAAACCAATTATACACCTGCCGTATTTTTTGCTATTATCCGGGGTATATTTGAAGATTTTCTTAAGGCCACAGACACGATTATAAAAACTCCCCACCATATTCTTACCGTGGAACATGAAATACTTCCTGCACATAAGGTAAAAAGAGTAGAAAGCAAAACCATTAAATGGGTAGAAAGGCATCCTGAAAGCGTCATAGTTTCACCTGTTGGTATGTGTGCTTCAAAGGCAATGGCGTTAAAAAAACGAGTTAATTACAATACCGTAGAAAACCGCTTTACAAAATTTATACTTCTGTCAATAATTAAACGTATTAAAGATTTCAGGCATCGATACATTCTTGGAAATAATGCTGATTCATCCGTTTTAGATGAAACAAACAAAATGATAAATGAAATAAGAAAACGCGTTTACCGTTCTTTTCTTAATAATGTCGATGGCTATAAGCCAACGCAAAGCATGTCATTGGTATTTGGCATGGCTCCGGGTTATCGGAATTTATATAAGTATTATCTAATGCTGCTTAAAGGTCTGGCTGTTAACGGTGATATTTTTAAATTGTCTACTAAAGACATTGCCCTTTTATATGAATATTGGTGTTTTATTAAACTTGGCAGCTTACTTAAAAAGTCTTGTAAACTTGTTTCTCCCGATGTAATCAAAGTAGACAACAGCGGTATTACTGTATCCCTGGTCAAAGGCAAAAAGTCAGAAGTCAGGTATATAAATCCCAACACCGGGGAGAGTATTATTTTGACATATAACCCGGGAGAATTAAATACCCAGACCGTCAGTCAAAGACCTGATAATGTGTTGACACTGGAGAAAACTGGTTCGGACATACCCTACAAATATATATTTGACGCAAAATACCGCATAGATCCCGCTTTTCCGGGTACCGGATATCCTGATTCCAAACCGGGTCCAAGGGTGGAGGATATAAATGCAATGCACCGGTACCGGGATTCTATTGTGTTTGAAAATAATACTCCTTCACGATACACCTTTGAAAAATCAATGTTTGGGGCATATGTTCTTTTCCCGTATGCTAATGAAAGAGAATACACGGATCACAAATTTTACCGCAGTATAGAAACGGTTAACATAGGCGGCCTGCCTTTCCTTCCCGGTGCAACGTCACTGGTTGAAGAGCTCCTGTCCGAATTAATAACAGAATCAAAGGAATCCGCTTTTGAACGGGCAACACTGCCACGGGGTATTGAACGTATGCTGGCAAAGGTTGACTGGAAGGTAAAGGACATGTTGGTAGGTGCATTAAGAAGCAAAAAGCAGCTGGAAATCAGCCTCAGCAATAAGTTTTACCATGTGCCTGCAAAGTATGTCTCTGAAGATGATTTGCCTGTAAGGTACGTTGCACTGTATCAGTCTGACAACATCTTTAAAAAAGAATCCGGAATCCGCTATTACGGTACGGTTGTCAAAACCTATGTATGCAAACGCAAAGACATACCAATCCCCATGACCCGGGATAATTCCGATGAACTGTATTACCGGTTTGACATTAAATCATGGGAACAGCTGCCTGTGGCTATAAAAGTTCGTGAAGAAGGTGTAATCCGTCCTAAATTTACAAATATGTTTTTATTCCAAAATTGCCGTGATTCCTATGAACTTTTTAATATACATTCAGAAGAGCAGTACCGCTTATTGCAGGAACTCAAACGTATTTCGCGGGACACCGCCGTCAACAATGATGAACATAAATCCGGGTTCAGATTAAATGATGAAATCTCAATTTATTTGCTTGGTGGTGATATAATTGTATGTACTTCCACAGGAAAAATAATAAATAAGACGCCGGTGTCTGAATTTATCAGAAAACCCAGGCACACATTCAATATGATAAAGAATACCCTTTACCACAGCGGTATGTAGTTTTTAACAGTATAATTTATAACCAAGGATTTAGCGGTACATGGCCAATTCAATACTATCCATATATTGACAGAGAGACTTATTAAATTTTTCATAATCAGCTTCTTTAAATTCTTCTGTCATTCCGGCAACATTTACCGTCACAGCATTTGTTTGATTATAGTGAGCCGCCTTTCGTATTTGCTCCCACCCCACCCTATAGGTCAAATTCCACCTTGACAAAAGCCATCCGTTTTCTTTTCTGACACCGACTAATAACATACTCTTATACCTCCTTATATTTTTTTATAACATAGAATCAACTTTCAAATTGTTGACCTCCTATATACATTTTCGTTTAATGTATACAGGAGATCATAATTTAAAAAGATAGATAAAAGGTTTCATTTTCTTATTATAACTCAGCCAACATATTCTCCGCATCATCAGCAGCTTTTACTTTATCATTGGCCTTAATAATAACACCGTCTTCATCTATAAGATATGTGGTTCTGACAACTCCCATAGACACTTTTCCGCAACGCACCTTTTCCTTCCACACATCATAAGCCTCAATTACCTTGCGTTCCGGGTCCGAAAGAAGTGTAATTGTTAATCCGTGTTTTTCTTCAAATTTTTTATGAGAATCAACTGAATCCTTGCTCACACCTAAAACTACCGCCCCTTTTTCCATGAACTGCGGGTACTTTTCCGAATAACAGCATGCCTGCTTGGTGCAGCCTGCTGTGTTATCCTTAGAATAAAAGTAAAGAATTACTTTCTTCCCTTTATAATCTGATAATTTATGTATTTTACCGTTCTGATCCGGCAATTCAAAATCCGGTGCCTTTGTTCCTACACTTAGCATAAGTTTATCCTCCCTTCAGCTTACTTTTACTATTTATCTTATAAGAATATACCCATAATCCGGGGATATATTTAAAAAATTTAAAATCCCCACGCAAAATTTACGATATAACATCTATACTTTCAACAATATCTACTATTAATATTACCCCACTCATAATCAAAACTCTCTTTATAAATTGTTATTTTATATGGTATTATAAAAAATCAATTTTTATTAACTAAATAAAAAGTTTCCCGGCATTGCCATCTCCAACAACGTACTCCGGAGAAAAATCAATGTCAGGAAACCTTTTAAAAATAAATATTTTTAAATCCTTTGAAGCCTTTTAACTAATACTTAATAAACTTTCACCCAGAACACCGCAAATGCTGCATTTTTCAGGCACTGATTTTTCAATATTTCCACAAACAGGACAAAGATAGTAATAAACCTCTTCTGTCTGATCAAGATTTTCCAATGCTTCTTTAAAAAGCTTAGCATGAACTTCCTCTGCTTTCATGGCAAAAGTAAAGGCCATAAGTGCAGCTTTATTTCCTGCAGCTTCAGCTTCCTTTACAAATGGAGGATACATTTCTTTATATTCATAGGTTTCACCTGCTGCAGCATCTTTCAGGTTATCGGCAGTCGAACCGATTTTTCCTGCAAGTTCATACTCCTTTAAGGCATGTATTGTTTCTCCTTTAAGGCATGTATTGTTTCAGCATCGGCTGCAGCCCTGAACAATTTAGCTGCATTTAGTTTTCCTTCCTGCTCAGCTTTTTTAGCATAAGCTGTATACTTTCTGTTAGCCTGTGATTCTCCGGCAAACGCCTCCATCAAATTATCAATAATTTTGTTTTCACTCATTAGTTTTTTCCTCCTTTTATCTAAAAGTTTCATTAGCTTTTCGTCAACCTATTAAGAAAATCCTTCTGGATTTTGTCTAAAACAACATGTAATAGATTTTATAAATATCATACCCGGACTGCATAATACAATGCCTTAAGTAATAATTTCCCACCACTTTGTAAGTACAACATTTCAAATGTTCTCTGAATCCAATCTTAAGCGGCAAAATACCTTAAGCCATTCCTCTGCCTGACTCTAGTCAGTCATCTGAAAGGAGCCGTTTCTCACCTGAAATTTTTTGTATAGGACCAATATCCTGCGTTACTTCCATTACTCCCAAGTATTCGCCTTTTTCATTCCTTACGGCAAAATACCTAATATAGACATACTTTTCACCCATCTTGATCCAAAAGTCCTCGTGATCCTTTTTTCCTGATTTCAAATCTTCTACAATCTTTTCCACAATGTGCACACTGGCCGGAGGATGACAGTTCTGCACCTGTCTTCCGATAATGGTCTTAGGGCGTGCAAAAATTCTTTCCTTTCCTTGTGTAAAATATTTTACAGCTCCGTCCTTATCAACAAAAGTAATATCTATGGGCAGGGTATTGAGCATGGCATTTATTTCTTCCGGAGTAAGACATCCTGCGTCAAATTCAACATAACCCTTATTTTCAGAAGGTTGAATTCCTTCTTTTTGTATCTTTTCCGCAACATCTGCCCGGGCAGGCTTCCATTCACCTCCAGGCGTTATCAGGCAATATCCGATTTCATTGCTTGCCCTGGAAATTTCAACCCATTCATCCTCAGTAAGAGTTTCCAAAGCCATTGGGAAAAGAATCTTTTCCTCTTTAAAAATCATCTCAACAACCTTATTTAGTGTTTCCTCTGCTTTTTCTAAAAGCATGCCTTTATTTTCATCATTACTTAAAAGAATTTTGTTTACCTCTTTAATACCTTCACGTATTTCATCATCCACACCCCACATTACTTTTGGCGGTGCGGTTATGCCGTATTTTTCTAAGTACGGAAATAACAGATTTTCCTTTCGTGAATAATGCTTGTCTATCTCCCAAAGCTTTTTAAATGCACCTTCCAAATCCTTTAAACTTATAGTTGTATCTCCGTTTTTATAGCGCTCCAACTGCGGTTTAATTTCATTTTCCACAAGTTTTTTTATTTCAACATTTTCAAGCTTAAAAGAGTGAACGGGGTGTCCCGGTACTTCTTCCGGGTTCTTCTGTCTGTGTATTTCTTCAATGGACCCTTTAAAAACAGCAGCATGTACATCACAGAGTCTTTGTACTTCTTCCACAGGCATTCCTTCCATGATAAGCGCCTGTTCCATTTCTGCAATCTCAGAAACTGAAATTCCTTTAATCAGCTCTTCAAACTTAGGCTTTACTTCATCAACACTTTTGCCGTTATGCAGTTCCCTAATTAATTCCTTTAATACTTTCTGCCTGTATTCACGGTTATTTATCATTTCGCTCATAATGCCATCTCCTTGTCTGTTATAATTTATCTCAATAATAATAGTGCCACATTTTTCATTTCTTAAACGGTGATTTATAAAGAAATTCGCAAGAATTTATCAAGTTAATCATTCTCCCGTTTTATATAATAACTTTTTAATATCATAACTAAGATTTAAATATTAATATCCAACTTAGTCATTACATAAAACCATTTATTAAGATAGGAAATGGCATCCTTGTAAAAAACAGCATCGTCTAAATTCTATTCGCATCAAACTAACCTTAATCTAAATGTAATTTTCTTAATTCATCCATCATTGCAGGTCTATTTTTATATCTCACTTTCCAGTCACTTACAATTTCTGATACTTTTAATTTACCACCGGGATACTTACTCATTCTTCTTAAGATGGATACCATCTCTCTATAGTGTGCTCGTCCAGAAGCATTGGTTGCCATAGCTTTCACTGTATTTTCATATTTATTGAGAAGTTCGTTTGGATAAATATCTTTTAAAATTCTTTCATACTCAAAAAGCAAATATAAGCCATGAGAATTTATAACTACATCAATTAATCTATCAAATAATCCTTCTAACTCATATAACTTATCAATCCTGCTATAAGAAGGCAATTTACTAAATATTATTTCTCTCTTTTTCACCCACTCTTTATCTGTATATATTGATTTTAGCTCTTTATATAATTCCACATCTCCTGCATTATACTTCAATACCAATGACCATAGTTCTTCTTCATAAGCCTTCTGTTCTCCTATTTTCTTGTATAAGTCCTTTAACTTCAAACTATAATTGAGTACAATTCCCGGCCAATTCTTTCCTTTTTCTTTACCCTCCTTAAGCAGCTTAATTGCCATTTCATAATCTTTTTTATTAATACAAATATCAATATAATAGTTCCTAACCTGATTAAATTCCAAATTTTCTATACAATATTCTTCAATCTTACGTTGACTTTCTTTCATTTTTTCCATAATATTAATACGACGTAATACCATTTTACCAAGCTCATAGCTATTTAACCACGATTTTTTACCTTTTTTGTATTCCTTTATCTTATTATCAAGAAATATAATTTCTTCTTTCATGAATTCTTCCTCATTAAAATCATCAAATATAATTTCTTCTATACAATCTTCCATATAATCTATAACCGAACCATCCAAATGATCAATAAACCACTTAAAAATTTCTCTTTTAAGTTTGATATCACAACTACATAGTATTTTTCGCCATATATTCATGCATTTGTCAGCTATTGTCCCGGTACCTCCATCTGAATCGTCCATATCTTGATTTCCTACTTTAATAAATATGTAATTGGTAAGTTCAAAAGCCTCTTTTAATTGATTATTATCCAACATTTCTTGTATATCGTTATCTAAAATTTCTTCAATCTCTGCTATGAATTCCCATGCATTTTCATAATCAATAAAATCATTATATCCTGCATATCTCCTAAAAATATTATTTATTTGATTTTTATATCGCATCATATCTTCCGGTGAAATATCGCACTGTAATTTATTTTTAAATCTATTTAGTAACTTTTCATCATTTTTTAAAATATCAATTAAAAATTCTTTAACTGTAAAAGTATCTGCTTCTTCCACCAGTTTATAGATATCTTCTTCCATGTCTTGTCTTGCCAGAGCATTTTCTTTGTCTTCTAAGTAAAATAACACTGCTGCCATATGCTTGCAATTATTGCCAGAGTCTGCATATGGACAGTTGCAACTTAAATCTACAATTTCTTCATTATTTTTCACAATCTCAACTTTGTATTCTTTAGTCCCGTATACAGTAGCTTCTATTATATTATCTTTAACATATACATTTCCAACAAGATTATGAATAAAATAATCTAAACCTCTACCTAATATATGCTCCTGAAATAAATATTTCCACATTTTGTTTATTGTTCGCTCCTTACACCAAAATCTATCTTTTCTTATTGTACCGTATTCTGCATTACTACACCAGTAATAATAACGAGACTTGTAACAGCCATTTTGGAAGTTATAACATATGGGGCTCAAAGACAAATAATGGCGTAAGTATATTTGGAGGTACTGATTACGGATTTGACGGTTCTTTGAATGATAGTACCAGTAATGCTGTAACAGACAGTAAAGGGTTTATAAAGAAATTAAAAGCCGAAGAAACATGCAACTTTTCTTATACCGGAAAGATAATTCTACCTATCACCAAGAACGCCAAAAACTATCTTGTAATAAACAAAGACTTTTCCGCATGGGGCTTTTTTCGTTACATCGGCCGTACGAAGATACAGTTTGGCAATTTCCATTGACCTGAACGGGAAATTCCATCGCTGTAAACCCCTTTTCTTGTCCACGTCTATGCAAATATACCGTCCACAGGTTTCACAAATATATTGGGTATGGTTTTTCAATTCATTTCATTATTCCATGTTTTATTTATAAGAATAGGTGTTCTTTGGTAAAGAGGCTGTAAAAGCACATCTGTCTTGGTTTTCTTCTTTACGATTGCACCGTCCCTAAACTGTTTAATATTTATAATGGTTTACCGGCTTCAGGTCAGCAAGGTCAAGCCCTAACTCCAAAACCAGGTAGTTCCGTATATCATAACACAGATCACATCTTCCTGCGTACTCTTCTCCCGGTTTATATCCATATTCTTTTACGGCAAGTTCTACAAAGCCACTTATACCTACAGATTCCAGGCTGTTAAATATTCGGTATTTTCCGGGGTCTGCTCCATGCGCCAGTTCCCTTAAGGGGATTGACATCATCCCAAAATTCCATCAACCAGGGAAATACCTTCACCCCTGCCTTTGAACAGGCCTTAATTAAAGCCTTCACCTTCCAAAATGGAATATATTCATTGTGGAACGGGTCTATGGATATAAGCAGCGTGTTTACCCCGTGATCTTTTAATTCTTTAAGTATGGCATTTGTTGACGTTTCATCCCTGTACCACGATGAATTTGTTTCAATGTATTCAATTTCAATGTTGTTTTTCCGGGAAGCATCAAGAACATCCAAAATTTTCTCAGGCTTAATAAGCGGCTCACCGCCACCAATATGCACATGATTACAACCTAAACTTTTTAATATACAAAATACCTCATCTGCCACAGCGGACGTCATATAGTCATCAGACTACTTTGGAGAACAGGAATAACAGCAGTGCCTGCACATAGAAGTACATTTATAATTTGCGATTATACCTCTCGATACCAGGTAGTCTATCTTTAGCATGTTAACCCCCTTCACAATGCTATTACATTTTAATAATTTTTTCACACTTTTTACTTATACATCAATGCCATACTCCACATGGCTCGAGCCCTCATAACAATAAGCAAAAAATTCAAGCCTGCCAATTTTACTAAATTCTAAATACACGGTTTTCTTTTCGTGCAGGAATATTTGAGTTAATAAATTCCGGATATCCCAATGCAAGATTTCCTATACCTTCATACTCTCTAAAAATACCCAGTTCTTTTAATATTTCCTGTCCCTCTTTATCTTCAAAAACTTCTTTAGCCCTATGTATCCAACAGCTTCCCAGCCCTAAAGAATGAGCGGCAAGCATCATATTGGCTAAAACAAGGCTGCCATCGTACACATAGGTTGAAATTGATTTGTCTGCAAGAACAGGAATCACTACCGGTGCATTGTAAAACGGATCCGGCCGTTTCATTATATCATATTTTGCATTAAGCTTTGACAGCTTATCCCTCATCAGCCTGTCAGTCACAACAATTATTATCGGTGATTGTTTCCCCATACCACTTGCCGCATACAGACCTGCTTCAACCACAGCATCAATCATCTCCCGGGGAACCGAATCAGATTTGAATTTCTTACAGCTTCGCCTTGTAATAATGTTCCTTATTACCTCATTTGTCATAACAATTCACCCCTGCAAAATTTAGATTTTCCTGTAACCAATAATATTCCTGAGATATACTCCAGAATACGTTCTACATCCTCTATTTTGTAATATTTAACAGGTTTTATTTTATCATGATAAACCATAATTATAAATATCGTCAAGCAAATTCTAAACTCATAAGGTCTCGTTTTTTGACCGGCATAACCGCTAAAAGCTTGCTTTAAGAAAGGAGAGACAGTTTTGAAACATTATTTTATGTCAAAGGAAGACGTACTTAGGGAAGTTGGCAGTACTGCAGACGGGCTTACTTCTGCCGAAGCGGAACAAAGGCTCAACAAGTATGGCCGTAACCGTCTTGAGGAAGGCAAAAGAACCTCTGTTTTAAAAAGAATTCTTGCTCAGATTTCCGACCCTATGGTACTGGTACTCATTGCTGCAGCCGTTATTTCCGGTATTACTGCTGTTCTGTCAAATGAACCTTTATCCGACGTATTCATCATTCTCTTTGTAGTGGTACTCAACACCGTACTGGGCGTAATTCAGGAGAGCAAGACAGAAGCAGCAATTGACGCTCTCAAAGAAATGGCAGCCGCCACCTCCAAGGTAATGCGTGACGGGCGCATTATTCACATTAAAAGCGAAGAACTTGTGGTAGGCGATGTGGTACTTTTAGAAGCAGGAGATGCCGTCCCTGCTGACGGACGCCTTATCAGCTGTTTCAGCCTTAAAGTAGAAGAAGCGGCTCTAACCGGTGAGTCGGTACCGGTGGAGAAAACCGATGCCGTTCTTGACACAAAAGAAGGCGACATTTCCCTGGGTGACAGGACAAATATGGTCTACATGGGCAGTTCCGCGGTTTACGGACGTGCAATGATGGCGGTTACTGCAACCGGCATGAATACTGAAATGGGGAAAATAGCCGGCGCAATTACCGCAGCACAGGAGGGCGAGACACCCTTACAGAAGAAGCTTGCCCAACTCAGCCGCATACTTACGGTACTTGTGCTTGGTATCTGCGTTATAATGTTTGGTACCAGCATTTTGCGCCACTTCATGTACTCCCCCTTCCCCGGTGTAGACCTTACCGATACGTTACTTGACACATTTATGCTGGCAGTGAGCCTTGCAGTTGCAGCAATTCCCGAAGGCCTTGTTGCGGTGGTCACTATTGTTCTATCCATAGGCGTAACAAAAATGTCAAAACGAAATGCAATAATCCGCAAACTAACTGCCGTAGAAACACTCGGTTGCACTCAGATAATCTGTACCGATAAGACGGGAACACTCACCCAGAATAAGATGACCGTCGTTGAATGCTCCGGGAATGATGAAAAATTGCTGGCAACTTCCTTTGCATTGTGTTCCGATGCAGAACTGAATGAAGAAGGACAGGTAGAAGGCGACCCGACACAGGCTGCCGTTGTCAGCTATGCAAAAAAAATTGGATTGCCAAAAAACCAGTTGTCCAAAAAATACCCACGAATTGCCGAAATCCCCTTTGATTCAGGGCGTAAACTCATGACCACTCTGCACAGAAAACCTGAAGGTGGATTTATTCAACATACTACAGGCGCTCCCGATGTTGTCATATCAAAATGTACAAATTATTTTGAAAAGGGAAAGATTCTTCCCCTAACGGAAGAAAAGCGCCAATTCTTCATAAGCGAAAACAAGCGCTTAGCCGGCAAAGCGCTTCGTGTCCTTGCAGCCGGATACCGGGACTGGGATACTGAGCCCAAAGCACTTTCTCCTGAGGATGAAAATAACCTTGTATTTTTAGGTCTTGTGGGAATGATGGATCCTGTACGTGATGAAGTACCTGCAGCCATCGAACAATGCCGGACCGCCGGCATTCGCCCTGTCATGATTACCGGTGACCACATAGAAACGGCAACGGCTATTGCTTTGCAGCTTGGTATTATAACCGATCCTTCCCAGGCCATCACCGGAGCCATGCTGGACAAAATCAGCGATGAGGATTTCATAAATAATGTGAAGCACTACGGCGTTTATGCCAGGGTTAAACCCGAACATAAGTCAAGAATAGTCAATGCATGGCGCAGCCGAGGGTATGTTACGGCTATGACCGGCGACGGGGTAAATGACGCTCCTTCAATTAAAAATGCCGATATCGGCATAGGCATGGGTATCACCGGCACTGATGTTACTAAAAATGTTGCCGACATGATTCTTGCCGATGATAACTTTGCCACCATTGTCGCTGCGGTGGAAGAAGGCCGCCGTATATACGACAATATACGTAAATCCATTCAGTTTTTACTCTCCTCCAATCTTTCGGAGGTTATCAGCATTTTCTTCGCTACTATACTTGGATTTACAATACTTAAGCCTGTGCATATTCTTTTCATTAACCTGATTACCGACTCTTTTCCTGCCCTTGCCCTCGGCCTAGAGAAGGGAGAGGCGGATATCATGCGGCGTAAACCCCGTGACCCAAAAGAAAGCATTTTTTCAGGGGGCGTCGGGTTTAACATTTTTTATCAGGGTGTAATGGTTGCAGTGCTTACTCTTGCCGCTTACTTCATTGGTGAGAGAATTGAAAGGGGCACATGGAGAATTGCAAACAGCAATGACGGTATGACCATGGCCTTCCTGACAATGTCCATGGCTGAAATCTTTCACTCGTACAACATGCGCTCGCAGCACGGATCAATTTTTAGTAATAAAAACCGCAATTTCTACCTTTTGGGCTCAATGTTTCTCTCATTTATCCTTACAGTCGCTGTCATATATATACCGTTTTTGCGTAATGCCTTTGGTTTTACCTCTATTAACTTTACAGAGTTCCTAACCTCTCTTGCACTCTCAATTTTGGTAATCCCCATTGTTGAGCTGGTAAAACTGATTCGACGAAAAACCAAGAAAGCCTGACCCCTTATGAAGTCACACACGTTGAAGGCAGAAAAAATATGATACAATCAAGCACATAAAACAATTTATTCCTAAAGGAGACACAAATGAAGCAAAAACGGCAGTATCCAAAAGTTATAATATCACCTAAAGCGGAGCACAGTGTCAAGAACGGACACCCATGGATATACGGAGAAGAAATTCGTAAAACAGAAGGCGTACCCCAAAACGGCGAACTGGTGGATGTGTTTGCCGGAAATGCATTTATGGGCACAGGCTTTTACAACAGCGCCAGCAAGATTACCATCCGGCTTATTTCACGCAACGCCAATGACGTATTTGATGCCCGCTTTTTGCGCCGGCGGGTGGAGTATGCCGTTCGTTACCGCAAAACAGTGCAGGACTCTGCCCGCGGATATAAGGAAATTAACTTAAAGGCCATGAAGCTGCTGCCCAGGGGCGGATACCTGGCCACTTGCAGCTGCAGCCACTTCATGACGGACGATTTATTCCGCAAAATACTGGCAAGTGCAGCAAAGGACGCCTCGGTATCCTTAAGGCAAATTGAAGCCCGCCGGCAGGCTCCGGATCATCCCATCCTATGGAATGTCCCTGAAACGGACTATCTTAAATTCTACATCTTCCAGGTGGTATGACCTGGATATACATTTTTTTATTTGCATAAACATGACAGGCATTTTCCGGCATTTTAAACTTTTTTAGATTTTAGAAGTTAACAGGTTTTAACACCGGCCAAGGCAGCCTGTTCTCTTACATAAGCCGCTGCCTTTTTGTAGCTTTCAAAATCAGGCAGATGTTCAACAAATAATGTTGTGTCCGGTCCTAATGACTCACACAACCTTGCAACCTTCTGATAATTTATTATTCCTTTCCCCGGCATAGTTTCACGGATTACCGTTGTATAGGTATACCCCATGATAACGTCTTTACCATGTATGCTTTTTATATGCCCGCCAAGTTTAGTAAAACATTCTTCAATAAATTCATCACAGAAGAGATATCTTTTGGGACAATTAATCATGTTAACAAAGTCCAAATGCACTTCAAAAGCCTTCCTGTCCACATCCTTAATTAATTGAAGGTATTCATCCGGTGAATCGGGTACCATCCAAGGCATGGTTTCTATTGTATAAAAGGTTCGTTTAGGTTTTACCGCGTCAATAATTTCCCTTATGGAATCGACAACCAATGCATACCACTCTTCCGGATTACTATAGGGTTTTTCAATTCATCCTCCAATTCTCAAAACAATCTCTCCTTCTTAATATATTTTATCTTATACCAAATTAAGCTGTTTTTGCTAAAATTTATAATTCTACTAAACGCTTATCAGTCAGCCTCCTGTTTAAAATCCTTCATAAATCTTTTATAAATCGGCTCTTTTTGGGACTTATCTGAGACAAAATCAATAAAATCCTCAATATCATACCCGGGAAAACGGAACTTGAAACTTGATGTAGTTATTTTTTTGTTATCATCAAAAACTAACCTGACTGCATACTTTTCATATTCTTTACCACCGGAAGTCTTGTCATGGGTAGAAACATGTATTTTTTCAATCTGCGAATAACTGTATGTTTTTTCTCCAAAACCCCACAAACTGTTATTTACAATAGCATCATCCTTAAATATTGCATATCAGTTGGTAAAAAACGCCAAGTATATAATTGATACAATGACAAAAATACAGTATAAGGCACTTTGTATATTACTTATCTTCTGGTGGGAAGAGCTACCGTAAGTCCTTAATAATTCAATAATTTCCCAATAGTATTTTTTTAAGAAAACTCTCGAAAAAAAATCAATTATAATTGTCGTTGTCAGAATTCCCATAAAAAAGGCGGGAAAAGCAAAAATAAACTGATCAGGAAAAAAAGCATAGACATATTCACCGGCATCTTTCATATTTAATGATGATATTTTATGAAACAATTTTGACCACATGTAAACTGTTGACACACCGGAAATCAGCAATATTAAAAGAACCAATCCTTTTACGCTTCTCTTTAAATCCTTATAATAAAAAAACGAATTATAATATTGATCAACTCTTTTCCTAAAGGGATTAATAAAATAATACAACTGATAAAAAGCAAAAAAAGCAAACATCACTACCACAGATATTATAGTATTCCTCATCTTAGACTCTCCCCCCAAATTCAAACAATAACTTCTTACTTTTATGACATATGTTTAGGTAAATCTGCCTTAATTTTATCATATTTAAATTATGTGATAAAGATTTTATTCGCTATAGATAGCGTCAATATGCACGTATACATGTTTTAGGTATAACTATATTTTCCTTACTCTAACCCATGAAAACAGAAACAGCAGTGATGTACTTATCAGTATTCCGCCAATAATATCTGTAATCCAGTGAACACCGGATATCAGTCTTCCAACAATTGTAACTGCAATTATAGGTGCACACATCATCTGAAGCACCCTGCAAAGCCCATTTCTTTTAACATAATTATTCATAAGCATCATTGCACTCCCCATAATAACACATCAGCAATCATTGGTCTCCTCCTCTGAGAACATGTGACTCCCTTAATTATATTGTCCTTATTATGAACATTGCCCGGGCAGTAGTCCTGACATTTCATACATCTTATTCGTTCTCAAAGCTTCCAATTCACTCTTTAGTTCATCAAAACGCGAAACGGATACAATGGCACTTCTGTCTCCATGTGCTGCGATTTCTTTAAGCAGCCCTTCTTTCATTTTGCACCTCCCTTAATATACTCCCAGTAACTTTTTTAATCCTTATATAAAGCTCCCCGGTAATATCATAGCATTTAAGAAGCGAAATACCCAGTACTTAAAAATTTTGTTTTAAATCTAATTTCCTAATCTCAGTTATTATGGGACAAACTATAGCAATGCCTATAATTAAAATACCTGATAGTAAAAACCAGCGATTTACACCGATTCTATCAGCAAAGAACCCGGAAAGAATTAATCCAATTGGCATAGCAAGTGACATGATACTTCCTGTCAAAGAAAATACACGTCCTAAATATTCAGGCTTAATTTTCTCCTGAAAAAGAGCTGTTTGCACACCGCTGTAAAATGGCACTGAAAGCCCCATTATTACACAGCAAACTACAAATATTATAAATCCATTTGGAGGAAGTAATCCTGAAACGGCTAAGCTTATCCCCATCATAAAAATTGATACCGTTATTAATAATATTCGCTTTTTGTGGCTCCCAAATAATCCCAATAACATGCCCCCTGCCAGCATACCGGAGGCATAAGCAATCTCCGTAATAGAAATATGCATCGGTGCACCATTAAAATATTCCATAGTGATTAAAGGATATAATGCATTTATGGGCATATAAACAAACATATATAATGTCCCAACGAGTAATAAGGCATACAATCCTTTATTTTTCCGCAGTACAGCCATTCCTTCTTTCATTTCTTTTATGAAATTCGGTTCTGAACTTTGCTCCTTATCACCCAGATTAGGAATACGTACAATTGCTACCGTGACAGATGCAATCACTGCGCCTAATACATCGACGGCAATAATAGCATTTAATTCCCAAAGAGAGTATAGGAGTGCTGCAACCGCCGGACTAACAATATAGCTTATAGACTGCAAAGACTGACTATAGCCTGCACATTTCGTAAGCTGCTCTTCCGGTACTAAAAGTGGCATAACCGCATTGAGAGCCGGGGTATGAAAAGCTGTTCCAATACTGCGGATAAATAATACTGCCATAACCATCCAGACAGGCAGTTCCATATACAATGCAGCAACAGCCAATACTGCTCCGGCTGCTGCAATAATTAAATCAGCACCTATTATTATCTTATTCCTATCATAACGGTCCACTAATACACCAATTGCCGGACCAAAGACTGCGTAGGGTAAAAAACCTACTACTGAAGCCATAGACAAGACCACCGCAGACCCTGTTTTTTCTGTAAGGTAAAAAACAATGGCCATTTGCAGGATGGCACTGGTAATTAATGATACTGCCTGACCTGCCCATATTGTATAAAACTTAAGTTTCCAATTGTCGTATTTTTTCATTTATATCCTCTCCTGCATATTATTTTACTTGAATTTCTATTCTAAATAGCATTCCAGGCAATAAAAAATGCAGGACTGGATCCACAATGTGGCTTTTGATCTGCATACATACAATTTGGAAACATTCATATCAAAGCTTCTATTAATCTGCTGCCGGTTTTTATTAACTCTCTTGTCTACTGTCACAATAATTGAAAAACCGCCGTTCCAGGAACGTTGTAATTCTTCTTTATCTCCTCTATAATGCGGGCAAATCTATCTTTTCTCTGCTATATAAAATACATAACTGTAGTAATCCTTAAAACGATCGTACATGTCTGCTTCAATTATAAATTCCTCAATAAATTTTTTTGCCTCAGAGGCATAATTATATTTTTTAAGAAAGTCTACCGCTTTTTCAAGCAAAGGCCGATAATAATTTTCCATCCAACATTTGCTGTCCAAAATAAAATGGGCAACGTTATTATACCCGCATCTTTCAATAACTGATAATTTGTTCTTGATTGTGAATTTCCGGATACTCATTAACCCAGTAACTTTCTACTTCCTCCATTATAAAAACCGTGTCTTATAAAGATATTCACATACTGAGATTTACTGTTCAAATGTCATATTCTCGTATACTGTTATTCCAAGAACCTTAATTTTTATCCCTGTATCAAAACCACCATCCCTTATTGAATGATAATTTGTTACGCTATACAAAACTGCCTGATATCTAACAGTTCCACCGTCCTTATATTGGAATTAGTAAGACCAAAACTATGATAATAAGAACGATTTTGATTAGTTTTTTATACCTCATCTTCTTTCCCCTTGTTAATAATTATGTGCAGATAATGAAAGTGCTCATCAGAACATTCTCCTCAAAAATAACCTTCATTACTACTTTTCGATGATTATTTGTATTTTAATACCTACTCAGCTATTTTATCATCTGCCCATTAATTATAAAAACTTATTAATACCATAAATTAGATTTAAAATATTCATGTTAAAAATAAAAATTACCGCCGGTTAATTTGCTTTCAAAAAACTACTAAGGCTTATGCCTTAGATACAGCGGTCTTTGTAAATTCTCACCACATAGCACCTGACGGTGGAAATCACATCATTAAATAATTGATTTTTTCTGATAAGCTGATATGCTCCGGATCCCATTTTCTTTCCGGGCAGTTCACTAATTTATATGGCAGTCCCAAAGCATCAACAAACTTATAAAACTTCTTATCCAGCCACGGAGGTGTCCACGCACCTGACCTGCATATATGAATTGCTGACACTTTTATGCATTTACCATCCAAATCATTGAAATTGCAGTAGCTCTTGATTTTATAGATGTTGTTCATGGGTTTGAAATAATCCGGCTTTTCCATTGTATACGGGCTATAAAAAATATATGCTTCTTCTGTTTTTTTATCCTTTAGAAGTTTACCAAGCCAGTTGGAACAATTAACTTCAAAGTTAAGAGAAGAAAGCCCGCCATAGCCAAGGTCGGCATGGGAATCAAACAGGTACACTGCCTTGCAGTTGTTTTCCTCCGCTATTTTATATGACAAGGCATGGGAATCTGAAACATAGACTTTTATATTCTTTGCAAATTTAAAATATTTCTTTATTTTAGGCCAGAATTTGTGTAGATCTGAAGAAAGCTGAAATGCTTTTTGAATATCCTCTCCCCGGTTAATTGCCTGGATATATCTTTTGTACCAAAAGTCAATGAGGCTCCTTTTATTTTCCAGGCAAGATCCTAAACAATTCCGGGTGTAGATAAAATAGTCCCAATCTATGGATAGCAGGTTCTTCTTCATATTTTAACCTCCTTTTTATTGATTATCTGTTAAAATATGATTCCCCTGATGCTACCATAAAATACCTGAACTTAAAATAACTTTTTTTAATATTTGTCTTAAATATTTAATTTTAAATAACAGTATTAAACATCTATTTAAATATCTGCATTATATCTGTACTATATCTGTGTTGTATCTGTCTTTAAACTGCTCATTCAAAACCTGTACTGTATTACCACTAAATCCTGGAGTTATATATACAATTGAAATAAAAAACTTTTTTAATATTGGCAGGCAGTTCATTTTTGACGGTATAAAAATATCATAAATATGCTTTATTTTCTCTTCTTTTAATTATAATACCACAAAATCAAAATATATCAAATCAGTTTTTCACTAGTTTTCCTGTGCTAATTACATTTAGGATGTCTATATTCTTATAATTTTTTATAATCTCAATTAAGTTCATCATTTCATAAGTTTTTACCTTATTTTTATGGTATACAATACTAAAATATCTATTCCAGTCACTGTCTGTATTCTGAATAACTTGTATTTTCCCTTCCTTTATCTCCTTTTCAACTTGCCGTATAGAAATAACCGCTAAAAATTGATTTTCAATAACAGCTTTTTTAATAGAGTCAGAGCTGTTTCCTTCTAAGGCTATTTTTATGGGTATTCCCTTCTCTTGCATATATTTTTCAAACAACTCCCTTGTCCCACTGCCTTGTTCCCGCATAGCAAAGCTTTCATTTTTAAGTTCTTCCAGTCTAACAGTTTTCTTCTTACTAAAAGGATGCGTTGTACTGCATATAAGAACCAAGAAGTCATTTACTTCCGGGATAGAAATTAAATCCGGGCTTTTAACTCTTCCTTCTACGATACCAATATCAAGTTCCGCTTTTAATAACTTTTCTTCTATATTTCTAGTATTATTTACATAAGAATATATTTCAGTTTGCGGATTACTTTCCTTTAAAGCATTAATAATACCGCTAAGAATGCACTCACCAACGGTGTTGGTTGCACCAATTCTTATTTTCTTTACATAATTATCCTGAATCATTGCCTCTTCCATTTCATCAAACTGCTTTACCACATTTCTGGCATAGGAAAGAAGTTTTTGTCCCTTTTTAGTTATATATAATTTTTTAGAAAGCCTTTCAAATAAAAGTCCCCCATAATGTTCCTCAAGCTCCCTGATTGCCTGGCTTACAGTAGGCTGTGAAATAAAAAGTTTTTCTGCAGCAGCACTCATTTTGCCACTATCCACAACTTCAATAAATATTCTTAAATGCCTTATTGTCACATTACCGCCTTCTTTTTTAAGTTAATTATAATTAATTTAAAATTAGTTTATTAGCTAATCTTTTAAATTAATCTTAAATTATCTATAGGTTTTACCTATGACTTTGATTAGATAATATCATTTTACTATTAATTTTACAAGTGATATATTAGAGAGAGAGCCAGATTAAATTAAAACAAATCTAGTTTTAAAACAATAACTCCAGCAGGTTTTACCGCTGGAGATTTCAGTGAGAATGCAATATGTTTTTTGGAGGATTTAAATATGGCAAGTTTAACTATTAGTGCAGCAGATGAAAAAAGGGTAAAAGCTTTGGGTTTTTTAAGAAACAAAGGTACTAATAACTTCTCCGGAAGAATTATTACAGTAAACGGCAAAATAACAGCAGCCCAAAATAAATGTATATCAGAAGCAGCCGAGCTTTTTGGAAATGGTATTGTAACTTTTACTACCAGATTAACTATAGAAGTTCAAGGAATTCCTTATGATAAAATTGAAGACTTCAGAGCCTATATTGCTAAAGAGGGGCTTGTAACAGGGGGTACAGGTTCTAAAGTGCGTCCGGTTGTATCCTGTAAAGGTACTACTTGCCAATATGGACAAATTGATACCTTTGCATTATCTGAAGAAATTCACGAAAGATTTTTTAATGGATATTCAGATGTAAAGCTTCCCCACAAATTTAAAATAGGCGTAGGCGGATGTCCAAATAACTGTATTAAACCTGAATTGAATGATTTAGGGGTTGTGGGGCAAAAAGCACCTGATTTTGATAAAAATAAATGTATGGGATGTATGAAATGTCCTGTTGAGGAAATTTGCCCAATGGACGCAGCAAAAGTTTTAGACGGCATGCTTGAAATAGACAGAGATGAGTGCAATAATTGTGGCAGATGTATTGGAAAATGTCATTTTAACGCAATTACAGGTGGCAAGACAGGATATAAAATATATATAGGTGGAAGATGGGGAAAACGTATAGCTCTTGGAAAACCCCTTGGCAAAATTTTTACAGATAAAAAAGATGTTGTTGATGTAATAGAAAAAACCATCCTTTTATACAAGGAACAAGGTATAACCGGCGAACGTTTATCCCAAACCATTGAAAGACTTGGCTTTGAAAATGTTGAATCCCAATTATTATTAATTAAACCTTTGAAAAGAAAGTAAGAATTTTTTTGGTAACTTATAAGCCCTCCTGTATAAATACTAGTATTTTTATCGGTCAGGCAATTTAAATATAATTTTTATTATCCCAAAAATACTAGTACTTTTCCTTAATAAAAGAGGCTGTAGTAGCTACAGCCTCTTTTATTTACTTCTTCACATAAAAAATTATCCAACCTGAGTTGTCAGGAATATAGGCAGTGACATTTGCTCAATCTGGTCTAAAAGCTCCTCAAGTTCATCCATGTGGCGGTCTTCATCGTTTAGAATTTGCACAAGGATATCCCTTGTCGCATTGTCACCCACCTCACCTGCAAGCGCTATGGCATCATTATAAGCTTTTATTGCTCTTTCTTCTGCAGCACGGTCAAATTCCAATTGTTTTGGAACATCCTCCCCGATATTAATATTATTAAGTTCTGTTACGATAGGTTTTCCACCAAGAAACAGAATCCTTCCGATAAGTATTTCGGCATGTTTCATTTCCTGTATTGAACGTTTCTCAAAGCTTTCATGCAATTTTCCATAACCCCAGTCCTCACACATTTCTGCGTGTACAATGTACTGGTTAATAGCCGCAAGCTCATCTGCCAGTAATGCATTTAGTGTTTCAATAAGTTTTGGATTGCCTTTCATAAAAACACTCCTTGTACAATTAATATTGTTATTTCATCAGTGACTTTTGCCACTGTTCGACCCTGTTAACATAATGTCATATTTGTTGCCTTTCTAAACATCAAGCACTTCTATGTGCCATCCCCTAGGGGATGGCGGCGGCTTTCAAATCCTGCCGCCTGCGGTTCCCCATCTATGACCGCTTGCTAGCTTTCGTCTGGCCTGAACCTTGTCAATC
>Ga0208938_1000641_pt1 | contig 24590 bp, 19 predicted proteins | sample AD_UKC125_MetaG_FD_184434 | JGI IMG/M metagenome (GOLD analysis project Ga0208938, IMG submission 184434) | Active sludge microbial communities of municipal wastewater-treating anaerobic digesters from USA - AD_UKC125_MetaG (SPAdes) (version 2) | ecosystem: Engineered > Bioreactor > Anaerobic >...
CGACGCGGAAGGGCTGTGACCGGCGTGCAGCACCCACTCGTCGGCGCGCGCCGGCCGGTGGAACCAGATGGCGTGGTCCAGGCTCGCCTGGCGCAGCCGCGGGTCGGCCCAGCTCACCCCGTGGGCGCGCAGCACCGGTTCGAGGATCGAGTAGTCGGTCGAGTAGGCGAGGAAGGCCGCGTGGATGGCTGGGTCGTCCGGCAGGGTCCGCCGAGAGCGCAGCCACACGCTCTGGCTGGGTGTCTGCTCGGGCCCGGGCGCGGCATACAGGTTGCCCTCGACGTGCCGCAGCTCGATGGGGCCCTCGAGGATGCACACCACGGCATACGGGCCCGGTATGCCGTGCAGCGCCCCCGCGACGTCGGGCAGCTGCTCGGGTGCGGTGACGGCGGGCATCGGGTCGTGGTGCTCGAGGCCCGGGGCTACCTCTTGGAAGCTCGCGGTGAGGGTCGCGAGCAGTCGGCCGTCCTGCACGGCGAGGATGCGGCGAGTGGAGAAGGAGCGCCCGTCGCCGAGGGGTTCGACGACGTAGTGGACATCGGCGGTATCCGAACCGGACGCGAGGAACGAGGTGTGCACCGAGTGGATCGGACGCCCCGCGCCGGCCGGGTCGGCCGTGACCGTGCGGGCAGCGGCGACGATCGCCTGGGCGAGGAGTTGGCCACCGAAGATCCGCCGATAGCGCTGCTTCTGGCTGGAGCCGACGAAAACCCTTGCGGCAGTGGGTGGTAGCGCCGTGTGGGGGTCCTCGGACTCGGAGTGCACGGTCATCGTCACCGACCGGCCCTCCCGCAGGTCCAGCAGGTCCAACAGGTCGCTCACCGGCTCGAACGGCGCATCGGTCATGACCTCGAGGGTAGGACAATGGCCCCATGAGTCAGGTCACCGAGATCCTCGTCCCGCTGCGTTGGTCGGACATGGATGCCTATGGGCATGTCAACAACGTGCAGTTCGTGCGGTTGCTAGAGGACGCTCGCGTGGCGATGCTGGTCCAGTGGTTCCCGGAAGGGCTCGAGCAGTTGGATCGCGGGATCGTCGTCGCCCGCCACGAGATCGACTACCTGGCGCCGTTGAACTACCGCCCGGAGCCGGTCGCGGTTGACGTCTGGGTGACCCGCATCGGCGGGGCCAGCTACGACATCGGGTATGTCATCCGCGACCGGGAGCCCGTCGGTCAGACCCGGTATGCCGTCGCCGAGACGACGCTGGCGCTGTTCAACCTGCGCGACGGGGCGCCACGGCGGATGTCGGGGGAGGAACGCTCCCAGCTCCAGGTGCACCTCGGGGATCCGGCGCCTCTGCGCAGCCGACGCTCGCTGTGACGGTCAGCCTGGAGTTCCCCGATCCGCAGGGGTATGCCGATCTTGCTACCTTCGTGCGCCGGGCCCGGGCTGCGGATGCCGACGCCGCGGTCCGACTGGTGACCAGGGGGGCGGTCCTGGGCGTATGGGCCGGGGTGCTGGCCGGATCGGGCCTCTTCGCCAGCGGGGCGGCTGTCGGTCACCGTGGGTTCGCCCTCGCCGGCCCGGTTGCGGCGGACTGCGATGTGGTGGTGTCAGCGAGCGCGCTCACCGACCGCTTCGCCCGATTGTCAGGCGACACCGTCCTGTCGGTGCCTCCAGCCGCCGCGCACGCGCCGTGGGCCGGACAGCTCCCGCTGGCGGGTCCGTGGGAGAGGGTGGGCGCCATCGCGGAGTCGGTGCTGGCCGAGCTGGCCGCCGACGGGATCGCTGCGGTGGCGCGCGCCGTCCCGGATGCCGTCGGGTCGGCCGCTGTCGATGGGGTGCGGCATCGGGTCTGGGCTGCGCCGCTGCCCGTCCAGCGTGACCATGGCGCTGGCGAAGCGGACGAGCCTGAGCAGTCTGCTGGGTTGGTGGTCCCAACTGGGGCGGCTTTCGCGGCGTCGGTCCTCGGGTTGCTTCCCCGGGGGCCTGGCGGCTCAGCGGCCACGGCCACCGGGGCGGCAGGTGGCCCCTCGGACGCGGCTGGCGTCGCGCAGGTATATCGCTGCGGCCGTTGGGCCCGGATCCACCTCCAACGCGGGCAGGTCTTCGCCCGCGCCTAGATTTGACGGCGGGTCGGAAGGTTTCCCCGGCAGATCTGGGCCTGCCGGCTTGGGTTTCGCGGCGGGTCGGAAGGTTTCCCCGGCAGTTCTGGGACTCCACTGGACCACAGACGCTCCCGAATCACTCACCCGACCTGAGCGAGCATCTCTCCGTGGGGAAGGGCGAACCACGCCTCCGGGGAGAGACTCCAGGTGCGCCAGGCGGCAGCGATCCGGTCGAGGTCGGCTTGACTGGCCCCAGCTGCGGTGGCCTGTTGGGCGAACGCATCGCCGCTGTAGCGCTGCGCCTGACTCTCACCCCACCATCGGCACCGCTCCGGGTCGGCGTAGGTCCAGACCGAGGTCGAGAAGCTCGCACGAGTCAGCCCGGCTCTCGTTGCCCAAGAGCGCATCCGCCGTCCGGCGTCGGGCTCCGCGCCGTTGGCGCGCGCCACGACCTGGTAGAGATCCCGCCACTCCCGCAAGCCGGCCACGTCGGGAAACCACACCATGGCGCCGTAGTCGGCTTCCCGGGCCGCGACCCATCCACCCACCCAGGCCACCCGCGCCATCTCACGGAGCGCCTGCACCGGGTCGTTAACGTGATGCAGCACCTGATGGGCATGGACGACGTCGAAGCTACCGTCGTCGAATGGCAGGTCCAGTGCGTCGCCCACCACGAACCGGGTCTCAGCGTCACCGCGCTGCACCGCAGCCGCTCGCGCTGCATCCAGCGCATCGGGGGCATTGTCACAGCCGACGACTTGACCCGGGCACACCAGGCGCGCGAGGTCGAGCGTGACACTGCCCGGACCGCACCCGACATCCAGCAGGCGCATCCCGGGGGCGAGGATCGGCATGAGGTATGCCGCGCTGTCGGCAGCCGTGCGCGCTGCGTGGGAGGCGATCGTGGCCGCGCTGTGGCCATGGGTATAGCGGTGCTGCCGCTGGTCGCCCGGCCCCGGATGGCTGTGTGTCACCTCGGCACGGTCCCACGGCTCAGCCGCCGTCGGGTCAGGGTGTTCGGCTGGCGGATACAGCAGTGGCAGGTGAGTGAGACGGCATACAGCGCAGTCCGGTGACCACCGCGAGGGCCGCGACGACCGCGAGGAGAGCGTAGATCGCCAGGTAGACCGCGCGACCGGAGTGGTCGCCGCCGGCGAAGATCGCGGTGGCAGCCCCGATCCCGACGACCGAGCCGAGCACGTCCGACAGTTGCAGGGCAGCCGATGCGCGGCCGTGTTCTTGAGCGGACGTGAGGTCGAGCACCAGCACCGACAGCGTCGTCGAGCCTGCGCCCATGGCCAGGCCGCAGACGGCGATGCAGCCCGCGAAGACCCAGGGTGAGGCGTGCATCAAGACCGCTCCGATGACGGCCAGCGTGCCGACCGTCAGCACGGCGGCGCCACCCCAGACGAGCTGGACGCGGCGCTGCAGCCCGCCGCTGCGCACCCGGCCCTGCAGCCAGGACCCGGTGCTCCAGCCGACGGAGCCCGTTGCCAGGACCGCCCCGGCCATGGTGAGGCTGAGCTCCCAGCGCTGCACGAGCATGAGCGGCAAGAACGTCACGGTCGACATGAACGATCCGTTGAACAGCGCCCGCGAGGCGATGACCGACGGGAGCCCGCGCCGCGCGACGAGCGTCCCCGCCGGAAGCAATCGCGGTGTGGCCCAGAGCAATCCGATGACCCCGATCAGGGCGAGGGTCAGCATTCCCCCCAACGATGCGGCGCCTGCCCCTGCCCCAGAGCTCGCGGCGGCGGCCTGCCGCTCGTGGATGGCCAACTGCACCAATCCGGCCGAGAGGGCAACGACTGTCCCCAGGCGCGCGGTGCGGCGGTGATCGGCCAGGTCCAGCTCGTCGGAGCTCTCGTCGGCCGAGGGAGGGACGCCGATGGCGTGCCGCCGCAGCAGGACCAGCGCGCCGGCCACGACGGCGGGCACCACGACGATGCCGAACACCCAGCGCCAGGAGGCGACGGTCGTGAGCCACCCAGCCACCGGCGCACCGACGACCGAGGGGATCACCCAGGCAGCCGACAGCCAGGTGAAGACCTGCGGGCGCAGCTCCGTCGGGAAGACCCGCCCGATGGCCACGAACTCCGACACGATGACCAGCCCGGCTCCGACGCCGGTCACGACCCGACCGCCGATGAGCACGCCCCACGACGAGGCCAGCGCGCACCCCAGGGTGCCCATCGCGAAAAGGGTCTGCCCGGCATACAGGCCGGGAAGCGGCCCGGAGCGGTCGGCCCAGATCCCGGCTGCGACTATCCCCAACAGCATCGCGGTCATCATCGACGAGAAGGCCAACCCGTAGCCGCCGATGGCATCGAGTTCCTGCGCGGCCCGTGGCATCGCGGTCGAGACCGCCATGGCCTCGAAGGCGATCATCGTCGTGAGCAGCACGAGCGCGACGGTGACGACCCGGTATGCCGGTGACATCGGTCCCGTGCGCTGCGCAGTCGCTGCGTGGCGCTGGGAGGGCTCGGTCACTCCGCGAGATTACCCCTGGGCGGGTGACCGGTTTGAACCCCCGACGCGGCTCAGGATGTGGGCGGCCAGGCCCCGCGCTCGGCCAAGACCTCGGCCAGGACATCGATCCGGTCGCTCACCAGCCCGTCGACCCCGAGATCGAGCAGCCGGCGCATCGTGTCGCGGTCGTCGACGGTCCACACGTGCACCTGCATGCCGCGCGCATGAGCCCGGGACACCAGGGCTGGTGTCACGAGCCTGGTGACGGTGCGCCCCGCGCCATAAGACCCGGTATGCCGGACCGGCCAGACGATCGTCTCGGGCACCTGGAGCACTTGGCCGATGTCCCGTCCCGGGGACACCCGACCCGGCCGGAACCGCAGCGCGGCCACCTCGGCCGGCCCGGCGGCCGTCGCCACTCGGCCCCCGGACAGTCTCCGGAAGGCGCGCAGGCGCTGCATGGAGAAGGACCCCACGCAGACGCGATCGGCAACGCCGCGCTCCTGGATGAGCTGCCACAACGGCCGCACCGCCTCAGGGGCCTTGACGTCGATGTTGAACCGGGTGTCGGGGAAGGCGGTCAAGCACTCGTCCAGGCGCGGCACGGCATACCGGCCGGCGATCCGCACCCGCGAGACCTGCTCCCAGGTGAGCTCGGCGATGGCGCCCGACCCGTCGGTGACCCGCTCCAGGGTGGCGTCGTGGAAGGCGACGACGACGCCGTCCCGGGTCGCGTGGACATCGGTCTCCACGTAGCGGAAGCCCAACCCCACCGCAGTGGCAAAAGCCTCCAGGGTGTTCTCCCGGCCGCGGTTGTCGGGATGCAGTGCCCCGCCGCGATGCGCCAGCCCGATCGGGGGCGCGTCGAAGTAGGGGAAGTCCCGGGCCGGACGATGGCCGAAGGTCATTCGCCCGCCGTGAGCAGGTCGCGGACGACCTGACCGAACTCGACCGCGGTGCGCCCCTGGTGGACGACCGCCGTGACGTTGGCGACGATCGGCATCGAGACGCCATGGGCCTGGGCCAGCGCGAGCATCGCCGCGCACGAGGCCACCCCTTCGGCGGTCTGACGGGTCACCGCGACGACCTCCTCGACGGTGAGCCCCTTGCCGAGGTTGCGGCCGAACGTCGAGTTGCGCGAGTGCGGTGACAGGCAGGTGACCACGAGGTCGCCGACGCCGGCCAGCCCCGCGAAGGTCGCCGGGTGCGCCCCCATCGCCTCGCCGAGTGCCCGCATCTCGCTCAAGCCTCGGGTGATGACCGCGGCGGTGACCGAGTGACCCATCCCGAGGCCCTCGGTCATCCCGGAGGCCAGGGCGATGACGTTCTTCACGCACCCGCCGAGCTCCGCCCCGACGACGTCGTCGTGCACATAAGGCCGGAAGTATGCCGTGTGGCAGGCGGCCGCGACCGTGTGTGCGGTGGGCAAGTGGCTCGAGGCGACCGTCGTGGCCGCCGGCTCGCGCGCCGCGATCTCGCGAGCGATATTGGGCCCGGACACGACGGCGATCTGCTCGGCCGGAATGTGGCAGGCCTGGTCGATGACCTGACTCATCCGCAGTGAGGTCGTCTTCTCGAGACCCTTCATGAGCGAGACGACGATGACGTCGTCGGGCAGGAGGTGGCCCCACTCGGCCAGGTTGGCGCGCAGCGTCTGGGCCGGCACCGCGAGCACCGCGATCTGCGCCCCGTCGAGCGCCTCACCCGGGTCGGTGGTCGCCGAAACTGATTCCGGGAGAACGAGATCGGGCAGATAGCGGGCGCTGGTGCGGGTGCGCTGGATGTCGTCGACCTCGTCGGGGAATTTGCCCCACATCCGCACCGTGCACCCTGCAGCGGCCAGGACCGAGGTGTATGCCGTGCCCCAGCTCCCGGTGCCGAACACGGCCACCTGGGGACGCGCGGAAGTGTCAGTCACGGGGGCAAGCGTGGCACGGCATACCGGCTCACGGTGAGGAACCTGCAGGGGAACGTGTCGGGGGACCGGCCCCGGGACGCACCAGGGGGGCGCAGGGGTAGGGCAGGGGACGTGAGTCGGGGCGCGGAAGGTGACACCATGAGGGCCATCAGCCCTCGACGAGGAGGATCCCTCGATGGATGCCCAATCCCGCGTGCCGGCCCCGGTCAACGAACCGGTCCTCGGCTACGCCCCCGGTAGCCCCGAACGGGCCACCCTGCAGCGCGAACTCGACCGCATCGGCTCCGAGTGCATCGACCTGCCCAGTACGATCGGCGGCCGCAAGGTCATGGGTGACGGCCGTGAGGCGAGCGTCGTCCAGCCGCACGCCCACGCCAAGGTGCTCGGGCGGATGAAGCTCGTGAGCGCCGACCAGGCCCAGTCGGCCGTGGCCGCCGCCGTGGCCGCCGCCCCGATGTGGCGAGACCTGGCCTTCGAGGACCGCGCGAGCATCCTGCTCAAGGCCGCCGACATGTTGGCCGGCCCGTGGCGCGCCACCCTCAACGCCGCCACCATGCTCGGGCAGAGCAAGACCGCGCCGCAGGCCGAGATCGACTCGGCGTGCGAACTCATCGACTTCTGGCGGATCAACGTCCACTTCGCTCAGCAGCTGCTCGCCGAGCAGCCGCCGCTCAACTCGCGCGGCGTGTGGAACCGCTCCGACTACCGCTCGCTCGAGGGGTTCGTCTACGCGATCACGCCGTTCAACTTCACCGCCATCGGCGGCAACCTTCCGACCGCGCCCGCTCTGATGGGCAACACCGTGGTGTGGAAGCCGGCCCGCACCCAGCAGCTCGCCGCGCATTACACGCTGGCACTGCTGGAGGCCGCCGGCCTGCCTCCGGGCGTGATCAACCTGGTGACCAGCGACGGCGCGACGCTCTCCAACGCCGTGCTGTCCTCGCCCGACTTCGCCGGCCTGCACTTCACCGGGTCCACCTCGGTCTTCCACTCGATGTGGGAGACGGTGGGCAAGAACATCGGCACCTACCGCACCTACCCCCGCCTGGTCGGCGAGACCGGCGGCAAGGACTTCGTCGTCGCGCACCCATCGGCCGATCCCGATGTGCTGCGCACCGCGCTCATCCGCGGCGCCTTCGAGTTCCAGGGGCAGAAGTGCTCGGCGGCCTCGCGCGCCTATGTTCCGGCGTCGCTGTGGCGCCGGATGGGTCAGGCGCTGTGCGACGAGGCCAACTCGCTCACTCAGGGCGATGTCACCGACTGGGGCAACTTCATGGGGGCGGTCATCGACGCCGGTGCCTTCGCCGACCACAAGGCCGCCATCGACCGAGCCCACGCGACACCCGGCATCGAGGTCGTGGCTGGTGGCACCTATGACGACTCGGAGGGCTACTTCGTGCGGCCGACGATCCTCAAGGTCGCCGACCCCACCGACGAGTGCCTCCGGGTGGAGTACTTCGGACCCATCCTGTCCATCCACGTCTACGAGGACGACGACTACGACGCGATGCTCGCCCAGATGGAGTCCTTCGCCCCGTATGCGCTGACCGGCTCGATCATCGCCCAGGACCGGGTCGCCATCGCCCATGCGATGCATGTGCTGCGCTATGCCGCCGGCAACTTCTACATCAACGACAAGCCCACCGGCGCCGTCGTCGGCCAGCAGCCCTTCGGCGGCGGCCGGGCCTCGGGCACCAACGACAAGGCCGGTGCCGCGCAGAACCTCATGCGCTGGACCTCGGTGCGCTCCATCAAGGAGACCTTCGTGCCGCCGACGGACTACCGCTACCCCTCGATGGGCTGACAGCTACCTACTACACACCAGGTATGCCGTGCGCTCGCCCGAGTGCACGGCATACCAGTCAGTGCTCTTCGGCCAGCCAGGCCAGCCCGACCTTGTGTTCCTTGCGGATGCCGGCGAGCGCTGAGGGGGCCGCGGCCTCCTCGACCTTGCCGCCGATGAACGGCACCCGGGCCTTGAGTTCGCCGTCGACGGTGACCTGGGTGTCGTCGCCAATCGGTTCGAGCGTGATCGTGCCGGTGAGGCCGATGGGTGCGGTGCCCATGGTGATGTGCAGGTCGCCGATGCGCGAGCCGTCAGCGTCCACCGGGTGGTAGTTGATCGTTTCGACCACCTGGATGGTCTGGCCGACGAAGCTGCGCACGAAGTCCGGGAAACCGTTGGTCGGCAGCTCGCGGGTGGTCACGACGGTGGCTTCCGTCGAGGTCACGGTCGACGACGCGGAGTGCGCGATCGCGTGGGTTGCCTCGCACTTACGAGACTGGAACTCCTCGTCGGTCATCATCGCGAAGACGGTCTCGACGGGCGCGGGGTAGGTGAAGGACTCCGAGATCTGCATCCCCGCAGGCTACTTGGCCGCAGTGCCGCTTGCTGATCAGGTCGGCACGTTGGCGCGCGTCGCGATCTGCGCGAGGGCCGCATGGGCTGCCTGCAACTCACGCGTCACCGCGGCCCGGGCGCGGCCCAGTCGGGCATTGCCGCGGTCGAGTGCGGCTTGCAGATCCGGGGCAGCTTCGCGCCGGGCCTGGATGGTCGGCACGGTGACGATTCCGTAGGGCTCGACGACCCGCCAGCCCTGCACATCGAGACCGGCTGCTGCGGCCCGGACGGCGAGCCGCTCGTGCGTGGCAAGGGCTTCAGCGAGATCTTGCGCGTAGCCCTGTAGCGCGCGGCCGGCCCGGTCGACCTGGGTGCAGACCGCCCCGGCGAGGCGCCCGGTCGCGCTGTCGGCCGGGAGCGGGTATGCCGTCTGGGCCAGTCCCGCTGCCCGGCGCCGGAGCGTGCCCCCCATGTGGGAGCACGAGGCCGGGTCTCCGGCCGGAATCCCGGTCATGAGGTTCTCTCCGCGACGGTAGCCAGGACCACCAAGGACATCGCGGCCTGCTCGACGAAGGCGTCCGCGGCCCGTTGGGCCGAGGCGTCGCCGAGGATCGGATCGAGGGTGAACACCTCATGGGCGGCCTCCCTGGCCTCCGCGGCCACCGCGAGGCGGACGGCGTCACGGCTGCGACTGGCGGGAGTGCGGCGCATGCGGCGAGTGTAGGTGAGTCGGTCGGACGAGGCCGGGCGCTGTCCACAAGCCCGGGCGGCCAGGTTTGGGGGCCTAGCGGGGCAGCCATTCGGCCAGTCGGGCGATCCCCTCGGGCAGCCCGACTCGGGGAGTCCAGTCCAGGGCCTGCTGCGCCGCCGTGATGGTGGCACTGGCGTGTCGGACATCGCCGTCCCGGAACTGTCCGGTCACCCGAGGTGCGGGGGCACCGAAGTGCGCGGCCAGCGCCTGCGCCAACTCCAGCACGGTCACCGACGATCCCGACCCGATGTCATAGGGCGGATCTGGCTCGGCCGGTGCGACATCGAGCCCGCGCAGCAGCGCAGCCGCAACATCGTCGACGTAGACGAAATCGCGCTGCATCAGCCCATCCTCGTAGACCGGGATGGTGGCTCCGGAGCGAGCCAATCGCGCAAAGAGGGTGACGATGCCGGTGTAGGGATTGGTCGGTGATTGGCCTGCGCCGTAGACGTTCTGCAGGCGGTAAAGCACTGGCCGGACCCCCATCGCGAGACCCCAGGCCATCACGAGGTGTTCCTGCGCGAGCTTCGTCCCGGCATACACGCTGGTGGGGGCCGGGTGGACGCGACCCGAGTCATGTGGCTGGGGGGTGAGTCCGGGGAAGTCCCAGCGCCCCGCGGTGAGCATCGCGCGCGAGCGCTGGCCGGGGTAGTGGAGCGCTCCCGAGGTGTCCGTCCAGGCACCCTCGCCATAGACGGCGCGGCTGGATGCCAGCAGGATGCGCTCGGGCCGCTGACCATGCCGGACCAGCCCATCGAGCATGCGGGTGGTGCCCACGACGTTGACCATCCCGTGTCGGCTGGCCTCGGTGAGCGACTGCCCGGTGCCGGTCTCGGCAGCGAGATGGACGATGACCCGCGGGGTATGCCGGCCGAGCAGGGCGTCCCAGGTGGTGGCGTCGGTGACATCGGCGACGAGCAGCTCGACCCGCGGATCGAGGGCGGCCGGTCGTGTATGCCGGGGGTGCACCTGTGGGTGCAGGTTGTCCACCGCGATGACGTGATCGAAACGGTCGGCCAGACCGCGCGACATCGCGCACCCGATGAAGCCGGCGCCGCCGGTCACCACACAGGTCGACGACGGCATGGGCACTTTCTCCTGGAGCTGGGTTTCGCGGTGCCTCGAGCCTAATGCCGGCTGGGACCTTGGCCATCCCCGCCCGGTGGTCACTGCGGATAGGCTCGGTAGATGGGGGCACAACGAGGTGCCCTCGACTGACGAGAAAACAGGGTTTCACACGATGACCACGTCGCTTGAGCAGTCGCGTGCCCATGCGTTGACCACCGCAGCGGGCCTGGCGAAGAAGTCCTCCCCGAAGGCAATCGAAGGCCTCCTGGGGCGCTACTACCGGCATGTGGCCACGGAGGATCTCCTGGCCCGCACCCCCGAAGACCTGCTAGGAGCTGCGCTCTCGCACGAGGACCTGGCCCGTGAGCGTCCGCTCGGCACCGCGAAGGTGCTCGTCGACAACCCGTCCGTGGAGACCCAGGGGTGGAGTTCCGGACACACCGTAGTCCAGGTCGTCACCGATGACATGCCCTTCCTCGTCGACTCGGTCGCGATGGCCCTGACGCGCCGCGGTCGCGCCATGCACTTGGTCGTCCACCCGCAGCTGATCGTGCAGCGCGACGCCGCCGGACACCTGGTCGAGGTGCGCGACACAGACGTCAAGACCGAGGGCGAATTCGGCGTCGGTGCCGAGTCGTGGATGCACCTCGAAATCGACCGGGTCAGCGACCCCGCCGAGCGTGCCGCCATCGCCGATGACCTGCGTGCCGTGCTCGACGACGTCCGGGTCGCCGTCGAAGACTGGCCCAAGATGCGCGCGCACTGCCGAGAGCTTGCCGACGGACTGCGTGCAGATGCACCGGTTGGGCTGCCCGAAGCCGAGGTCGAGCAGAGCATCCGCTTCCTGGAGTGGCTCGCCGACAACCACTTCACCTTCCTGGGCTACCGCCAGTACCACCTCGACGAGGCCGAGGGCGAAACAGTCCTCGTGCCCGACACGGGCTCAGGCCTGGGGCTCCTGCGCTACGACAGCTCTGCGTCGACCGGATTCGCGCGGCTCAACCCCGAGGCGCAGGCCCGAGCCCGCGACAAGGAACTGCTCATCCTCACCAAGGCCAATTCCCGGGCCACCGTCCACCGACCGGTCTACCTCGACTACGTCGGGATCAAGACCTTCGACGCCCAGGGCGAGGTGACCGGCGAACACCGCTTCCTCGGATTGCTGGCCGCCGCGGCATACACCGAGTCCATCCTCGCCATCCCGATCCTCGGCGACCGGGCACGGGAGGTGCTCGAGCGAGTCGGGTTCGGCAGCGACAGCCACTCCGGCAAGGACCTGCTGCAGGTTCTGGAGAGCTACCCCCGCGACGAGCTCTTCCAGACCAGCACGGACCAGTTGGTCGAGGTGGCCGAATCGGTGCTGCACCAGCAGGAGCGGCTGCGCACCAAGCTCTACCTGCGCCGCGACACCTACGGCCGGTTCATGTCGGCGATCGTCTTCCTGCCGCGCGACCGCTACAACACGGGTGTGCGGCTGCGCATCGAAAACCTGCTCCGCACTGCCTTCGCGGCCGAGAGCGTCGACTTCACGACGCGGGTCAGCGAATCCCCCCTGGCGCAGGTCCACTTCGTTGCCCGGGTGCCCAAGGGAGCGGCTCTGCCCACAGTCGACGTCGAGGGGCTCGAGCGCGACATCGTCGATGCCACCCGCACCTGGGAGGAAGACCTCGTCGAGGCGGTGCGGTCCGAGCACGGTGAGGAGGTCGGCGCCCGGCTGTCCGCGAAATACGTGCGGGCCTTCCCGGAGGCATACAAGGAGGACTTCACGGCCCGGGTGGCGGTGACCGACCTCAAGCGCATCGAGGCCCTGCAGACCCCGCAGTCGATCGAGCTCAACCTCTACCAGGAGCCGGGGCTGGCCTCCGGCGAGCGTCGCATCAAGGTCTATCGGCACGACCCGCTCTCGCTCACCGCAGTGCTCCCGGTCTTCACCCATATGGGCCTGGAGGTCACCGACGAGCGCCCCTACGGATTGACCCGCGGCGGGGGAGCCGGCGTCCATGTCTACGACTTCGGGCTGCGGGCCAGCTCGGCGGCAGTCTGGGGCGAGGGTGCCGAACGCGAGCCGATTCGGGCGCGCTTCCAGGACGCCTTCTCCGCCGTTTGGCGTGGTGACGCCGAGTCTGACGGCTTCAACACCCTCGTGCTCGAGGCCGGGCTCACCTGGCGGCAGGTGAGCATCCTGCGGGCGCTGGCGAAGTACCTGCGCCAGACCCAGGCCACCTTCTCGCAGGATTACGTCGAGCAGGCGCTCGTCGCCAACCATGGCATTGCCCGGATGCTCGTGGACCTCTTCGAGACCCGGTTCGACCCCAGCAGGTATGCCGGTCTGGCCGGTGCCGATCGCGCCGAGGCCACCGAGGCGGTCGTCCAACGCATCCTCGACGCCCTCGTCGAGGTGAGCTCGCTCGACCACGACCGCATCATCCGCTCGCTGCTCACGGTCATCAACGCCGCGCTGCGCACCAACTTCTACCAGTCCGACGCATCCGGGGCCCCCAAGCCGTACTTCTCGCTCAAGCTCGACCCCAAGGCCATCCCCGACCTGCCGGCGCCCCGGCCGATGTTCGAGATCTGGGTCTACAGCCCTCGAGTCGAGGGCGTCCACTTGCGCTTCGGCAAGGTCGCTCGGGGCGGGCTGCGGTGGAGCGACCGCCGCGAGGACTTCCGCACCGAGGTCCTCGGCCTGGTCAAAGCCCAGATGGTCAAGAACTCCGTCATCGTGCCCACCGGATCCAAGGGTGGCTTTTTCGCCAAGAACCTGCCCGACCCCGCCGTCGATCGTGACGCCTGGTTGGCCGAGGGCAAGGGTGCCTACCAGTGGTTCATCTCCGGACTCATCGACCTCACCGACAACCGGGTCGGCGACGGCATCGTGCCGCCGGTCGACGTGGTGCGGCACGACCCCGACGACTCCTACCTCGTCGTCGCGGCCGACAAGGGCACGGCGACCTTCTCGGACATCGCCAACGCCAAGGCTCAGGACTACGGCTTCTGGCTCGACGACGCCTTCGCCTCCGGTGGGTCGGTCGGCTACGACCACAAGGGCATGGGCATCACCGCCCGTGGCGCCTGGGAGTCGGTCAAGCGCCACTTCCGCGAGATGGGCATCGACACCCAGACCCAAGACTTCACCTGCGTCGGCATCGGTGACATGAGCGGTGACGTCTTCGGTAACGGGATGCTCTGCTCCGAGCACATCCGGCTGGTCGCGGCGTTCGACCACCGGCATGTGTTCATCGACCCGCACCCCGACGCCGCGACCTCGTATGCCGAGCGGCGCCGCTTGTTCGACCTGCCCCGATCGTCGTGGGCCGACTACGACTCCGCGCTCATCTCTGCTGGTGGCGGCGTCTTCGCCCGCTCGGCCAAGTCCGTGGCCATCACCCCGGAGATGATCGCGGTGCTCGGGCTACCGGCCGACACGACGAGCATGACTCCGGCAGACCTCATCAACGCCGTTCTCAAGGCCCCCGTCGACCTGCTGTGGAACGGTGGCATCGGCACCTACGTCAAGGCGTCGTCCGAGGGCAACGCTGCCGCCGGCGACCGCGCCAACGATGCGGTGCGCGTCGACGGCGGTCAGTTGCGGGTCAAGGTCGTCGGCGAAGGCGGCAACCTCGGCTTCACACAGTTGGGCCGAATCGAGGCCGCCAACAAGGGAGTTCGACTCAACACCGACGCCATCGACAACTCCGCGGGCGTCGACACCAGCGACCATGAGGTCAACATCAAGATCCTGCTGGGGCGGCTGTTGCGTGAGGGCGACATCACCCTCAAGCAGCGCAACACGGTGCTCGCGTCGATGACCGACGAGGTCGCCCATCAGGTTTTGCGCGACAACTACGAGCAGAACGTCCTGCTGGGCAACGCCCGCGCTCAGGCCTACGAGATGGCGCCGGTGCACCAGCGCCTCATCAACCACCTGGAAAACCACGCCGACCTCGACCGTGGCCTGGAGTTCCTCCCCAGCGACGCCGAGATCGGTGGCCGGCTGGCCAATGGCAAGGGGCTGTCCTCACCCGAACTCGCCGTCGTCGTCGCCTATACCAAGCTCGACCTCAAGGCCAAGGTCCTGGCCTCGACCGTGCCGGACGACCCGTGGTTCGAGGGGACGTTGGCGCAGTACTTCCCGACCCGCATCCAGCAGGAATACTCCGACGGCCTGGACAAGCACCCGTTGCGGCGCGAGATCATCACCAACGCCGTGGTCAACAACATGGTCAACCGGGCGGGCACGACCTTCGCCTTCCGGGCGGCCGAGGAGACGGGCGCCGACCCCGCCCAGATCACGCGTGCCTATGTCATCACCCGGGAGATCTTCGGGCTGGCCGACTATCTCGCCACGGTCGAGTCGCTGGACAACCGGGTGACGACCGACGCGCAGACGACCCTCTACCTGGAGTTGCGCCGCCTGCTCGACCGGGCAACCCGGTGGTTCCTCTCCACCCGGTCTGGCGAGTTGGACGTCGCGGCCGAGATCGCGCTCTTCCAGGAGCCGATCGCGCAGTATGCCGCGTTGGTCCCGCAGGTGCTGCAAGGATCGGAACGGCGCCGGCTCGAGCGGCGCGCCAAGGAACTTGTCGAAGGTGGCACGCCAGAGGCGCTCGCCATGCGCGCGGCAGCGCTGCTGGATGTCTTCTCGTTGTTGGACATCGTCCGGATCGCGCACGACACCGACACGCCCATCGAGGACACTCTCCGGGTCTACTACCACGCGTCCGAGCGTTTCGGCATCGACGACATGCTCTTCCGGGTGTCGCAGCTGCCGCGGGAAGACCGTTGGGACGCCTTGGCTCGCGGAGCGCTGCGCGACGACCTGTATGCCGTGCTCGACGGCATCACGCGTGGGGTGCTGGCGACGAGCAATCCGAGGAACGATGCGCGGACCCGGTTCGGGGAGTGGACCACGGCCAATGCCGAGGCGCTGGACCGGGCTCGCTCGGGGTTGCGGGCCATCCTGCGGTTGGAGAATCCCAACATCGCCGCGCTGTCGGTGGCGCTGCGGACCCTCCGGGCATTCGTGCGCAGCTCTGCGACGGAGTAGTGACCACAGGGCGCCGCAGGACTGCGGATGCCCCGGCAGGTGTCGGCACGGTTAGGCTCTGGCCGTGCCGACCCTCGCCGAACTCGTCCGCGAGCATGCTGCGCTGACCCCGGCCGAGGAGGACTGGGTCCGGCTCGTCGTATCGGATTGGCAGTTGGTTTCCGACCTGTCCTTTGCCGACCTCGTCCTCTGGGTGCGCATCGATGCCGAGTCCTGGCATGCCGTCGCCCACGTGCGGCCCACGACCGGCCAGACCGTGCACGTCAAAGACCAGGTGGGAGCCCGGGCATCGGTCCGGCGAGCCAAGATGCTCCAGGAGAGCTACATCACCCAGCGGGTGCTGCGCGATCGAGACACCGAGTGGTCCGAGGACCAGCCGGTGCGCGAGGAGTCCATCCCCGTGGTGCGCAACGGCCGAGCGCTGGCCGTCATCACCCGGCATACCAATCTGGCGATGATGCGCACCCCTAGCCGGCTGGAGTTGACCTATCTCGCGACCGCCGACTCGCTGCTGCGCATGCTCTCGACCGGAGACTTCCCGCACCCGGGCGCCCCGACGGGGCTGCGTCGCGGGGCACCGCGGGTCGGTGATGGCGTGATCCGGTTGGATGTCGACGGGCAGATCACCTACGCCAGCCCGAACGCGGTGTCGGCCCTGCACCGGATCGGCCATCTCGGGGAAATCCTCGGCGCCTCGCTCGCCCAGGTCGTCACCTCAGTACTGCGCGACACCTCGCCGGTCGACGAGGGGATGCCGCTCGTGCTCACCGGGCGCCAACCGTGGCGCACCGAGGTGAGCAACGCCGGGGCGGTGATCTCGATGCGGGCCATCCCGCTCACCGAGCTGGGACAGCGGGTCGGCGCGATCCTGCTCGTGCGCGATATCAGCGAATTGCGGCGCCGCGAGCAGGAGTTGATGACCAAGGACGCGACGATCCGCGAGATCCATCACCGAGTCAAGAACAACCTGCAGTCCGTGGCAGCACTGTTGCGCCTGCAGGCTCGGCGGATGCCCGACGGCCAGGGCCGAGCGGCGCTGGCCGAGGCGGTCCGCCGAGTGGGCACCATCGCGCTGGTCCACGAAACACTCAGCCGTGGGCTGGACGAGACGGTGGAGTTCGACGAGGTCGCCGACCGGGCAGTTCGCGCTGTCGTGGAGGTCACCACCCACAGCGGCGCCGTCGACGCGGCACGGGTGGGGTCCTTCGGACGGGTCCGCGCCGAGGACGCCACGGCGCTGGCGATGATCGTCAGTGAGCTGGTCCAGAACGCCGTCGAACATGGGGTCGGCAGCACCGGCGGCACGGTCCGCGTGGATGCCCGGCGCAAGCCGAGCCGTGACGGGGACGACGTCCTCACGGTCACGGTCAGTGACGACGGCGCGGGGCTACCCGGTGGGAAGCTGCCGACCGGGAGAACCCTCGCCGGGTCGGGTCTGGGCACCCAGATCGTCCAGTCACTGGTGCAGGATCTGCGGGGAAAGATCAGTTGGTCCAGCCCCCAACCAGGCGGCACGGTCGTGAAGTTCACCGCACGACTGCGCCGTTTGCCCTCCACCTAGGAGGCCAAACGGCGCGACGACGATCGGTGAGGTCAGCCAGCCCGGCGCGCTCGCGCGTTACGGCGCTTGAGTGCGCGACGTTCGTCCTCGGACAGGCCACCCCACACACCGGCGTCTTGGCCGGATTCCAGAGCCCACTTGAGGCAGGTGTCGATGACTTCACAGCGACGGCAGACCGCCTTGGCTTCCTCGATCTGAAGGATGGCCGGGCCGGTGTTCCCGATCGGGAAGAACAGCTCGGGGTCTTCATCGAGGCAGGCAGCGCGGTCGCGCCAGTCCATGAGGATCGTGCTCCTTGGTCGAGGTCGTGCGTCAGTGGGCAAGGCCCGGCTCTTGGCCGGAGGTGAAGCCGGTCGTGCCGATGACGTGTCCTGATACCGATATTGCGGCCGTGCGCGATCCATCACAACCCCACCCCCAATGCAGACTCAAATGTGGCACTCGCCTGGCACTCACGTCCTTCGGAGGCCAACCGTCCTATATTGGCCCATGCGGGCACGCCAAGGCAACGGGACATGCATCACGTTTGTTCCCGAGCCGATCAAACCCGGGGATCGCCGGTGACCCGGGGGTGACAATACGCCTGGTCACGGGTGGGACGTAGGATCGCGGGCGTGACCTCAGCCTCATCATCAGTTGCACCCAGCACGGCCCGGCGCACCGCGGCGCTCGTCTGCGCGGTTGAGGCCCTGGTCATGGGGGTGTTCGGGGTCTACGCCCTGGTGCGATTGGCCGGTGGGGGGCTGGACGACCCGATGCGGGTGTTCACTGAGGGCGTTCTGGTGTTGCTGTTCGCTGCCGGGGCGGCGCTGCTGGCCAAGCTCTGGCTGGGCACCTCCGGTTGGCCGGGCACCCCCACGGTGGTCTGGCATGTGCTGCTCATCCCGGTGGCGTGGGGCATGTGGGAATCCCGTCAGTACCTCATCTGCGCTGCCCTGATCCTGGCGATCGTTGCGTCGATCTGGGCTGCCGTCACGGCCGGCGCGGAGGCCACGGCCGCCGCCGCGGGATCAGCCGCAGCCGACCGCTCCGAAGACGGTGAGCTCAGCTGACCTGCAGCCAGGCGCCCCAGCCGCCGTGCAGGACCAGCCACGCGAGCAGCCCGTAGCCGGCCTGGCCCGGGTGCACGCCATCGCCGGTCGCGAGATCGGTCTGCCACTGGTCGTGGCCGACGAGTGGGGCGAAACAGTCGACATAGGGCACTCCGCGCCGTGAGCACACGTCGGACTGGGCCTGGACGAGCACCCGGATCCGCTCGTTGAGCTCTGGGTCGCCGGCTGGGGGCACCCCGACGACGAAGGGGCTGATCCCACTGGAGGTGGCCTCGTCGATGACGTTGGCGAGGTTGAGCCGTGAGCGGGCCGTCGACAGCCCGTGCCGGATGTCGTTGTGGCCCACCGAGACGACCAGCCGGCGTTCGTGGCGCTCGGACCAGCGCGGCATACACTCCGCGCGCCAGCGAGCCACGACGTCACCGGAGTCCTGCCCGCGCACCCCGAGGTTGTATGCCGTGAGGTCGAGGTCCGCATGCTGGCTGCGGTGGACGACGCGTCCGACCCAGCCCAACGCCTTGGGATCGCCGTAGCCGGCGGTGAACGAATCGCCGACGAAGCACAGGCCCACGTCGCGCCGGCCGTCCTCGTCGATGCTGAAGGAGGCGCTCGGGGTGAACTCCGGGCCGAGGTTGCCGTCCGTGGCACTGGGCCAGGCCGGTCCCGCGCCCGCTGCGTGGGAATCCACGGTCACTCCTTCTCGTGAGGCTGGTCGAGCGGGTGGGACTCGTCGAGCTCGCCGTCATCGTCGGCCGCGTCCCAGCCCTCATCGTCGTCCAGCCGCGCCAGCCAGGTGGCCAGCCGATCGATGGCTGTCTCGAACTCCGGGTGCTCGTCGACGAAAGTCCGCAGGGCGTCGGCGAGCCGCTCCATGCTCATCACATCCTCGCCGCGGCGGCTGGCCAACTCCTCGATGCCTCGATCAGTGAAGTACACGCTTGGGAGGCTACCGCGACAGGTATGCCGTGCGGTCCACCCGGGTGGGTGAGCCGCACGGCATACCTGCTCGTGCTTGGTGGGTCAGCGGGCGAAGGCGCGCTCGAGCAGGTCGGCCTGCTCGATCTCGTGCATCTTGTGCGAGCCGGTGGCCGGGGAGGCCGACGCGGCGCGGCACACGACCCGCAATCCCCGGGTCTCGCCCTGGGCGGCGAGCAACTCGGGGAGGTTGAGTGCCATGAACGGCCAGGCGCCCTGGTTCTGCGGCTCGTCTTGCACCCAGACGATCTCGGCGTTGGGGTAGGCGCGCAAGGCGGCCGCGATCTCCTGGGCCGGGATCGGCGCCAGTTGCTCGACGCGCAGGATCACCGTCTGGGTGTCCTCGCGCTTGGCGCGAGCGGCCTCGAGCTCCCACACCACCTTGCCCGAGCAGAGGATGACCCGGGTCACCGCCTGGCTGTCGAGAGTCGCCGTGTCCGGCAGGACCGGCCGGAAGCCGCCCGTCGTGAACTCCTCGGGCATCGAGGACGCGGCCTTGAGCCGCAGCATCGACTTCGGGGTGAAGACGATGAGCGGGCGACGCGGCCGGGCGTAGGCCTGGCGACGCAGCAGGTGGAAGTGCGAGGCAGGCGTCGAGGGGTAGGCGATCGTCATGTTGTCCTGCGCCCACAGCTGCAGGTAGCGCTCGATGCGGGCCGAGGAGTGGTCGGGTCCTTGTCCTTCGTAGCCGTGGGGGAGCAGCAGGACAACCGACGAGCGCTGACCCCACTTCTGCTCGGAGGAGGAGATGAACTCGTCGACGATCGTCTGGGCGCCGTTGGCGAAGTCACCGAACTGCGCCTCCCAGAGCACGAGGGCGTCGGGCCGCTCGACGGAGTAGCCGTATTCGAAGCCCATCCCGGCGTATTCGGACAGCAGCGAGTCGTAGACCCAGAACTTGGCCTGATCCGGCGAGAGGTAGAGGTAAGGGGTCCAGTCCTCGGCGCTGTGCTTGTCGATGAGGACGGCATGACGCTGCACGAAGGTGCCGCGGCGGCTGTCCTGACCGGTGAGCCGCACCGGCGTCTGCTCCATGAGCAGCGAGCCGAACGCGAGCAATTCGCCCATGCCCCAGTCGATCCCGCCTTCCCGAACCATTGCCACGCGCCGGTCGAGCAGGGCCTTGAGCTTGGGGTGGACCGTGAAGCCCTCCGGAGCCTTGCCCCAGGCGTCGCCCAGGTGCAGCAGCATCTCCTGGGAGATGCCGGTGTGGTAGGGGTCGCGGTGTCGACTGGCGTCGTCCTGCACCTGCGCGGTCGGCTTCTCCAGGCCGTGGCTCTTGCCGGCATCGCTTGCGGCGGCGTGGGTGGTCGCCTCGCGAGTCTCCAAGAAGACCCGCTCCAACTGCTGCTGGTAGTCGCGCAACGCGGCTTCGGCGTCTTCGACCGAGATGTCTCCCCGGCCGATGAGCGACTCGGTGTAGAGCTTGCGGACCGAACGCTTGGCCTCGATGAGGTTGTACATCAGCGGCTGGGTCATCGACGGGTCGTCGCCCTCGTTGTGGCCCCGGCGCCGGTAGCAGATCATGTCGACGACGACGTCCTTGTGGAAGCGCTGGCGGAACTCGAAGGCCAGCTCGGCCACTCGCACGACCGCTTCGGGGTCGTCACCGTTGACGTGGAAGATCGGTGCCTGGATCATCCGCGCGACGTCGGTGGAGTAGACGGACGAGCGCGAGGAGGACGGCGCCGTGGTGAAGCCCACCTGGTTGTTGACGATGATGTGGATAGTGCCGCCGGTGCGGTAACCGCGCAGCTGCGACTGCTGCAGGGTCTCGGCCACGACGCCCTGACCGGCGAAGGCCGCATCCCCGTGCATGAGGATCGGCAGCACCGTGAAGGCCTCGCCACCGAGGTTGAGCCGGTCCTGCTTGGCGCGGACGATGCCGGTGAGCACCGGGTCGACAGCCTCCAGGTGGGAGGGGTTGGCCGCGAGGTAGACCCGGGTCTGCGAGCCGTCCTCGCTGGTGAAGGTGCCCTCGGTGCCGAGGTGATACTTCACGTCACCCGAGCCCTGCACCGACGTGGGGTCCTGCTTGCCCTCGAACTCGCGGAAGATCTGCCCGTAGGACTTGCCGGCGATATTGGCCAGCACGTTGAGCCGACCGCGGTGCGGCATGCCGATGCAGACCTCGTCGAGGCGCTCTTCGGCGGCGCGGGACAAGATGCGGTCCAGCAGCGCGATGGCGGACTCGCCGCCCTCGAGGGAGAAGCGCTTCTGTCCGACGAACTTGGTCTGCAGGAAGGTCTCGAACGCCTCTGCGGCGTTGAGCCGCCGCAGGATGCGCATCTGCTCGTCGCGGCTGGGCTTGGGGTGGCCGCCCTCGACCTGGTCCTGGATCCACTGGCGCTCTTCGGGGTCCTGGATGTGCATGTACTCGATGCCCACGGTGCGGCAGTACGAGTCGCGCAGGATGCCGAGGATCTGGCGCAGCTTGAGGAATGGTGCACCGCCGAAACCGCCGGTGGCGAAGTGCCGGTCGAGGTCCCACAGGGTCAGGCCGTGCGAGGTGACGTCGAGGTCGGGGTGGCGCCGCTGGCGATATTCCAGCGGGTCGGTGTCGGCCATGAGGTGGCCGCGGACCCGATAGGCGTGGATGAGCTCCTGGACCCGGGCGACCTTGTTGATGTCGTCGTCGTGGCTTGCGGAGATGTCCTGCACCCAGCGCACCGGCTCGTAGGGGATGCGCAGCGAGGCGAAGATCTCGTCGTAGAAGCCGTCTTCGCCGAGCAACAGGTGGTGGACGATCCGCAGGAAGTCCCCGGATTGAGCGCCCTGGATGATGCGGTGGTCGTAGGTCGAGGTGAGGGTGAGGATCTTGCTCACCGCATTGCGGTTGAGGGTGTCGTTGGACGCGCCCTGCCACTCGGCGGGGTATTCCATGGCGCCGACCCCGATGATCGCGCCCTGACCCTGCATGAGGCGCGGCACCGAGTGGACCGTGCCGATGGTGCCGGGGTTGGTCAGCGAGATCGTCGTCCCGGCGAAGTCCTCGACGGCGAGCTTGCCGTTGCGCGCCTTCTTGACCATCTCCTCGTATGCCGTCCAGAAGGCCACGAAGTCCATCGTCTCGGCGGACTTGATCGAGGGGACGAGCAACTGGCGAGTGCCGTCGGGCTTGGCCAGATCGATCGCGAGGCCGAGGTTGACGTGAGCCGGCTCGACGACGAGCGGCTTGCCGTCGAGTTCGGCGTAGGACTGGTTCATCGCCGGCAGGATGCCCAGGGCCTTGACCAGGGCGTAGCCGATGATGTGCGTGAAGGACACCTTGCCGCCGCGCGAGCGGGCCAGATGGTTGTTGATGACGACTCGGTTGTCGATGAGCAGCTTCGCCGGCACCGAGCGGACCGACGTGGCGGTCGGCACGTCGAGGGATGCCTGCATGTTGGCGACGACCCGCGCAGCAGGGCCGCGCAGTGGGCGGGTCTGGCTCTCGCTCGGAGGCGGCGGCGCGGCGGGAGCGGGAATGTCACGGGGGGTCGGGGCCAGCGCCGGGGCACCGGGCTTCGCAGCCGGACGCACTGCCGGCTCGGCGGGAGCCGCGGTGACAGGGGTCGGGGCGGGTACAGCGGTCCTCGGGGGTGCAGCCGCGACGGGCTGGGCCGGTGCGGGAGCAGCCGGCGCAGGAGCCGGGGCAGCTGGCGCGGCGGCGGGGGCAGCCGGCGCAGGAGCCGGGGCGGCCGCGGCAGACGGCCGCGCAGCGCTGGCGCCGTACTTGGCCTTGTAGTCGGCGAAGAACTCCCACCACGCCTGGTCGACCGAGTTGCGGTCGTGCAGATATTGCTCGTAGAGCTCGTCGACGAGCCACTCGTTAGGCCCGAAAGCCCCCATCGGGTTGCCGGTCTTGGCCTGGTCAGGCACTCGTGCCTCGCCTCTTTCGTTCGTCGACGTTGACGTGGACAACACTGGTCATCGCTGCCGCGCATCAGGGCAGCGCACGACAGACCAGCTGGTCTGTCGGCTCGCCCCAGCCTAGCCCGTGGCCCCTTCCGGGCGAACGCGTCCCGCGCGTGTGTGAGACCACAACGCCCCCGGCCGCAGGGCCGGGGGCGTTGTGGTCTCTGACTCACCTGGGTGGGCCGCCGCGCTGTCGCTGCCCGGCATACCGCACCTGTGTGATCGGCATGCCGGTCAGCTCACGTCGCGCCGCACGGTGAGGACGGAGCCGATCAGGGTCATCACCGCGGCGTACCCGGTCAGCACGAGCGCCGCTGCCCACCAGGCCAGCGGGGTGAAGGTGCTGCCTGCCGCCGAGCCGGTGTCCAGCACCGCTGTCGTGAGATTCGACGGGAAGTAGGGCGCGATGCCCTTGCCCCAGCTCTGCGCGCCGATGAGGAAGCCAACGAGGGGTTCGATGATCCAGGCCAGCCCGATCGAGATGAGCAGCGCGGCCACCTGGTTGGGGATGAGAATGCCGGCACCCAGACCGATGAGGGCCCACACCGCCAGGACGAGCAGACTCAGCGCCAACGTGCGCCAGATCGACGAACTCGGGAAGGGCGAGAACCCGCGGGCGGCGATGATGCTCGCGCCGACGCCCACCGCCCCGACCAGGCTGACGATGCCGTAGAACGCGCCGATGCCGATCAGGGAGACGACCTTGGCGACCATGACCTTGACCCGGCGGGGGGTGGCCAGGAAGGTGCTGGTGATGGTCTTGTGCCGATATTCGCTACCGATCGTCATGATGCCGATCGACAGGGTGAGCAGGTAGGACACGCTCAGGCCCCCCGTGTAGACCGAGCTGACCCGGCTGACATTGCTCAAGTTGGGGACATCGACCCCGCCGGTCATCTCGGGGGTGGGGTCGAGCAGGGCGAAGAGGGCCGCAAATGCCGCCCCGGCAAGGAAGACCCCGATCGCCATGCCCCACCACAGTCGGGTGGTGAAGAACTTGCGGAACTCCGAGGTGATGGCGGCGGTCATCGGGGGTCACCGGCTTCCGGGCTGACAACGGGCAGCATGGGCTGGGGCTGAGGGCCGGCGTTCGGCGGCGGTGGCTGCCAGGGGGGCGGCCCGCCAGGCCCGGTGCCGGCCCCCATGTCGCCGCCGAGGTTGCGGTTGCGGTTCTCGGGGGTGTCGGTGAGCCGGAAAAACAGGTCCTCGAGGTCGGAGGCCAACGGGTGCAACTCGTGGATCGGTAGCCCCGCGGCCAAGGCGATGTCGCCGACCCGCGCTGGGTCGGCGGTGCGGGCGATCAGCCCACCATCGGATGCCGTGCTCAGGACACCGCGGGCGGTCAAGGCGCTGGCCAGAGCGGCGTTGTCCGAAGACCGTGCGAACACCGTGGGTTCGCCGCGCAGCTCGGCCATCGAGCCCTGAGCAACACTGCGGCCGTTGGCGATGATGACGACGTCG
>Ga0208938_1000649_pt1 | contig 24354 bp, 18 predicted proteins | sample AD_UKC125_MetaG_FD_184434 | JGI IMG/M metagenome (GOLD analysis project Ga0208938, IMG submission 184434) | Active sludge microbial communities of municipal wastewater-treating anaerobic digesters from USA - AD_UKC125_MetaG (SPAdes) (version 2) | ecosystem: Engineered > Bioreactor > Anaerobic >...
CGTGCAGATGTACGTCATCTTCACTCGCTCCGATCGTCCACAGAGCTGGCGCTCCTTCCCTCACGGCTATCTCCCCCCCTCGCAGTCGCCCTGACTATCGACGGAGTCAAGTGTGGGTAAAGGTCAGCACAAGCGGGCGAGGGGAGGTTCGTGAGTCGCTGGCGCGACTTTCACATTAGCCGCAGCTGTCCGAGGCGCCGATTTCCGATCCGAGGTTGATTTCACGATGAATACACCACAAGCAGGAATCCTGCTCCCTCTGCCGGCTCTGGCGCGCTATCTGAGTTTCTCCCTCGAACCCGCCGCGCTCCCCGGCGAATGCCTGCACCGGCTGGCCGATCTGGTGGACGGCCAACAGACAGTGGTCGGTTTGGGCAGGGCCCTGGTCTCCGCCCTCGCGGCCGAGGTCCCTGGCCTGCGCAGCTTCCCGGCACTCGCCGGACCGGGGCTGGAACTGCCGGCCACGCCGGCAGCCGTGTGGGTCTGGTTGCGCGGTGACGACCGTGGCGAAATCCTGCATCGCGCCAGACGCATCGCACAGGCCATGACGCCGGCTTTTCGACTCGAAGACTCGCTCGATGCCTTCCAGTACGCCGGCGGCCGAGACCTGTCCGGCTACGAGGACGGCACCGAGAACCCGACCGGCGACGCTGCGGCAAGCACCGCGATCATTGGCGACGAACGTCCGGGACTCACGGGTTCGAGTTTCGTCGCCGTGCAACGCTGGACGCACGATTTTGCTCGTTTCGAAGCCATGCCCGGCACGCAGCAGGACCTCAGCATCGGTCGCCGACGCGCCGACAACCAGGAAATCGACGATGCCCCGGCGTCGGCACACGTCAAACGGACGGCGCAGGAAAGCTTTGCCCCGGCGGCCTTCGTGCTGCGCCGGTCGATGCCATGGGCCGAGGGCAACCGCGGTGGGCTGCTGTTCGTGGCCTTCGCCACCTCCTTCGATCCTTTCGAGGCTCAGTTGCGCCGGATGCTGGGCATTGAAGACGGCATCGTCGATGCGCTGTTCAAGTTCACTCGCCCACAGTCCGGCGCCTATTTCTGGTGCCCACCAATGCGCAAGGGACGGCTCGACCTCTCGGCACTGGGCTTGTCAACCGCCGCGTGGTGAGCAATCCCTGCGTCGGCAGGACTCTCCAGGCCTGCCGACGCCCGGGAGGTGATGCTGCGCTGCCGACCGAATCCATGTTCCGCGCCTGGCTGGCCGCTTCGGGGCACGTCGACGAGCGATTTCGGCAGCTATAATCCGGCACTGACTCTACAACCAGCCGAATTTCCTCATGACCTTCTCCTGCATCTTCCGGAAAGTACCCGCAGCACTGTCGCTGTTGTTGCTTGCCTGTGGTTTCTTGCTGGCCAGCGCTGCCATTCCGGCCCTCGCGGCGGAGCAGGCTCACGACAGGGAGGCCACTCTCAGCTACCACTTCCGTCCGATTGTCACCTTCCGGGCGAGCTTCGTCGGCGCAACGCCGGTGATTCGTGTACGGCGGGCGCTGACCCGGATCGATGCCCTGCCGCCAAACCAGATGGAGCAGCCGATCGAACTGACGCCATTCACTGCCGATGGCACGCGCGGCTTCAACCTGCGTATCGGGGAGTTCGTCCTGTTCAACGTCCTTGAAGGCGACCTCGACCCGGAGGAGAAGATTTCGCTCGAAGCGGCAGCCAGGCGTACTGCCGGTGAAATGTCAGTGGCCCTGCAGGCGGCAGCGACGCAGCGCCATCCGATGGTGCTCCTGAAGGGTGTCGGGCTGGCGGCGGCGGCCACGCTGATCGCACTGATCCTGCTGTGGCTGATCCGGCGCGCGACCACGCTGGTGGTCGGCCACCTGCAGCACGTGATCGAAGCCGAGGACGCCTCCAACAGTCTGCGTTGGGCGCGGCACGGCTGGTTGCTGGTACAGCGAGTCGCCCAACTGCTGATGGGTTTCCTGTGGTTGAGCGTCGCTTACCTCTGGTTGACCTACGTCCTGGCACGCTTTCCGCTCACCGAACCCCTCGGTGACCGGCTCAGCGATTTCCTTTTCGGGCTGTTGTACACCCTCGGCGTCGGTTTGGTCAATGCCATGCCGGCGCTGACGACGGCGCTGATCATCCTTTTCCTGACCAAGTCCTTCAACGATGCGATCGGCAATTTTTTCAGGGCCGCGCGGGAAGGCCGGGTACAGGTACCGGGCCTGCACCCGGAAACGGTCACTGCCACCCACCGGATCGTCAGCATCCTGATCTGGGGTCTGGGAATCGCTGTCGCCTATCCGTTCATTCCGATGTCCGACAGTGACGCCTTCAAGGGCCTGTCGGTCATGTTCGGCTTCATGCTCACGCTCGGCTCGGCCGGGATCGTCAACCAGTTGATGAGCGGCCTGGTCCTCGTCTATTCGCGCGCGCTCTCGGTGGGTGACTTCGTCGATATCGGAGAAAATGTCGGGGTCGTCAGCGAGGTCGGCGCGCTGTCGACCAAGATGATCAACATGCGCAACGAGGAAGTGACGATTCCCAACGCGGTTCTGGTCGGCAGTCCGATCAGGAACTACTCCCGGCTGGCCGGTGCGCGCGGCACGCTGGTGTCGACCAAGGTGACCATCGGCTACGATACACCGTGGCGGCAGGTGCATGCCATGCTGATCGCTGCTGCCGAACAGACGCCGGGTTTGCGGGCTTCGCCCAGGCCTTTCGTCTACCAACGCAGCCTGGCCGACTGGTACGTCGAGTACGAGTTGTTCGCGCACATGGACAAACCGCTCGAACGCGTGCCGGTGCTGTCGGCACTGCATGCCCACATTCAGGACCAGTTCAACACCTACGGAGTACAGATCATGTCGCCGCATTTTGTCGTCCAGCCCAGCCGCAACGTGGTCGTGCCGCCCGAGCACTGGCACGCGGCACCGGCTGCCCCGGAGGGCTCCCCAGGTCAGACTGAACACCACTGACTCCCTGGCCAAGTCGATATCCGTTTCAGTGCTGCGAAGTCGGCTTGCCGACGGCGAACCCTGGCCTGCCGCCACGCCGAGCCTGACCGGGATGGCGGTACAAGTTTCCCGGGATGACGAAAGCCATCCCTCCCCCGCCCACTCTCCATCCCGCTCTCCCGCCAGCGTGCGGGAAGGGGTTTTAAGTCCCTGGCGCGAAGATCACCCTGAGCCAGGAGCGCGGATCCCGGCCAGGGGGCCGCACCCCGACAACATTTCGCGTTTCTTCGAAAGTCCCGATGATCAGCTTCGCCACCACCGTCTTCCTGTCGGCCTTCCTGCTTTTCCAGATCCAGCCGATCGTTGCCAAGATGATCCTGCCGTGGTTCGGCGGCTCGTCCTCGGTGTGGAGTACCTGCCTCGTCTTCTTCCAGGCCGAACTTCTGCTCGGCTACCTGTACGTGCACTTGCTGCACGAGTTGCTGTCGCCGCGCCGCCAGAACCTGGTGCATGGCGTGCTGCTGCTGCTCAGCCTGGCTACCCTGCCGGTGATCGCCGACCCGGCATGGAAGGACGCCGCATTCGAGAGCCCGACCTGGAGCGTGCTGGTCGTCCTGGCCTCGGCGGTCGGCATGCCCTACCTGCTGCTGTCGACCACCGGGCCGCTGATGCAGGCCTGGTATGCGCGCTCCTTCGCCAGCATGATGCCCTACCGCCTGTATGCCCTTTCCAACCTGGCGTCGATGCTGGCGCTCCTGAGCTATCCGCTGCTGGTCGAGCCGTATTTCCCGGTCCTCGAGCAAGCCTGGGCGTGGTCCGCCGCCTACGTGCTGTTCGTGCTGGCTTGCCTGGCGAGTGCCTGGCAATCCTGGAAAGGGGTATCGAGCGAACGAGAGCTGGCTGCGGTTACGACCAGCACCGCCGCCACGGCGCGCCCGTCATGGCGCGAGTGCCTCCTGTGGGTGGGCCTGGCGATGACCGCCTCGATCCTCCTGCTGGCCATCACCCGCCACCTGACACAGGATGTTGCCCCGGTACCCTTCCTGTGGGTTTTGCCGCTGAGCATCTACCTGCTGAGTTTCATCCTCTGTTTCGATGCACCCCGTTACTACTACCGCCCCGGCTTCCTGGTGGCCCTGCCGATGGCCTTCATCGCCCTCGACCAGGTCGTCGACGGTGGCGGCATGCCCGTCCCGTTGCTGGTCGCTCTGCTGTCGCTGTCGCTGTTCGTCTTCTGCATGGTCTGCCATGGTGAACTGGTCAGACGTCGGCCAGCCGTTCGCCATCTGACGCTGTTCTATCTGATGCTCTCGATCGGCGGCGCGCTCGGCGGAAGCTTCGTCGGCCTGCTGGCTCCGGCGGTATTCAACGCCTACTTCGAACTGCCGATCGGCCTGTTCCTCTGCGCCCTGCTGGTGATCATCGTCCTCTGGCGCGAAATCAAGCCCGTCTGGCGCTGGCTGCTGCTGGTCGCCCTGTTCGCCTACGGCTACCGTCTGACCGGTATCTCGGTCAGTTACGTCGAAGATTACCGGCGTGTGCTGCGCAATTTCTACGGACAACTGCGGGTCTCCGACGTCGACGAAGAAGACCTGGGAATCAAGCGCAAGATCCTGCACGGGCGCATCAATCACGGCGAGCAGTTCATCTCTCCCGAGCACCGCCGACAAGCCACGGCCTACTATTGCGAGAAATCGGGAATTGGTCAGGCGCTGCGCAGCCTCTCAGGAGAAAAGCCGCGCAAGATCGGGGTGCTGGGTCTCGGTGCCGGGACGCTGGCCACCTATGGCCGGCAGGGCGATGAAATGCGGATGTACGAGATCAACGATCAGGTCCTCGACCTGGCGCGCAATGACTTCAGCTACCTTGGCGACAGCGCCGCGCGCATCGTCCCGGTTCTTGGCGATGGGCGCCTGATGCTCGAACGCGAACCGATACAGAATTTCGACCTGCTGGCGATCGACGCTTTCTCCGGAGACTCGATCCCCACGCACCTGCTGACCATCGAAGCCATGCGTGCCTATCTGCGCCACATGCCGCGGAACGGCATCCTGGCGGTGCACATCACCAACCGCTATCTCGACCTGCGGCCGGTGGTCGCGGCCGCCGCGCAGCAACTCGGCATGAGCGCTCTGGTTGTCGACTTCGAACCCGAACACGGCGAGCGCTTCTGCCGCCATTCCGTGTGGGCGCTGATCGTTCCGAACGATCGCCAGGCCAGCCTGCTGAAGGAAATTCACCAGGCCGAGACGCTCTCGCCGCGGCCTGGCTTCACGGCGTGGACCGACGGCTTCTCGAATCTGCTGGGAATTCTGAAGTGAGGAACGATGCCCGCCGGTCCGTCCACCCGGCCTGAACCGAAAACCGCCGAAGCCCTCCCGGCGGTGGGCCATCATCCCCCGCTCAGCGCCTGCTCAAGGCAGGCGGCACTCCAGGGCGTACATATCCTCGACGGTCTCGCGGCGACGCACCAGATGGGTCTGCGCGCCATCGACCATCACTTCGGCGGCGCGTACACGGCTGTTGTAGTTCGAACTCATGGCCATGCCGTAGGCACCAGCGGACATGATCGCCAGCAGATCGCCGGCGGCCAGCGCCAGTTCCCGTCCGTGTCCCAGAAAATCGCCGGACTCGCAGACCGGCCCGACGATTTCCCATGGCATCGGCAAGCCGGCGCGCGGCACGACCGGCACGATGTCGTGCCAGGAACCATACAGCGCCGGACGCGCAAGGTCGTTCATCGCCGCGTCGACGATCGCAAAATTCTTGACTTCCCCCGGCTTCAGATACTCGACGCGGGTCAGCAGGAGGCCAGCGTTGCCGACCAGCCGGCGCCCCGGCTCCAGCAGGATGCGCAGTTGTCGCCCGGCCAGCTTTTGCAGCAAGGGCTGCAGGTAGGACTTGACGTCCGGCACTTCCTCGTCACGGTAGCGGATGCCGAGGCCACCGCCGAGGTCGATGTGATCCAGCACGATGCCGTCTGCCGCCAGTTGATCAACCAGCGCCAGCACCTTGTCCAGCGCTTCGGAAAAAGGCGCCGCGTCAAGCAACTGCGAGCCGATATGGCAGTCGATGCCGCTGATCTCGATATTCGCCAGGCCCGCCGCCTGCCGGTAGAGCGCGCGCGCGTCCTCGTAGGCGACGCCGAACTTGTTTTCCTTCAGGCCGGTGGAGATATACGGATGCGTTTTCGCATCGACATCCGGATTGACGCGCAGGCTGATCGGCGCGGTCTTGCCCATGACTCCGGCGACGCCGTCGAGACGTTCGAGTTCGGCAGCCGATTCGACGTTGAAGCAGAGAATGCCGATGTCCAACGCCAGCTGCATCTCGCGCGCGGTCTTGCCGACGCCCGAGAAAACGATCTGTCGCGGGTCGGCTCCGGCGTTCAATACGCGCCTGAGTTCGCCCTCGGAGACAATGTCGAAGCCGGCGCCACGGCGCGCGAGGAGATTCAGGATGGCGAGGTTGGAATTGGCCTTGACAGCATAGCAGACGAGCCCATCGAAGCCGATCAGTTCGCGCTGGAATTCGTCCAGCGCCGCCTCGATGGCGTGCCGGGAATAAACCCAGCACGGCGTGCCGAACTCGGCGGCAATGTCGGTCAGTGACACCGATTCAGCGTTCAGGACGCCGTCTCTGCGTGCAAAAGCGCTCATCTGGCGGGCTCTCCGGGCGTGTTAGAATTCTTCGCGCTGCCGGCATCGGGCGCCGTGGCAGTGGCAGTGGCAGTGGCCGTTGCCGGCAATGGCGGCGCGGGCGCCGCGACTGGAGCAGGCGGGGTGGTCGGGACCGGCGGCAGGGTCAGCGACCCTTTGGTGCCGCAGGCGCCCAGCGTGAGGCTCGCCAGCAAAGCCAGCACAAGATGTTGGCGCATGGGTCAATTGGTCAATGGTTGAGAGCCGGGGATGGTAGCACAGGATGAATGACAGAGAATTCAACGCGCTCGCCGATATGGCGCTGAAGCGGATCGAAGCCGGGCTGGAACGTAGCGACGCCGATCTCGACTTCGAAATGGTCAGCGACAGCGTCCTCGAAATCGAGTTCTCCGACCGCAGCCGGATCATCGTCAATCGCCACGACGCCGCGCAGGAGATCTGGGTTGCCGCCCGATCGGGCGGCTTCCATTACCGCTGGGACGGCAGCAACTGGCAGGATACCCGCCATGACGAGGATCTGATGGCGGCCCTGTCCAGGCTGGTGTCGGAACAGGCGGGGGAGCCGATTTCGCTTGCCTGAAAGCCCGTTTCGGCTGCGCACGAACGGCGGTTTCGGGCGGTTCATCTGCTGTAGGCGCGGCACGCAACGCGGCACACCCTTCGCCGCCCTCGACCTGCCTTCGGAGCCCTCGACGCTGCCCCTTCCCAGCGGGTTGTCAGGCGCCGACCGCAGCGGTGTCCCCCGGCCTGCGCAGCATCTTATTGACTTCGTCGGCGTGCATCTCTTCATCGACGATCAACTCGCGTGCGTATTCTTCGAGCAGGACGTTTTTCCCTTCGACAATCGCCAGCAGCTTGTAGTAAGCCGCTCTGGCCAATGTCTCGTGTTCGAGACTTTCGCGCAGGATGTCCCCCGTATCGTGCTGGTGTGTTTCCAGCAGGGGGCCGATTGCCAACGAGGGGTGACCGCCAAGCAAGGTCACCAGTTCGCCGGCGCGCCCGGCATGCATCAGGCTTTCCTCGGCGTTCTTCTTCATCCAGTCCACGATAGGGATGCGGTTGTAGCCATAGACCATCAGCGCGTAGTGCGTGTAGCGCACCACACCGGCCAGTTCAAGCTCCATGATCTGGTTGAGGACGGCAATTGCATCGTCACGCTCAAAATCGCTCATCTTGATTCTCCAGGTGTTGGCGCCAGAGGCCGGGCCCGGCAATTGGTGTGGCGTCACCAATCGGCCTGATTGAGGCGGGAAAGGCTCGCCGCCGTCGCTTCCGTCGCCCCTTCGCTGTGGTCTCGGGTAACCGCCGCCGAAGCTCAGAGTGCCAGTTGCAGGCGAACCCCGGCAACGGTGGCGTTCGGCAGCGCAAGACCGGGGTTGAAGATGCGCTGGACGACCGGCTGCACGACCACACCAGGGGCGAGTGGTGCCCGGTAGGTCATTTCCACGACCGTTTCCGCAGTCGACGACAGCGGCTCGCCGAGTTCGGCCGACAACTGCGCCCGCCCCTGCGGGCCGGCATGGGCGCGCGTTGCGGCGATACCTAAGGCGTCCTTCTCGCGACCGGCGAACGGTCCCCGGAAGCTGAGGCCGGCGCTGAATGAATAGTCGAGGGTATTGGTCTTGCCGTCGGTGAAACCATAGCGCAGGAATGCCGCCAGATCACGGTTCGACTCCGGCACACGCCACAGGGTTTGTTCGGCGAGAGCATAGGCCCCCCAGTGCGTCGCCAGCAGCGGCTCGCCGGCGGCATCGACGGCAAGCAGTTCCGGGAAACGCGGGGTGTAGCGCCACAGCCCCAGGGCCAGCTTGCTGATCGGCTCGAACTCGTCCTTCTCCTCGGATGGGGAGCGATTGTTGAGCAACCCGGCCTTGGCCGGACTGAAACCGACTTCACCGATCAGCATGCTGCCTGTACCCTTCTGCCAGCTGACATTGGGGCCGGCGGTCGCGATCCGCTCACTGGGAATTCCACGCGAGACCGCCAGCATCGCGTACCACGCGGGATCGGGGTCGATGCGCAGGCGCGCCGCATAGGTACTCGTCGGGTAGATCGACGGCCCGGCCAGGCTGCCGAAGCTGGCCACCTCGGCGGCCATTCCGAGCGACGGATGCACGAAGACGCCCGACGCATCGGTGACGTAGAACTCGCTGTCGATCGGGTAGAGGCCGACGCGCAGCGAGGCCTTGTCGTCCAGGAAGGATTGTTGCAGCCAGGCCTTGAAAATACCGCTGCGGTTGACCGGCGCTTCGAGATTGTCGACGCCCATCAGGCTGCCGACATAGTTGAGGTTGACTCTGCCGCCACTGTTGCTGATCAACTGCACGACGGCGGAGCCGCCTCGCCAGCCGAAGAGCTTTTCGCCGTCAAACTGCAGGACGAGGTCAACATGGCCCATATAGGCGCCACCGTGCTTCAGACCCCCGCTGTTGTTGCGCAGATAGTCAGCGGTGTACAGCAGATCGGCCTGGACACCCGCATCATAGAGCCGCTTGCGGGCGCCACCCCAGTCACCGCTCAGCGTCGTCTCCCGCCAGTTGGGGGTTTCGTCGGCGGCATCAGCTGCGGGGCCCCCCTCATTCGTGGTCACTTCCTCATCTTTGGTCGCTTCCTCGGCCGCTGCCACTGGAGCGGCCAGTGGCAGCCCGAGCAGAAAAGAGAGCAGTGCCGTGCCGAACAGTGCCTTCAACCTTTTGTCTTGAACTGACATGCTAATTGCCTTTCACGTTTTTCTTGATGGTCATGACGTGACTTGCCGGCGTCTGCTTGCCGGCACACCCGGAACACCCCCCGCAAGTGTTGCGGGTGCTGCTGGCGGCGGCCCTTTGGCGTATCGCTTCGGCCGCGGGTTCGCTCAGTCCGCAATGCTGGGCGAGCGTCGCCGCGTGTTTGATCAGGGCCAGCCGCAGAGCGCCCGGAAGGAGGCTCCACGCCGCGTACGTCGCAGCGCCGACCACCGCACCGCAGGTTAACACTTCCTCGAACATCTCAGCCTCCCGTGAGAACCAGGGCCACGCGATACGTGACGAATGCCGCGCCATAAGCAAGCGCAAACAGATAGCCGGCCATCAGCAACGGGTAGCGCCAGGAGTTGGTTTCGCGCTTGACCACCGCCAGGGTGGACAAGCATTGCGGCGAGAAGACGTACCACGCGAGGAGCGAGAAAGCGGTCGGCAGCGACCAGCCCGCGGCCAGCATCGGCGCCAGCTGCTCGGCCACATCATCTCCGGTCGCCGACAAAGCATAGACCGTGCCCAGCGCCCCAACGGCGACTTCCCTCGCCGCCATGCCGGGCACCAGCGCGATCGATATCTGCCAGTTGAAGCCGATCGGGGCAAAGATGAGCTCCAGTGCGCGGCCAAGCATGCCGGCATAACTGTACTGTATCGCCGGGCCAACGGCGCCTTCCGGCGGTGCCGGGAACGAAGACAGGAACCACAGCACCACCATCAACGCCAGAATGATGTTGCCGACGCGCAGGATGAAGATCCGGGCACGTTCGAGCAGACCCATCAGCAGATTGCGGGCGATCGGCCAACGATACGACGGTAATTCAAGCATCAAGGGATGCTGCAAACCCTTGGCGACCGTCAGCTTGAGCACCCCGGCGACGGCCAGGGCGCTCACCACTCCGGCCACGTAGAGGCCGAAAAGCACCAGCCCCTGCAAATTGAAGATGCCGGCGACGGTGCTCTCCGGGATGAACGCGCCGATGATCAGCGCGTATACCGGCAGGCGCGCCGAACAGGTCATCAACGGCGCGATCATGATCGTCGCCAGCCGGTCGCGCCAGTTGGTGATCGTGCGCGCCGCCATGATGCCCGGAATCGCGCAGGCGAAGCTCGACAGCAGCGGGATGAACGAGCGGCCCGACAGCCCGACGGTACCCATCAAGCGGTCGAGCAGGAAGGCCGCGCGCGGCAGATAGCCGGAATCTTCGAGGGCCAGAATGAACAGGAACAGAATCAGAATCTGCGGCAGGAAGACCAGCACGCTACCGACGCCGGCGATGATGCCATCGACGAGCAGGCTGCGCAGCACGCTGTCGAGCAGGTGTTCGGTAAGCAAGCCACCGAGCGCTTCGACGGACTCCTTGATCAACTCCATCGGCACGCTGGCCCAGCTGAATACCGCCTGAAACATCAGGAACAGTGTCGCTACCAGGATCAGCATTCCCCACAGCGGGTGCAGGACGACGCGATCGATGCGCTCGTCCAGGCGCGTGTCGAGCGCTGGTTCGCGTACCGTTGCGGCCAGAATGCGGCGTACTTCGCGCTGAGTGGCGGTGATGTCGGCCACATCAGGCGGCAGCCAGGCCGGCGGGTGCGGCCTGCCATCCGGTACGAAAGCTTCGATCCGGGCTATCAACTCGCTGGCTCCACCGCGCTTGACGGCGACGGTGCTGACCACCGGCATGCCCAACTCCGCAGCCAGTGCGGGTATGTCGATGTCGATGCCGCGCTTGCTCGCCAGGTCAGCCATGTTCAGCGCCAGCACCATCGGCAGGCCGAGGCGCCTGACTTCGAGAACGAGCCGCAGGTTGAGCTTGAGATTGGTCGCGTCGCTCACGCAGACCAGCATGTCGGGACGCGGTTCGCCGCCGAGCATGCCGAGCACCACGTCGCGCGTGATCTCCTCATCGATACTGACCGCGTTGAGGCTGTAGGCGCCCGGCAGATCGAGGACGCGAAACTGTTTGCCCGACGGCGTCGTCAGTTGACCTTCCTTGCGGTCCACCGTGACGCCAGGATAGTTGGCGACCTTCTGCCGGCTGCCGGTCAGCAGGTTGAACAGCGCCGTCTTGCCGCAGTTCGGGTTGCCGAGCAGCGCCAGCCGCAACGCCCCATTGGCCGCGCTCATGCCATCACCCCGCGCAGGGGGGCGACCAGTACCCGCTCGGCTTCGAAGCGGCGCAAGGCGAACATGGTATTGCCGACCCGCACTGCTACGGGTTCGCCGCCCGGATGACCGCGGGCGACGACGCGCACCTGCTCGCCTTCAATAAAGCCGATCTCGAACAGCCGCAGGGCCAGCTCGTGGCCGGCCGCTTCGCCCGCAGCGGCGGCGGGCCCGCAGCTTACCGTCCCTTGCTGACCAATGGGCAGGTCAAACAGGGTGATCAATGGCAGGGAATTCATATGCTCCAGCTCCTTTCTTCAAGCGTATCGCTTTTCTTTTTATCGACGTGCGAAAACTGCCAGCCAGACATCGCTGCAGGGCAATGCTCCGAAGCTGTCCCCCTGCCGATGCCGCGCTCGCGGCACTGATCGACACGCCACCGAAGCCCGGGATTCTACACAAGAATGATTCTCATTACCATGCATTGGGAGGGATTTTTTCTTCGGCAGGGGCCGTTCGGAGCGGAGCAGGAAAAGCGCGCTGCCGTCTGCGGCGATGGGATGTCACCGCGGCCAGAAACACAACGCCTCGGCGCGGACCGAGGCGTTGTGGGGCGGAAGGCGATGCTTTATTTGTCGAAGGGAGTCGGGCGTGGGGTGTTGTCGGCAGACGGAGGCAACAGGGGTATCTTGAAGCTGGGCTGGTCGCCGGTCAGCGTTTTCAGGAAAGCGACGATCTTGGCGTTCTCCTCCGGAGTAAACTTTTTGCCCAGTTGCACCCGTCCCATGGTTTCCACCGCCTCGGGCAGCGTGTCGGCGGCGCCATCGTGGAAGCAGGGATAGGTCAGCTCGACCTCCGGTGAGCATCGGGGTCACGGGATTCAAGGAGATTTGGTCAAAACCACTATAGTGAAGCAGGCTTGCTGCCTTACACTGCTGTTACCTTCGCAAAGTGGAGTTTTCGCCATGTATTCCCGGTCTCGTGGCCTGTGCCCCGCTTTGGTTCTACTGCTCTCGATGCTGCTCTGTCTGCCTGCCGGAGCGGCCGAACAGGCCCCCATCCTGCTTGCGCTCGACGCTGAATTCGGCCACACGACAAGCACCTCGGCGCAGGCCGTGCAGCAGGGAATCGAAATCGCCATCGACGAAATCAATCGGGCCGGCGGCGTGCTGAACGGGCGCAAGCTGCAGTTGGTGACCAGCGACAATCGGTCGATACCGGCAATCGCCGTGGACAATCTGCGCGAGCACGCCAGCAAACCCAATGTCGTGGCGGTGTTTGGCGGCAAGTTCAGCCCAACGTATATGGAACTGCTGCCGGCCGTGCATGAACTGGGCATCCTCCTTCTCGACCCCTGGGGTTCGGCCGACGGCATCACCGACCACCGCTACCTGCCGAGCTACACCTTCCGGCTTTCGCTGAAGGACGCCTGGGCCGGACCGGCATTGCTGCAATTCGCGCGGGACGAGCGCAAGGCGAGCAAGGTCGGGGTGCTCCTGCCGAACACGGCGTGGGGGCGCAGCAACCAGGCAGCGATTGCGCACGCCGCGCCGGGTCTCAAGATGAGCATCGTCGGGCAGCACTGGTACAACTGGGGCGATGCCAGCCTGCTCACGCAATACCGTGCGCTGCGCGAGGCCGGCGCGCAAGCCATCATTCTGGTCGCCAACGAAACCGAAGGCTCTCTGCTCGTGCGCGAACTGGCGGCACTGCCCGCCAGCGAGCGTCTGCCCATCGTCAGCCATTGGGGCGTCACCGGCGGCGATTTCGCGCGCATGTCGGGCGACGCGTTGCAGGTGGTCGACTTCTCGGTAATCCAGACCTACAGCTTCATCGGCAATGCCTCGCCGGCGGCGAAGCGTGTGCTCGCTGCGCTGAAGCAGCGTTATGGCGTCGAGTCGGCCGAGAGAGTCAAAAGTCCGGTCGGCGTTGCGCACGCTTACGACCTGACGCATCTGCTGGCCAGGGCGATTACCCGTGCCGGCAGCGCCGACCGTGGCAAGGTCAGGGTCGCGATGGAGCAGCTCGGCCCCTACGACGGCCTGGTTCAGAGCTATGCCAAACCGTTCTCGGCCGAGCGCCACGATGCGCTTTCGCCGGCCAACATCTTCATGGCGCGTTACGACGCGGACGACATGTTGAAGCCGATCAATCGCCGGAACGCCCATTAAGCTTTCACGCCAGCAATGCCAAGGCTGTCTTTTCTCACTGATCTGCTCCCCAAGCGCGGCGCCGCGCTCGCAGCGCGCTTCGAGCGCGCCGCATTTGGCATCACCATGGCCGTTGTCCTGGTGCTCGGCGCGTCTTCGTTCGTCCTGGCCCTACTGGAGATTCGCGACCACGAGCGCGAAGTGCACCGCAACGCCGCGCAATTGATCGGCGAGCGCCTGTCAGGCGACCTGATTTACCAGATCGACAGCCTGCAGGCATTGGCACGCACGCCGCTGATGTGGACGGCCCTGACCGACTCGGTCGGCCGCGAAGCGTATCTGAAACCCTACCTCGCCGAGCGGCAGGCGGGCGAGCCGGCTCTGGCGCTCGCCCTCCTGGACTATCGCGGCCGCCTGGTGACGGGGGACGCAATGGTCGAGCGTTTGAGCGACCTGGTGCAGGAGGCCACCAACCAGGTATTGCACACACAGGTCGCGCGTTTCGACGTGCTGGGCGGGGCAAATCCCGAATTGCTGGTGACCTTCCCGGTCCATTACCCCTATACCAAAGACGTGATTGGCATCCTTTTCGGACGCCTGGATCTGCAACGGATGCTGCAGCGCGCCACGCTGGGGGTATCCGTCGAGCACGGCGTCAGTTTGCTCGGGGCCGACGGCGCGGTGCTGCTGCGCACCGCCGGCCCAGACGCAAGGCATTATTTTCCGGAGTACTTCCGGTTACAGCATCCGGGATTCCCCGCGGCGTACGCGTTGCAACTGGAATTTTTTTCGGTCGAAGGCTCATTGTTGGCACCGATCGCGAAGCGCATCGCGATCTACCTGATCGTGGGACTGGCACTCGCCATCATCGTGACATGGCTGTCGCGCCGCCTGGCGTTAAGCATCACGACGCGCCTCGATACACTGGCTGCCGCCAGCCAGCGTACCCTGAACGGCGAGGAATTCAATATTCCACTGGATGACTCCGTCGACGAGATAGGCGTGCTCAGCCGGACCTTGCGCAAGGCGATTGCGGCCTACCAGCAGGTCAATGCCGATCTGGAACTACTGGTCGAGGACAAGACGCGCAGTCTGCAGGAGTCCGAGGAGCGTTATCGGCAGTCATTCGAGGTCAATACCGCCGTCAAACTGATCATCGACCTGGAGACGAGGCAGATCATCGACGCCAATCGCGCTGCCGTGGACTTCTACGGTTATCCGCGCGAGCAACTGCTGTCGATGCAGATCAGCGACATCAACATGCTCAGCAAAGACGAAGTCGCGGCGGAAATGCAGGCGGCGAATGGCCGCGAGCAGCAGTTTTTCAATTTCCGCCACCGTCTGGCGTCTGGGGAAATCCGCGATGTCGAGGTGTACTCGGGGCCGGCTAGCGTCGGCGAGCATCACTATCTCTACTCGATCATCCACGACGTGACCGAGCGCAACCGGATCAAGGCAGAACTGGAACATCACCGCGAGCATCTGGTAGATCTGGTTGAAGCGCGTACGCTTGATCTGTCGATCGCCAAGGAAGCTGCCGAGTCGGCCAACCGCGCCAAGAGCACCTTCCTCGCCAACATGAGCCACGAACTGCGCACGCCGATGAACGCCATCATCGGCCTGACCCATCTGCTCGCTCGCAACAATACCGATCCCGGCCAGCGCGACAAGCTCGGCAAGATCACCGATTCGGCCAATCACCTGCTGCAGTTGCTCAACGAAGTTCTCGACCTGTCGAAGATCGACGCCGAACGCCTGACGCTCGAACGTACTCGCTTCACCGTCGGCAGCCTGTGCAGCCATCTGGAGAGTCTGGTCGGCGGCAAGGCGCAGACCAAACGACTGGCACTGCGCAGCGAGATCGCGCCCCGCCTGCAGCGCCTGGAATTGCTCGGCGATCCGCTGCGCCTGCAACAGGTGCTCCTCAATCTGGTCGGCAACGCCATCAAATTCACCGAACGCGGCAGTGTGACACTGGCCGTGCAATTGATCAGCGAGACCGAGCACGATGCCCATCTCAGATTCCAGGTGCGCGACACCGGCATCGGCATTTCGGACGCAACCCTCAAACGAATTTTCAATCCCTTCGAGCAGGCCGACGGTTCGATGACGCGCAAATACGGCGGCACCGGGCTCGGCCTGTCGATCTGCCAGCGCCTGATCCGCCTGATGGGCGGCGAGGTCGAAGTGAGCAGTACGTTGGGCGCTGGCAGTACTTTCTCGTTCGCCCTGCGTTTTGAGAAAGCCGACGGGGATTTGGCGATTTCGCCGGAGGCCCGGGTGGCTTGCGCGCTGGAGGTCGAAACGCGGCTGTGCACACAGTATCGTGATGCCCGCATCCTGGTTGCCGAAGACGACTGGGTGAACCAGCAAGTCGCGATGGAACTGCTCGGAGAGACGCTGGGCTTGACCGTTGATCTGGCGTCGAATGGCCGGGAAGCCGTCGAAATGGCCAGCCGGAATCGATACGCGCTCATTCTGATGGACATGCAGATGCCCGAGATGGATGGCCTTGAAGCAACCCGCGCGATCCGCCTTATTCCCCGCTACAAGGACGTGCCGATCCTTGCGATGACGGCCAATGCCTTCGCCGATGACGCGGCTAACTGTCTGGCGGCCGGCATGAACGGCTACATCGGCAAGCCAGTCGATCCGGATGTACTGTTTTCGACGATGCTCAGGTGGTTGGAGACATCCTCCACGCCCCGCAAGACGTAACTTCCCAGAACGACCTTCAATTACGGCGTCCGGTGGCAAATGGGGGGCCGGAACCGGGAGTTCGTTGCGCAGGGCCAGGTCCTCAGAATCGCTCGTAGTCTTTCAGCGGATGGGCGGCGGCCGCGCGCGACCTGGCCTTGCCGGGGTCAGAACGAACGTCTTGCCATGAGGCAACCCAGCCACCTCCTCGACTTCAGGTTAAGGCCTGCAGCTTTGCGTCCGGGACTTTCGCCCCGTTTGCCATCCAACTCGTGCCGGAAGTATACGAGGTGAACCGACCGGCGATATGCGGCTTCCGTCACCTTCCGAACATGGACAGGGTGTGATCGGCGCGCACGCCACCCCGCCTCGCATTCATTTCCTGGCCGCGAGGCGGGGTGGGAGGGATCTTGCGCAGGTGCGACCAATTGCCGCAGATCTCATCACCGCAATGCACAGGGCGTAGAATTCGGCGCTTCGATCACTGTCAGGTAATGCTTAAGCGCATGTTTCGAGTCCATCAGGCGCACGCAGCCGTTGTTCTTTCGTCCACGGCGAATCCGCTGCGGCGACTGGTCACGCTGCGCCGGGTCGAAGTGCTGACGCAGGTCGTAGTGCTGGTGCTCGCACTCGTGTGGCTGAAAATTCCCCTCGATGGGGTACCGATGATCGCCGCCATTGCCGTGCTTGCTGCCGTCAATCTCGTCACGCAATGGTGGATCGACAAGGGTGGCCCGCCCACCGCGAACGAGGTGTTCGCCCAGATGGCGATTGATGTCGCGATCCTCGCCGTGCTGCTGTATTTTGCCGGCGGCCCGGCCAACCCTTTCGTCTCGCTGTTCCTGCTGCCGCCCACCCTCGCCGCGGCGATGCTGCCGGCCCGACACGCCTGGGCGATGGCGGGACTCACCCTCTTCGCCTACACTTTCCTGATGTTCTGGAACCTGCCACTACCACCACCGCAGGGTGACCTGGCGCAGTTCGACGCCCTGCTTGCCCGCGCCACCGGCGGCACCGAGCACGCCGCGCACGGCAGCGGCTTCGCGCTGCACGTTCTGGGGATGTGGCTCAACTTCGTGATCAGCCTCGGCGTCGTGGCCTTCTTCCTGACGCGCATGGCGGCGACGCTCAAGAACCGTGAGCGCGAACTCGCCGCGACCCGCGAAGCGGCACTGCGCAACGAACAGATTCTCTCGCTCGGAACGCTCGCTGCCGGTGCGGCGCATCAGTTGGGCACGCCACTGGCGACGATGGCCGTGGTGATCCGTGAACTCGAACTGCAACACGGCGATGACGCCGAATTGCTGGAGGACCTGCTGTTGTTGCGTGAACAGGTCGACCGCTGCAAGCAAACGATCTCGCAGATCCTCGCGTCGACTGGCCAGGGCCGTGACGAAAGTCTGTGCTCGCTGGCACTCGACGCCTACCTGCAGCGTCTGCTCGACGACTGGCAGGTGATCCGCCCGCATGCCCGGATCAGCGTTACGCTGCAAGGCGAGCAACCCGCCCCGCTGGTCACCGCCGAGCGCACGCTCGAACAGGCGCTCCTCAATCTGCTCGACAATGCCGCCGATGCGCACGCGGCGAACCCGGAAGCGCTCCGCTTTGCGGCGACCTGGGACAGCGATACCTGTCGCATCGAGATTTTCGATCGCGGCCCAGGGATCGGCAGAGAAGCGGCGCTGCGTCTTGGCCAGGCGTTTTTCAGCAGCAAGCGCGCGGCGCACGACCAGGCCGGCGGCATCGGTATCGGACTGTTTCTCAGCAACGCCACCATCGAGCGCTGCGGCGGCAAGGTTGAACTGTTCAATCGCAGCGACCCGCAGGGCGGCGCCTGCACCCGCGTCACCCTCCCCCTGAACCGCCTGAAAGCGTGATCAAGATGCCTGGACGAAGCCCGCAAGCCGCCGATGACGAACGCTCGACGCTGCTCCTGGTCGACGACGACGACGCTTTCCGACGCGTTCTCGCACGTGCCCTGGATCGACGCGGCTATGCCGTGAGCGTCGCCGCCACGGTCGCGGCAGCCATCGTCAAGGCACAGGCACAGTCGCCGGAGTACGCCGTCGTCGACCTCAAGATGCCCGGCCAGTCGGGACTGGTATTGATCGAGAAACTGATGGAACTCGACCCGAACACGCGCATCGTGATGCTCACCGGCTACGCCAGCATCGCCACCGCCATCGAGGCGATCAAACTCGGCGCCATCCACTACCTGGCGAAACCGTGCGACGCCGACGAAATCGTCGCGGCGCTCAACAAGAGCGGCGGCGGCGACTCGGCGATCCCGGTTACGGGCTCGCCCCTGTCGATCGATCGGCTCGAATGGGAACACATCCAGCGTGTCCTGGTCGAGCATCAGGGCAATGTCTCGGCAACCGCAAGAGCGCTCAAAATGCATCGCCGCACGCTGCAGCGCAAGCTCGGCAAACACCCGAGCCGGGAGTAACCATGAGCAGCACCGCACAAGCGGCCCTGGAGCGCATGCGTATCGACAAATGGCTGTGGGCGACGCGCTTCTACAAGACGCGTTCACTGGCCGCACAGGCCGTCGCCGCCGGCCACGTCCGGCTCGACGGGCACGCCCTCAAACCGGCGCGCGAGTTGCGCTGTGGCGACCAACTCGCAATCACCATCGGCGACCAGACATGGACGATCGCCGTCCGCGGTCTCTCCGATCAACGCCGCCCGGCGGCCGAGGCACAGCAACTCTACGAGGAGGGCAGCGAGAGCCAAGCGCGGCGTGCGGCGCAGCGGGAGGCGCGACAGCTCGCGCCGGTACCCGGTAGTGACCTGCGTGGTCGGCCCACCAAGAAGGCCAGACGCCAGATCAAGGGTTTCAACGACAGTTGCTGAACCGGGGGGCGGCGACGATGACCCAGACCATGCTCGGCGATCTTTCGAATCCCGGTCCGCAAGCATGACCCATCGAGTCCTCGCAGACGGCATTGTCGTCCTGCACCTGCTGTTCATCGGCTTCGTCGTTGTCGGTGGAGTCCTCGTACTGCGCTGGCCAGGGCTGGCGCTGGTGCACCTCCCGGCGGCCTGCTGGGGCGCGGCAATCGAACTGAGCGGCGGCATCTGTCCCTTGACGCCGCTCGAGAATCAATTCCGGCAGGGTGCCGGCGCCGCTGGCTATCCAGGCAGCTTCATTGAGCACTACCTGCTGCCGATCATCTATCCGTTCGGGCTGACGCGCGACATTCAGTACGGACTTGCGGCGGTGGTGATCGTCGTCAATCTCTCAGTTTACGGATATCTTCTCCATCGCCACCGGCGATTGGACACGGAAGTGGGACAGCAGAATTCTCAACCGGGCAAACCGTCCGTCAACGCAACAGGCGTCGGCGCCCGCATCCCTTCCGAGTAAAACCAGGCCTTGAACTTGGCCATCTGCTTGATCCGATCGGTGTAGAGCGTCAGCTTGTCCGACGGGGCAAAGATTTTCGCCATCAATTTGGCGTCGGGCTCGCTGACCCGCAGTGCCAGGTAGTTGGCCACGGCAGTAAACAGGGAAGAGTCGAAATCCTTGGCCTCTTGCGAAGCCACCACGAAAGACAGTCCGTACTTGCGGCATTCCTTGGCCATCGTCGGTATCAGCTTCAGGAGCGCCGCGCGGTGCGCCTCATCAAAGATCACGGCGTGGGTGATACGGTCTTGCGTACCGCGCCGGAACATCGACTGGTAGAGGTTGTGCAGAACGAAGGTGGAAAATGCGCGTTGCAGGACTTCGTTCTGCGAACTGTGGATTTGCACGAGCGCGGGCGTCGCGCTGTCGAGCAGGCTCGGTGCACCGACGGTGGCCTCGAACAGTCCGTAGTCCGCCAGTTCTGCCAGGCGTGTCATTAGCCCCCTGTCCGGCTTGGCCTCGGCCTTGAGCAAGTCGTAGAAGGCACCAAAGGGTGGGATTTCTCCACGCGCACCCAAGGCCCAACCCCGGTCGGCGTAGCTCTGCTTCATGGCCTCGCGCACCCGACCCAATTGCACGTCACCCAGGTCCGGGAAGATGGCCGCGAAGTTGTCGCGCAGCAGGGTCACGTTGTCCATGTAGGCGAGCGGCGCATCGCCCACCACTTGCAGGGGGTTGAAGCCCAGGCCGGCATAACTCACCTTGCGTAGCGCATCGCCCCACAAGTCGCCCAGCTTCTCGTCGATGTCCTCGTGGTAAGAAAACACGATCGGCGCAATGCCTGAAGCCATCAACTGTCGGCAAAGCTGGATCAGGCAGGTGGTCTTACCCATGCCCGGCAGGCCGACGATGAGCAAATGCGGATTGCCCTGGATGCTCACTCGCCAATGCACCGCCTCATCGCTGCCATCGCGCTGGCCGAGCAGAAGATCGACGGCTTTCGGCTCCGCCGTCGACGGCTCCTCGTCCACGGTCGGAAGACGGTCTGGCAGTGCGAGCGACTCTACAGCGGTCACTTCAGCCTGCCTGGTCACCGGCACAGCCGCCACGGTTTCAACCAAACCGACTTCCTGACCCAAGAACCTGGCGCCGCGCTGCGTCTCGGGCAAGCGCACCGGGCCAAACAACCAGATATCGCTGCCAATCTCCACCGGCCTGGCGCCGCCATATTCGGGGCAGAAGACGAAACCCACTTTGGCCCGCTCCATGTCCAGTAAAGCCGGCAGCGCATAGCCGGTGCCTTCGCGCGCCAGTTTCGCGAGTTCCTTGTCGATACACTCGAAGGCTTCGTTCGTCAGCGTGTGGCGCTGCCCCTTGCGTGCGTAGAAGCGCAGCACTCGCGCCAGGCGGGCGCGCTGGACGGTCTTTTCCAACACCGTGGTATCCGGTCCAAACAGTTTTTCCCAGCGTTGGCACGAGGCATCGAGCTGGCTGCCGATGATGCCCAACACATCGAGCGCACGTGCGGTCTTGAGGTAGCGGCGGAATTTCACTTCCACGAACGAAAATTTCAAGCCGCCTCGCCGCGCTGCCGTCACATACAGCAAGTCGGCGCGCTGTCCGCTGGCATCCTTGTCCTTGCTCTCGCCCACTGGGCGGAATAATTCCGGCACGTCGTCGAGAGGTACAAAAAAGCCCTCTTTGAGGGAAAGCCAGGGAGGCCCGTCTTCGCCGCCCACCGCGCAATGGCTATGCGTCAGCGCCAGCGCGACCATTTCCTGCGCCACCGAGCCGGACTGTGTCAGGCGCAAGGCGAGGCGGCCGCTCACCGCTTTCAGGGCATCCAGAAGAAAGGTGCAGTTACGAGGGCTTGCCGATAAACCCATTTCCCCCAGCGCGGTGTCCAGTAGCCGCACGATCTCGTCGAGCGAACTGGTGGAGGTGATGAGTTGCAGGAAGCCCAGGTCGTCACGTTCCGGCACGCAGTCGATCAGATACGCCTCATACAGTCGTGGCAGATCGCGCGGGGAGTCGAAATACTCGACGCCGGCATGCCGATCGACGGTCACCACCCAATCGCACAGACGGTGCAGGCTCGCCAGCATTTCGCTGCAGTCGGGCGACACTTCGGTGATCAACACCGGCCAGTCATTGTCACCAGCGCCCATGCGCCTGGCGACGCCACGCAGCAGGGCGGAATGCGCCTTGATCAGACGTTCGGAAAAACCGCGTGCCACCGGATGTTTCTCGCCTTCCGGCGAGGGTGGAATGGAAGATAGCCAGCGCGGCACCGGCGAGGCTTCGAAGCTGCGGTCCGGAGTCAAGGCCAGGCCATGGACCTCCAGCGCACCATTGGCTACGCTGGCCATCGGCACACATTTCACGCGCGTGCTGAAGATGTCGAAGGCCAAAGCCAGATGCGCCGAGGTGCCTGGGGTTTCGCTATCGCGCCGCGCCCAGGCCAGACGCGGCAGGCTCACGCCGCCGGGGCGGGTGACGCTGTCCAGGAGCCAGCGGTCCTCCTCCGGCACCACGCCGGCGCCACTGCGCCGCCGCTGGGCGGTAGCCGCCAGGAATCTCCCGAGCATGCTCTTGCGGCCGTTGGCTGGATAAAGCTCGAGCACAAAAGCCCGCTTGGCGGCCTCGTCGCGAACCTCGCCCTCTTCGTCGACCTCGGTCACTTCCACACTGCGCAAGGCACAGCCCAGCGCCCGCGCGGCGGGCATGGCATCGCCAGGACGCAGGGCATGTACATGCACGCGCAGGGCTTCCGGGTGCAAGGTCAGATAGCGCGCGACTTCCTCTCCCAGCAGCTCGGAAGCGCTCTTGCTCACCGAGGGCGCCATCAACTCCTCGCCCCTGGCATCGCCCTCACCCAGCAAGCGCGAAAGCAGAGCGACGGTGGCCTTGGGCTCGGGGTCGTCGGTCGCGGTCATTGCCACCGTATGAAAACCGAGGCTGTCAGCGAAGACAAAGGCCTCACCCTGTGCGAAGCCCGGCAGCATCGCCGGGTAGTGGGCGCCGATCAGCGCGCCCAGCAACTTCGCCACCTTCGCCGGCGGCGCGCCTTCCTCATAACGGTGGCGCCACACCAGCATGTCGAATCCCTGTTGCCAGGCGACGCGCAGCGGGTGTGTGGGCAAGACGATCAGGCCGATGCGCTGGCCGCCGACGCCGACGACTTCCAGGGTGTGAATCAGCGTGGCGCGCGCGGCAGCGGTCTCCCACCAGGCGGTGGCGGCATTGACGTATTCGTTGAACACCGGGCGGTCGGTGTAGAGCACCGCCAGCGGGCCAAGGCTCGAACGCAGCAACCAATTGCAGAAATCGCGCGAGGCCTTGACGAAACGTTCTCCGGCTTTGTCTCCGGCTGGACCAAAGGGGAGAAAGGCAGGTTTGCCGTCGGGCGAGCCATCTGCCCTGACTTTCAACTGCCACCGCCCCGGATCGCCCTGATGCACTGCCCAATCGGCCACCAGGTCGAGCAGCAGGTTGGGGCACAGCACGCGCGCTGCCTTGCCGTCCACCCGACAGGCAATGTAGCCTTTTCTGTCGGCGCTGAAGGCCTGCTTGTCGCCGGGATTGTCTGCCAGTCGTTTGAATGTCTCCCCGTCTTTCGCCACCTGAATGGCGGCCAATGCCAGGCTCGGGAAAACATTGCCGGCGCTGGATTTGGCCGTTTGATCAACGGTCTGCCCGAAGCACAGGATGAAATCCTCGCTTACCGCCTGGTACGGATTGTCTTCTGCGTCGTCTGCCAGCAAGGCTTCTGCAGTGAGCGCCCGAATCACCACCTCCGCCTGGAAGCGCTCGCTTCCTTCGAGATCGCCGAAATCGTCCTGGGTGAACACGCATTTCTGCGGTCCCCGCACAGCATGGGTGACGGTCTTTCCGGCCAGCGCATCGCCACCGGCGCGAATTTCCACCAGGTAGTCCGCCGCGCCTTTGGCCAGCGTGGCCGGCTCGGCCTCCCACCGTACTTCCAGCCTGACCCGTTGTTGCGGGTTATCCGTCAGCGCCAGCTTGAAAGTCAGGCAGTTATCGGCATCCACAGCGATGCCTGACCATTGGTAAGGTTTGCCGTTCTTTTGCCGCCAGTTCAGCCAGCGAATCGACTGCAAGGCCTGGCTGTCGAACAGCCCAGGGCGCAGGCGGTTCAGCCACAAGGCTTCGCGTGCTTCCAGTCGCGCCAGCGTATCCAGCCGGGAAAGGCTGTCTGCCGCACGCAGGAACTCAGCCAACTCACGTTCGACCGCCACATCCGCCGCCGGCAGTTGCAGGCCACCGACGCGCGCTTCCACCGATTGCCGGTTGCCCTGCCCGGCGAGCAGACGTTCCACCAGCCGCGCGGATTTTTCCAGATCACCCTCGTCCGGCTTATCGTCCACCGCCACCGACCACAGGCCGATCTCCGGCAAGGCCGCGCCGAGGTGTTCCAGGCCTTTGGTGGCGCGGCACAGATAGGCGAACTCGCGCCACGGCGACAAGGCCTTGTTGCGCGCCAGTCGACGTGCCTTGGACAGCGCCTTGTCGGCGAAACCCTTGCCACCGTGCGGCAGTTGGTCACGCGCCCGAGCTTTCGCACCGGCGAACAGTTCCGCCTCGGCGATCTCTCTCAAGAAACACAATTTATCTCCATGATTGATTGAATGATTCCAGGCGGGTTGACGGATAGGGGAACCAGTTGCATGCCGAGTTTTTCGGCACGCTTGGTGAGGTGATGCATGACGCGTTGGCGA
>Ga0208938_1000650_pt1 | contig 24319 bp, 19 predicted proteins | sample AD_UKC125_MetaG_FD_184434 | JGI IMG/M metagenome (GOLD analysis project Ga0208938, IMG submission 184434) | Active sludge microbial communities of municipal wastewater-treating anaerobic digesters from USA - AD_UKC125_MetaG (SPAdes) (version 2) | ecosystem: Engineered > Bioreactor > Anaerobic >...
GATGGGCAACTACGCGTGGACCATCAACGGGGCGGCATACGGGAAGAACGCGCCACTGCAGCTCACCGCGGGGCAGCGCACCCGGTTGCGGGTGTCGAACCAGTCGATGATGACCCACCCGTTCCACCTGCACGGGCACACCTTCGCGCTCGCCGGCACCGGCCTGCGCAAGGACACCGTGCTGGTGCGGCACATGGAAACCCTCGACCTGGACTTCGATGCCGACAACCGCGGATCGTGGATGGCCCACTGCCACAACGCCTATCACGGTGAGGCCGGCATGATGATCGAGCTGGCCTACCAGGGGTAGACCAGCTCGATCGAGACAGCTCCCGGGCGCCAGGCCCGAGGCCCGGACTCAGCTCACCTTGGGCGCTCCCGGCCGGGCGTAACGCATCCAGGTCACCGCGATGCAGAACACCGCGAAGACCACACCGATCCAATAGAACGTGGCGGCCGGCATGAGCGTGAGGCCGACCCCGAAGAGGAACGGGCCGAAGGCGGCAATCGCACCGGTCCACCCGATGACGCCACCGGCTTGACGGCGCTCGAAGATCATCGGCATCTGCTTGAAGGTCGAGGCGTTGCCGATGCCCGCGAAGAGGAAGATCGCGAGCATGCCCCAGAGGAAGCGGTCGAAGCCACCCTGCAGGGCCGCGGCGCTGGACGTGTCGGGAACGAGTCCACCGATGGTGTAGATGATCGATCCGACCAGCCCGAGCCCGGACACCAGGGTCCAGCGGGCCCCGCCCATCTTGTCGGTCAGGGGTGAGAACAACACCCGCGCGCCGGCCCCGACCAGCGGCCCGAGGAAGACGTACTTCACCGGGTCGGGCACGGCATACCCACTGACGAGCAGCTGCGCCGTCGCACCGGTGCCCTTGACGATCGCGGCGTTACCGGAGCCGTAGAGGTTGGTCATCAAGAGGCCGAACTGCGCCGACAGACCCGAGAAGGTGCCGAAGGTCATGATATAGAGCGCGGTCATCCACCAGGTGTCCTGGTTGCCGAAGATGTCGAACTGTTGGCGGATGTTGGCCTTGATCGGCACCGACTTGAGCAGCGTCCAGGCGAAGATCACGCCGAGGATGATGAACGGGATGTAGAAGAAGGCCGCGTTCTGGTACCACACGCTGACGTCGGGCTTGCCGGAGACCTTCATCTGCTGCGAGGCCCCGAGGAAGCCGATCATCCCGAAGCCGATGAGCCACGGGGTGAGCAGCTGCACGAGCGAGACACCGAAGTTGCCGATGCCGGCCTGCAGCCCGAGCGCCGTGCCCTGCATGCGGCGGGGGAAGAAGTAGGACGTGCTCGGCATGAAGCCGGAGAAGGCGCCGCCGCCGATGCCGGCGAGGAAGGCCAGCACGAGCAGCTCCCAGTAGGGGGCCGTCGGGCTCTGCACCCGCACGCCCCACCCCACGACGGGGAACAGCAGCATGCCGGTGGTGATGGCGACCATCTTGCGGGTGCCAAGGATCGGCGGCAGCACCATCCAGAAGATCCGCATCAGCCCGCCGGACAGGCCCGGGATGGCGGCCAGCCAATAGAGCTGGTCCTTGGTGAACGAGTAGCCGAGGGCGTTGAGCTTGGGCACGATCGCGCTGGGCAGGAACCACGCGACGAAGCACAGCGTCAGCGTGAAGGTCGTGACGATGAGGGTCTTCCAGGCCAGGCGCTTGTCCCAGGTGGCCTCGTTCTCGGGGTCCCAGGACTGCAGCCATTCGCCCGATCGGCGGGTGGCGGTCTCGGCGGTGCTCATGAGCGGGTCTCCTGAAGCTCGCGGGTGGCGACGTGGTCGGTGTCGAAGTGGTGGGTGAGCTCGGGTGCGCGGCCATGGAGCATCCGCACGACGGTGGTGTGCATCCAGACGGCGCAGGCGGCCGTCAGCAGGAAGAGGCAGAAGAAGGTGCTCGACGGGAAGCCCGACCACTCCTTGGAGTAGGCGAACAGCGGCGGCAGGAAGAACCCGCCCAGGCCCCCGAGCATCCCGACCAGGCCGCCGACCGAGCCGACGTTGTCGGGGAAGTACTCCGGGATGTGCTTGTAGACCGCAGCCTTGCCGATCCCCATAGCGCAGCCGAGCAGGAAGACCAGGATGACGAAGGGCACCAAGCCGATGGCATACCCAAGGTGCGCGGTTTCACGCCCGTCCGGGTGCTGCACGACGAGGTGACCGTTGGGCATCATGAGCACGCCCGAGGTCAGCAGCATGATCGTGAAGGTGAGGTACATGACCTTGCGGGCGCCCAGCCGGTCGGACACCCACCCACCCAGCGGCCGCAACAGCGACGCCGGGAAGATGAAGGTCGCCGTAAGCAAGGCGGCAGTCTGCAACTCGAGCCCGAAGTTGTCGACGTAGTACTTGGGCAGCCAGGCCGACAGCGCGACATAGGCCCCGAAGACCGCGACGTAGTAGAGGCTGAACCGCCACACCCGCACCTGGCGCAGCGGCACGAGCATCTCGCGGATCGGCTTGCTCGCCCCGGGCATCCGGTCGCGGCGCGGCACCACGAAGAACGTTGCCACCGCCAAGGCCACCAGCAGCACGGCGTAGATGACCGGCACGATCCGCCAGCCACCCTGAGTGCCGAGGGCATAGGTCGCGCCGGCGGTCCCCGCGATGAGCGGCGGCCCGATGAACTTCGTCACCGATGCGCCCACGTTGCCTGCCCCGAACACCCCGAGCGCGAAGCCCTGCCGCTCGCGGCCGTACCACGCGGCGTTCCACGCGATGCCGACCGAGAAGAGGTTGCCGGCGAACCCGACGAGGAAGGCCAGCACGAGGAGCATCCCGTAGCTGGACGCCTTCGCGACGAAGAACGCCGGCACCGCGGTCGCCGCGAGCATGAAGATCGTCACCTTGCGCCCGCCGATGCGGTCGGTGAGCATCCCCGCCGGCAGCCGCCACATCGAGCCGTTGAGCACGGCGACCGCCGAGATCCAGGACAGCTCGACGTCGGAGAGTTTGAGCTCCTTCTGGATGGGTATGCCGAGGATGCCGAACATCAGCCACACGGCGAACATCACCGTGAAAGCCAGCGTCGACATCACCAGGACGCGGGCCGCGCCCTTCCCGGTGTCGTGGATCGGTGCGACAACCTCTCCGTATGCCGTGTCGGCCGACGGTGCCACTCTCATCACGTCCTCGCGCCAGGCGTTCCTCTAAATTGAGCTCACGCCTCCGTTAAAGCGAACCGCCAGGGACGTTACTCGCCGACCGACCCCTCTAATTCGATAGGCACTCCTCGCAATCCTGTCGGCCTGATCACAGCCTGAAAACCCCTCGAAAGGGCCGGTCAACCGTCGCCTCCGCTGCGGTTGGTGTGGTTCGATAAGAGCCGTCGAAGAATCCTCTAAATCTAGGAGGCAGGAGCCGTGCGCGAGGCCAGGAGCGGCAGGACCGCCACGGTCGCGACTGACCCGGCCGGCGCGGCACACCCGGCCCGGGCCGCCGGGCCAGACACCGAGAGCGAGCACGGCACCCCCGCTGCTGTCCTGTCCTCTCAGGTGCGCCGGCGCATCCTCGAACACCTCACCATCGTCGGCGAGAGCGCACCCAAGCCAACCGGCGGGTCCGGCCCCCGCACCGCCAGCGCGGGCCGCAGCGCAGCCGAGCTCGCGGCATACCTGGGGTTGCACGTCACGACGGTGCGCTTCCACCTCGACCAACTCGTCGCGGGCGGGTTCCTCGTCACCGCCTTCGAGCGCAGCACCCGGGTCGGTCGCCCGCGCAAGTTGTATGCCGCCCCCCCACCCCTGCCGGCCGAGTCGCGCCAGGACCTCAGTCGGCATTTCGAGGTCCTCGCGGGACTGCTCGCGACCTCGTGGCCCACCGACGGGGGGGCACCCGCCACCCCGCAGGAAGCCGGTCGGCGCTGGGCCATCGATCACGCCGACCCGGCGACCGCCACGCAGGAGAGCGCCAAGACCCCCGGCCGGTGGCTGGCCAAGGTCGGCGACATGGTCGACCAACTCGACGAGTGGGGCTACACCCCCGCGCTCTCCACCTCACACGGTGGGCGGACCGTGACGATCGAGTTGCACAACTGCCCCTTCCTCGCGTTGGCCCGGATCCGGCCCGATGTCGTGTGCGGCGTGCACCACGGCCTCATCACCGGCGCACTCGCCCATGTCGGCGAGACGGATGTCGCCATCGACGTGCGGCCCTTCGTCGGCCCGACCCGCTGCCTGGTCAAGGTCACGACGGCCACCGAGTTCGCCCCACCCACAACCACTGCGCCGATCACCAGCCTCCGCTCCCCGGTGGCTACGGACCCGGCCGAGCCCGCACGGCATACCGACCCGGCAGAAGGACTGCACCCATGACGCTCGCACCCGACGGACCGCTGGCCGACCTGCTCGTCGGCACCCGGCGCTTCTTCACCCCCAAGGCGGCCGTCTCGAATGACCACCGCACCATCCACGAGGTGGGTGGCCGGGCCGGCGACGCCTTCTACCGCGACCGGTGGGCCCACGACAAGGTGGTGCGCTCGACCCATGGCGTCAACTGCACCGGCTCGTGCTCGTGGAAGGTCTATGTCAAGGACGGGATCATCACCTGGGAGGCCCAGCAGACCGACTACCCGTCAGCGGGCGCCGACCGGCCGGAGTACGAGCCGCGTGGTTGCCCTCGCGGCGCCGCCTTCTCCTGGTACACCTACTCCCCCACCCGGGTCCGTTACCCCTATGTCCGCGGCGTGCTCCTCGAGCTCTTCCGCGAGGCGAAGGCCGCCGTCGGCGGTGACCCGGTCGTCGCCTGGGCGGCCATCCAGCAGGACCCGGTGGCGCGCGCGGCATACACGAGTGCCCGCGGCAAAGGTGGCCTGGTGCGCTCCACGTGGGACGAGGTCGTCGAGCTCGTCGCGGCAGCACACGTCTACACGATCAAGCGCTGGGGTCCGGACCGGATCGCCGGGTTCTCCCCGATCCCGGCCATGTCCCCGGTGTCGTATGCCTCCGGCGCGCGCTTCCTCGAGCTCATCGGCGCACCGATGCTCTCGTTCTACGACTGGTATGCCGACCTGCCCAACGCCTCCCCGCAGATGTTCGGCGACCAGACCGATGTGCCCGAGTCGGGCGACTGGTGGGACGCGGGCTACCTCATCATGTGGGGCTCGAATGTGCCCCTGACCCGCACGCCGGATGCGCACTGGATGACCGAGGCGCGCTATCGCGGGCAGAAGGTCGTCGCGGTCGCGCCCGACTATGCCGAGAACGTCAAGTTCGCTGACGAGTGGGTCGCCTGCCGCCCGGGTGTCGACGGCGCGCTCGCGATGGGCATGGGGCACGTCATCCTCAAGGAGTACTTCGCCGACCGGCAGGTCGACTTCTTCGTCGACTACAACCGCCGCTACACCGACCTGCCGTTCCTCGTCTCGCTCGAGGAACGGGAAGACGGCTCGTATGCCGCGGGGAAGTTCCTCGTCGCCGGAGACCTCTCGGCGGATCTGGTCCCGGAGGCCACCTCGGAGAACGCGATGTGGAAGCCGGTCGTCCTCGACGGACGCACCGACGCCGTCGCCGTGCCGCGCGGATCGGTGGGTTTCCGTTATGGCGACGAGGGCCTCGGGCAATGGAATCTCGACCTCGGCGAGATCGAGCCGGTCTTGAGCCTGCTGGACACCCGCGAGGATCAGGTGCTCGTGCGCTTCCCCCGGTTCGACGCACCGGACGGCACGGTGGCCTTCCAGACGCGCGGGGTGCCGACTCGGCGGGTCGGGGACCGTGTGGTCACCACGGTCCTCGACCTGCTGCTCGCGCATTACGGCGTCGCGCGGGAGGGTCTGCCTGGAGCCTGGCCGACCGGATACGCCGACGCAACCGTGCCGGCGACCCCGGCCTGGGCCGGCGAGATCACCGGAGTGCCGGCCGAGCAGATCACCCGGCTGGCTCGGGAGTGGGCTCAGAACGCCATCGACACCGAGGGTCGCGGCATGATCCTCATGGGCGCAGGCACCAACCACTGGTTCCACTCCGACCAGATCTACCGCGCGATGCTCCTGCTCACGACGATCACCGGTTGCCAGGGCCGCAACGGCGGCGGCTGGGCCCACTACGTCGGGCAGGAGAAGATCCGCCCGATCATGGGCTTCCAGCACCTGGCCTTTGCGCTGGACTGGCATCGCCCGCCGCGGCACATGAACCAGACGGCGTATTGGTATGTCAACACCAGCCAGTATCGCTACGACACCTTCACGGCTGACGAACTCGACGCTGGCACAGGGGTTTTCGCGGGCAAGGGGGTCATGGACCTGCTCGCCCAGTCGGTGCGGCTGGGCTGGACCCCGAGCTATCCGACCTTCAACCGCAGCAGCCTCACCCTCGCCGACGAAGCCGCTGCAGCGGGACTCGAGCCACCGGCATACATCGTGGAGCAGTTGAAGGCGGGGCGGTTGAAGTTTGCCGTGGAGGACCCGGAGGCACCCGAGAACCACCCGCGGGTGCTGAGCCTGTGGCGCTCCAACCTGCTCGGGTCTAGCGCCAAGGGCAACGAGTACTTCCTCAAGCACCTGCTCGGCACCGACCATGCGGTGACCGCCGCGGAGGCACCGCCGGACAAGCGGCCCGCCGGCATCGAGTGGCCGGACCAGGCTGCGGAGGCCAAGCTCGACCTGCTCACGACGATCGACTTCCGGATGACCAGCTCGACGCTCTTCTCCGATGTCGTGCTGCCGGCGGCCACGTGGTACGAGAAGCACGACCTGAGCACCACCGACATGCACCCCTTCGTGCACTCGTTCACCCCGGCGATCGCCCCGCCGTGGCAGGCACGCACCGACTGGGGTATCTGGAAGGCCATCGCCAAGAAGTTCTCCAAGCTCGCCGTCGATCACCTCGGCACCCGCCGGGATGTCGTCGCCAAGCCGCTGTGGCACGACACCCCGGAGGCGCTGGCCACCGTGCACGGCGTGGTCAAGGACTGGCGCTCCGGAGAGGTCGAGCCGGTGCCGGGCAAGACGCTGCCGGTGCTCGCGGTGGCCGAACGCAACTATCCGGCGACCTTCGAGAAGATGACCTCGATCGGCCCGCTCATGGAGAGCGTCGGCATGCTCACCAAGGGCGTGCCCTACACGGTCAAACGCGAGATGAAGTTGCTGCGGCGGCGTAACGGGGTGACCAAGTCCGGCGTCGGCGCCGGGCAGCCACGGCTGCGATCGGACATTCACATGGCCGACGCGATCCTGCACCTGTCGGCGACCACCAACGGTCACCTGTCGACCCACGGCTTCAAGAACGTCGAGAAGCGCACCGGCACAACGCTGCATGACCTGGCCGCCGAGCACGAGGGCAAGCAGATCACCTTCGCCGACACCCAGGTCGCGCCGGTGCCGGTCATCACCTCGCCGGAGTGGTCCGGCTCGGAGTCGGGTGGACGGCGCTACAGCCCGTTCACCATCAACATCGAGCGGCTCAAGCCGTTCCATACCCTGACCGGCCGGCAGCAGTTCTACCTCGACCACGACTGGGTCATCGGGATGGGCGAATCGCTGCCCGTGCACCGACCACCCCTGAACATGACCACGCTCTTCGGCGAAGCCCCCGTCGGCGAGCAGGCTCAGCAGGGCGGCCAGCGGGCGGTGTCGGTGCGCTACCTCACGCCGCACAACAAGTGGTCGATCCATAGCGAATACCAGGACAACCTCTTCATGCTCTCGCTCTCCCGAGGCGGACAGACGGTGTGGATGTCCGACCGGGACGCCGAGAAGGTCGGCATCAAGGACAACGACTGGATCGAGATGGTCAACCGCAACGGCGTCGTCGCCGCCCGGGCGATCGTGTCGCACCGGATGCCCGAGGGCACCGTCTACATGCACCACGCCCAGGACCGGCTCGTCGACGTGCCGCTCACCGAGACAACCAAGCGCCGCGGCGGCATTCACAACAGCCTCACCCGAATCATGATGAAACCAACGCACATCATCGGTGGCTACGCCCAGTTGGCCTACTTCTTCAACTACATCGGCCCCACCGGCAACAACCGCGACGAGGTCACGATGATCCGTCGCCGCGCCAACCAGGAGGTGACCTACTAATGCGTGTCATGGCCCAGATGGCGATGGTGATGAACCTCGACAAGTGCATCGGGTGCCACACCTGCTCGGTGACCTGCAAGCAGGCGTGGACCAACCGCTCCGGCACCGAGTACGTGTGGTTCAACAACGTCGAGACCCGACCCGGCCTCGGCTACCCGCGGGGTTACGAGAACCAGGACGAGTGGAAGGGCGGCTGGATCCGCAAGGCTGACGGCCGCATCACGCTGCGCGCCGGTGGCCGGTTCCGCAAGCTCGCGACGATCTTCTCCAACCCGAAGATGCCCTCGCTGCAGGACTACTACGAGCCGTGGACCTACGACTACGACACCCTGCTGCGGGCGCCCGCCCAGAAGCACTTCCCCGTCGCCCGGCCCTACTCGATCATCAGCGGCAAGCCGATGAACGTCTCCTGGTCGGCCAACTGGGACGATGACCTCGGCGGCTCGAAAGAGCACGCCGTCAAGGACGAGATGCTCAAGGGCATCGAGGACAAGGTCACGTTCGAGTTCGAGCAGACCTTCATGTTCTACCTGCCCCGCATCTGCGAGCACTGCCTCAACCCGTCGTGCGCCGCCTCGTGCCCGTCCGGTGCGATCTACAAGCGTTCCGAGGACGGCATCGTCCTGGTCGACCAGGACCGTTGCCGCGGCTGGCGGATGTGCATCTCCGGCTGCCCCTACAAGAAGGTCTACTTCAACCACAAGACCGGCAAGGCCGAGAAGTGCACCTTCTGCTACCCGCGCATCGAGGTGGGGCTGCCGACGGTCTGCTCGGAGACCTGCGTCGGCCGGCTGCGCTACATCGGGCTCGTGCTCTACGACGCCGACAAGGTCCTCGAGGCCGCCTCGGTCGAGAACGACACAGACCTGTATGCCGCGCAACGCGCCTGCTTCCTCGACCCCGCAGACCCGGCCGTCCGCAAGGCAGCCCGGGCAGCCGGCATACCGCAGGACTGGATCCGGGCGGCGCAACGCTCCCCGGTGTGGAAACTCATCAACACCTACGAGGTCGCCCTCCCGCTGCACCCGGAATACCGGACCATGCCGATGGTCTGGTACATCCCGCCGCTGTCGCCGGTCGTCGACGTCATCCGCGACACCGGGCACGACGCTGAGGACGTCGGCAACCTCTTCGCAGCGATCGAGGCCCTGCGCATCCCTGTCGAATACCTCGCCAACCTCTTCACCGCGGGCGACGTCGCCCCGGTCGAGGGGGTGCTGCGCAAGCTGGCGGCGATGCGGTCCTATATGCGCGAACGCACCATGGGTCGTGAACCCGGCCCGGCGATCGCGGAGTCGGTGGGGATGAGTGAGGAAGACCTCTACGAGATGTTCCGGCTCCTGGCCATCGCCAAGTACGCCGACCGCTATGTCATCCCGCCCGCCCACGCCGAGCAGGCCCACGCGCTCGAGGAACTCGCGACCGACTGCGCGCTGGACGTCGCCGGAGGCCCAGGGATGGGCGGCTCCGGCAGCGGGCCGGTCGGCGAGGGATCCGGAGCCCTGACCCCGGTCGCGGTCGAGAACTTCCGGATGCTCAAGGAACGCCAGACCGCCGAGACCCTCCTGTCGGGTGGCCGCAAGAAGGGTCGGGTCAACCTGCTCAACTGGGATGGCCAGGGCATGCCGCACGGACTCTTCCCCGACAGCGGCTCGAAGGCGCCCGACGGGCAGGCCGAATAGCCATGTGGCGCAAGCGACTTCGCATGGCGACCAGCAATCGCCTCCCCGACCCACAGCTGCGCACCGCGTGGGCGTTGGCGGCGCTGCTGCTGGATTACCCCAGCCCGGCGCTGTTGGAGCGGCTCCCGCTGGTGCGGCGTGCGGCAGGTGACCTCCCGGCATACCTCGCAGAGCCGGTATGCCGGCTGGCCGACCACCTGGGCGCAACCCCACTGGAGCGGCTGCAGCGCGACTTCGTCGAGACCTTCGACCACACCCGCCGCGGCTGTCTCTATCTCACCTACTTCAGCTGCGGCGACACCCGCAAACGCGGGGTCGCGCTCGTGCAGCTCAAGCAGGCCTACCGGCGGGCCGGCGCCGAGTTCGACTCCGAGGAACTGCCCGACCACCTGTGTGTCGTGCTGGGCTTCGGAGCGGAATACGACGTCGACGGCGCGTGGCGCATCCTCAACGACTATCGCGCAAGCCTCGAAGTCCTGCGAATCTCCTTGCAGGAGAAGGATTCTCCGTGGGCCGATGCGATCGTGCTGGTGAGCCGGACGCTGCCGGAGCTCTCCGGTGACGACGCCGAGCAGGTCGCCCGGCTGATCGCCGCCGGCCCTCCCGCGGAGGAGGTCGGCCTGGCCCCCTACGCGGCCGATCCGCGCCTGAGCGAACACCTCAATCCACTGCCCGATTACCTCGCGGTTGGAGCCGACCGATGACGACCTTCTTGTGGGTCATCTTCCCCTACCTGTGCCTCACATCCTTCGTCGTCGGGCACTACTGGCGTTACCGCTACGACAAGTTCGGGTGGACCACCCGATCCAGCCAGCTCTATGAGGACCGGCTGCTGCGGATCGGCTCGCCGTTGTTCCACTTCGGCATGCTCGGGGTGCTGGCCGGCCACATCATCGGCCTGGTCATCCCGCAGATCTGGACCGACGCCCTGGGCTTGAGCCGGCACGCCTATCACGTGCTCGCGCTCGCGGCCGGCATCCCGGCGGGAGTCGCAGCGGTCGCCGGACTGCTCATTCTCATCTACCGCCGCCGGATGACCGGCCCGGTCTTCAGCGCGACGACGAGGAACGACAAGGCGATGTATGCCGTGCTCGGTGGCGTCATCCTGCTGGGTATCTGGAACACCGTCGCCGGCTCGTTGCTGCAGTTCGGTGGCGAGTACAACTACCGCGACGGAGTCTCGCCGTACTTCCGCAGCATCTTCACCTTCTCGCCCAAGGCCGACCTCATGGCAGCGGCGCCGCTGGGCTTCCAACTGCACGCCGCCTTCGCGTTCCTGCTCTTCGCGATGTGGCCGTTCACCCGCCTGGTGCACGTCTTCTCGGCGCCGATCGGTTACCTCACCCGTCCCTACGTCGTCTACCGCTCGCGTGACGTGCGGCCCGGCGCGGGCGTCGGCACCCGGGCTCCCAACCCGGGCTGGGAGCGGAGCAGCAACTGACGTGTCGCTCGCCTCGTCCACCCTCAGACTCGGACTGGACTACGCCGCAATCGTTCTCACGGGCGGGCGCAGTTCCCGGCTAGGCGGCACCCCCAAGGCGGCGCTCGCCTCGGGCGGGCGACCGCTTGTGGACGTGGTGCTCGATGCGGTCCGCGACGCCCGAATGCGAGTCGTTGTCGGGGACGGCCCGGTGCCCCCGGGAGTTCTGGTGACCCAGGAACAGCCCCGGTATGCCGGTCCGGCAGCGGCCGTCGCCGCGGGCCTTCGCGCGCTGAGAGGTGCTGAGGTGACCTCCCCGTGGACCGTCGTGTTGGCCTGCGACCTGCCGGGCGTGCGCGACGGCATACCGCTGCTCCTCTCGGCGGCGACCGGTGCCGAGGTGCCGGATGACCGCGAGGGTGACACGACGCGCGACGGGTGGTGCCTGAGCGAGGACGGCCGGTTGCAGTGGCTCTTCGCGATCGTGCGGACCGCCGCATTGGCGCGAGCGGTCGATGCGTTGGGCGACCCGAGCAATCGCTCGATGGGCGCCCTGATGGGCAGTTTGGACCTGGGCGGAATCCCCGCCCCCGCAGCGGTGACGGCGGATATCGACACCTGGGAGGACGCTCACCGATGGCTACGACCGTGAGTCCAGCACTGGCTCCGAGGGACCCGACGGCTCGGGCGCACCACGATCTGGCAGCCGAAGCGGCCGGCTGGCGCGAGTGGATCGATGCCGTGTGCACCGACCTGGGTGTCGCAGGATGCTCGGTCGACGTGACCGTCATCCACGAGCTCAGTCGGATCGTCGCGCACGGAGTGGCCCGCCCGCTGGCGCCGGTCAGCACCTTCCTGCTCGGCCTCGCGGTCGGCCAGGGGATGTCTCGCGAAGAGGCCGTGGCCCGGATCGCCGCCCACGCCGGCACGCCCAGCTCCTGACCCCTGCCCAGGGCCGGCCCGGGTGCGCTGGACGTCGACCTCAGCGCTGCCAGGGTGCGGTGGCAGGCAGCAGCGCCTCGAACTCGGCGATGAGCGCGGCCTGGTAGTCACCGGCATACGTGCCGGCGAGGAACCGCGGCAGCGCCTCGGCGGTAAAGCGCGCCCATGAGGCGGCTTCGTGCCCGGGGTTGATCGGGTAGTAGAGGACGCCGGTCTTGGCTGCGGAGTCACGGTCACCGGGAGCGTCGCCGATGAGCAGGATGTGGTCGTCGGCGTACTTGCCCTTGGCTGCATATTCGATGTGCTGGGCTTTGCTGCCCATCTCCTGGCCGGCGATGACCTGCATGTAGGGCGCCAGCCCGTGCTCGTGCCACTCCCGGCGCAGGGCTTCCATCGGGGTCGCCGACACCGTCATGCAATCGACGTCGGCCTGCATCGCCTCGAAGGCCTCTCGCACCCCAGGGAACGGCGGGCAGCCGTGCACCATGTCGGCGATCGCCGCGTTGACAGCCTTGCCCCACTCGATGCAGCGCTCGATCTCGGGGCCGGGGTGGGCGGCAGCGTAGTCCTCGATTCCCTTGTCCGACAACGGAAATCCGCTCGCGATAAAGGCTCTGAGCTCATCGCCTGCCGGAACCGTGACGCCGCGAGCGGCGACCTCGGGGCGCAGGGCTAGGAGCTCGAAGACGCGGGCGAGAGCGATCCATCGGTTCTGACCGCGCGTCGTCGAGCCGAGGTTGACGAAGATCGCGGTCTCTCGGGCCAAGGTCGAGGCCGCCTGGAGATTCCAGTACTTGATGGTCGTCGGGGTGAAGCACTCCTGGTGCTTGATATCCATGGCATCGAAAGCACAGCCGTCGGAGTCGATACCCACGAAGAAGGCTTTGCTGGGGGCGAAGTCGATGAGGACCTGAGCTGCGGCAGGAGGCGTGGACATGGTGCCAGTCCAGCGGGCGCGCCCCCGCCGAGGCCAGCGGTTGCCTGCTGTTGCCACCGACCGAGGGTCCCCCTGCCGCTGTCCCCACCGACCCCGCCGCGCCCGCCGCGCCCTTCAACCGCGTCGAAGCAGTGTGGCCTTCCCGAGATCGGCCTCCCAGGCGATGTCGGGGAACTGCTCTTGCCAGGACGCGATCGCGTCCCGCTCATCGGGTCGGATCGTGTCGTCCACGACGATGAGTGCTCCCGGCTGCAGCCGGTCATAGAGCAGCGGAACCGCCGGGTAGCGGGTGTTCGATGTTGGCGTTGCGGGCGGGCCATCGACGAGAAGCACGTCGATGGCAAGATCGTCGGGCAGCACTGATAGGTCGTAGTACTGATAGGTCTGACCATTGACTTCTTGCTCGATGAGCGGCGCGTGGAGCACGTCAGCGTGATCCTCGACTCCCTTGGCCCGGAGCATGTCACGCGTCTTTTGCGCGAACTCCTCGCTGTGGTCAAGGGAGACGCAGCGTCCTCGGCCGCTGCGGCTGATGGCCAAGGCCGTCCAAAAGGTCGAGGCCCCAGAGCCGAGTTCGAGCACCGTCAACGGACGGTCGTCGAGCAGCAGTCTGCCGGCAATGGTGGTCACGACAGGGACGGTGACGGCCCAGCCGCCGAGGCCGGGCAGAGCGATCTGGTCGGGGGCCAGCCGGTGCCGGATCTGCTGATACTCGGAGAGAACGTGCGGCATCTGCTCCAGGCTCACCCGCGTGGCGAGGAAGCCGCCTTCCACCTTGGTGTGAATCGACTGGATCGTTCGGCGACCGCTCTCGGTGAGCTCCAAGATCTCGTCGACGCGTTCCCACCCACGTGCTGCGTCGGCGAACGCCTTGGAATCGGCGTCGCGGTGGCTCGTGTCGTGGATCAGGGACGCCAACGAGTCAATCTCCCGCATCAGGACGCTTTCCAACCCGACGAGTTCGCGGCGGGCATCATGGATGTCGCGGCGCGCATCATCGAGTTCGCGGCGCGCATCATGGATGTCGCGGCGCGTGCGTTCGACGTCCAAGCCCTCGACCTGGAGGCCGAGCCGGTCGAGCCCACGCGTCACCTCGCCACTGGCATCGGTCATGAGCGCGACTACCTCCCGAAGGCCCGCCTCCAGGCCGGTGGTGCGCAGATCCTGCACCTGCAGCGACAACGCGCCTTCGGCTTTGGCCACCGCTTCGCGCACCGAATCGGTGTCTCCGGTGAGGTCCGCGAGGGCACGTGAAAGCTGGAGGACTTCTTGACGAACATCCACCACCGCCTGCCTGAGCTCGGCGAGCGATTCGGTGATGCCCAGATCGCACACCACCTCGACCGCCTGGGTCACCGCGACCGTCGCGTGATGGCGCCCCATCGCATTCATCATGCGCATCAACGAGTGCAGCAACAGCGGCAGAGGTGCGATGCACAGCACCACACCCAGCAGCGCCCAAGGCCAACCCCCGACGACGCCCGCCGCCGCGACCACCGCGCCCGCCACCGTGACCACGAGGACCACGGCCAGCCTCATCCGATAGCGGCGCGTTTCACGCTGAAGGGGGCTCATTGTGGGCCACCTTCCGCGAGCCGGGTCAAACTGGCCACGATTCCGGCGATGTCGCCCCGCCAGTTCTGATAGTGGGTCGCCTGCCGACTCAGGATGCTGCCCGATTCCACAAGCGACCAGATCGGCACCCCAGCGCCCACGTAGTCACTCATTTTCGACGGCAAATAGGGGTTGACTGCGCGCCGGTGAGTGCCGGTCTCGGTGTCTGCGTCCATGACGAGCAGGCAGTCGAAGCCGCTCAGAGTGGCGAGCATCGACAGGTAGGGCAACTCGTCGTGTCGGGTCACGACCTGAGAAAGGCCGTGCTCGCCGATGGCCCGGCTCAACTCTGGATTGGCCGGAGTGTAGATCTGCACCGCCAGCCGATCACGGAGGGAGGGGGCCAGGGAGCCCAGAGCCGTGAAGAGGTCGCCCATGCCGCGGTTGTGGTACAGGGTGCCGAAATACCCGATGTTCACCTTGCCATCCACTGGCGTACCCGCCGGCGGGAACAACCTGTAGAAGTGCGCCGGCAACGTCGGGTGCGGGCTGATCACTGCCTTTCGCCGGACTCGGTCGCGCAGCCGGGCGTCCTGCAGGTACGACAGCATGTACGTCACCTGATGAGGGTTGGTGAACAAGATCTCGTCGGCGAACGCGAAGGCCACCTGCTCGGCCCACGCGAAGACGCTGTTGACAGTTGGGTGCGAGAATCCGGCGTCGTCGAGCCGCTCGCGTAACGCGGCGACCACCGCACCGGGGCCGTCTGGGGTGATGCGTTCTTCGCCGGCGGTGTCGCGCCGGAGCGGATCCGAGAACTCCGCCACCCAGCGCGGTCGTGGGGTGCGACTGGTCACGAAGCGCGCCGCCAACAAGTGCGATGCCGGCCACATCGCGCGGCTGTACACCTGAGTTTGCGGCCCGTGCACCACCTCGATCTCGGCGATGGCCTCCAGGCCATGGTCGCAGTACGCCTCAACGCCCGACCACGCACCAAACACCGGCCGATCATTGAGCACCGTGTGGGTGGCGACGGCAGGCCCGGACAGGTGCAGCAACTGAGCGTCGGTCCGTCGGATTCGGCTCATCGTGTTGCTCACGACATTCCACTGCGTGCCCGACAAGAAAGCGCGCTTCGCAGCAGTGATGGCGGAGGCATCCGCGAAGGGGGGGAAGTTATACGAGAGCAGCAGGTTGGTGGTGGGCGTGGCCACCAGGTACTGCCAGGCAAGACGGCGCAGCCCGGATTCTTGGTAGGCCCGAACGACCCGCGGGTACTCATCAGGGAACCGGTTCAAGAACCGCTGCGTGAAGAGCGTCTGAGAGTTGATGAACGACTCCATGGTGCGGCGCAGGGGTTCCGGCGGGTCCTGGTCTAGGGCGCGCTCAAGGTGGCGCATGACCGCAAGACGCTGCAGCACCGAGAAGGAGAAGCTGGGGTTCTGCCGTGACATCGAGTGGTCCCGAACGAGCCGGAAATAGGTCGCTCCGCGGTGTGCAGGGGTCGAGTCGAGGGCCAGGCCGAAGCGTGCGAAGAAGGGCGCGAAGAAGGCCACGTCCTCACCACTCTCGAGCTCCACATCGAAGGGAAATTGCCGGGCCAACTCGACATCGATCAGCTTGCAGGCCGCGAATCCCAGCGAAGCCGACAGCTCAAACCCGTCGTGGACGCCCGCCTCGTGCCGCAGGGTCTGCGCGGTGATCGGGGAGGTGCGGTGCTCACCGGTGTCCTGGTCGACATCGACAACTTGGGCCAGCGGAACGACGCCCTCGCGGGCGCGGGCCAGCAGCTCCGACAAGAAATTGGGCGAGAGCCAATCGTCGACGTCGACCCACGTGAGCCAACGCCCCTGAGCCTGCCTGATGCCCTCGTTGCGCGCGTTGGCCAGCGATGCCATCTCAAGATTGAGGTAACGATGGCGCACCTGCGGCGCCTCGGCGAAGACCCGGTCACAGATTTCTGGTGAGCCATCAGGTTGGCCGTTGAACACGACCACAACCTCGAACCGAGTTGGGTCGAGGTCTTGGGCGATGACGGAACGCAACGCCCTTTCGATGTAGGGCTCTCCCCGATGACAGGGGATGAGCAACGTGAGGTCAGGAGTGTGTATGTGCAGTTCCCATGAGATCGTGGTGAGTTCTGTGCCGCCTCCGGTGAGGGAACGGCGGAGGTCTCCGATGAGACCGGTGCCATCATCGCAGCTAAAGCCGTGATGACGAGTGCGTTGCCAACATCGGAGACCACAGTTGCAGCCCTCAGGCCAGACCACGGCAGCAACGGCAGCCCCTCGGGTTATGGTGCCGCCATGGGCCACCCTTCGCCTCCCGAGCTGCTCGTGCTGCACGGGGTGCGGGTCGCGGGGTTCGTCGACACCGAGGTGCTGGCCATGCGGCTCATGCTGGCTCCGGAGCTGGTCGACGAGCTGCTCCTGGACGCACAAGCGCGCGGCTGGATCACCCGACACAGCTTCGCCGACACCACCGGGTGGGCCGTGACCGACGCCGGCCGCGCCCATGACGAGGCCGCCCTCGCCGCGGAACTCGACGCGCACGGCATACGGCCGCTGGCCGAGCAGACCCACCTGCGCTTCCTCCCACTCAACGCGCGCTTCCTCACCGCAATGACCGATTGGCAACTGCGCCCCCAGCCGTGGGACCGCCTGGCGGCCAACGACCACACCGACTGGCGCTGGGACGAGCGGGTGCTGCGCTCGCTCGGGCATATCGGCGCCCGGCTCGGTGAGCTCATGCAGCCCCTCGAGGACGCCCTGCCGCGTTTCCAGGGGTATGCCGTGCGCTACCGGTTCGCGCTCGGGCGCGTGGAGCGCGGCGAGCGCGACTGGGTCGACGGCGTGGGCCGCGATTCCTGCCATGCGGTCTGGATGCAGTTGCACGAAGACCTCATCGCGACCCTGGGCATCGACCGCTCCTGACGCTCGGGCCGACGCCCCCCCCCACGCGACCCGGCAATTGGCGGCAACTCGTTGCTGCGCCACGGCATACCCGGTTGTCTTGCAGGTGAGCAGCAGCGGCCGTCGGGCCGCACCGAGACCCAGGAGAGCAGTCATGGTCGACCTCACCGCCAAGCCCTACTTCCTCGACCCCGAGGCCATTGCCTGGGTGGAGGACACCATCGCCGGGATGACCGACGAGGAGAAGATCGGTCAGCTCTTCGTCAACATGGGCGCCAGCCGCGACGAGGCCTACCTCGTCGACGCGCTGTCGAGCTACCACTTCGGTGCGGTCCGCTACAACCCCGGGCCGGCCGCCGACGTGCACGAGCAGAACCGCATCCTCCAAGAGAACTCGACGATCCCGCTGCTCATCGCGAGCAATGCCGAGGCCGGCGGCAACGGCGCCTGCACCGACGGCACGACCGTGGGCTTCCACATCAAGGTCGGCGCGACCCAAGACCCGCGCTGGGCCTATGAGCTCGGACGGGTCAGTGGCGTGGAATCGGCTGCCATTGGCTGCAATTGGGCGTTCGCGCCGATCGTCGACCTGCTGCGCAACTGGCGTAACCCGATCATCTCCAACCGGTCTTTCGGTGCCGACCCCGAGCTCGTCCTCGAGTGCGGCAAGGCCTATCTGCGCGGCATGGCCGAGTCCGGCGTCGCCTGCGCGATGAAGCACTTCCCCGGCGACGGCATCGACGAGCGCGACCACCATCTCTCCTCGGCGGTCAACTCGCTGAGCACGAGCGAGTGGGACGAGACCTTCGGGCGCGTGTATGCCGGGATGATCGACGCCGGCGTGCAGTCGGTCATGGTCGGGCACATCATGCAGCCGGCGTATCAGCGGCACTTCTCCCCCGACACCCCGGACTCGGGGCTACTGCCCGGGTCACTGTGCAAGGAACTCGTGACCGACCTGCTCAAGGGTCAGCTTGGGTTCAACGGCCTGGTCGTCACCGATGCCTCGCACATGGTCGGGATGACCTCGGCGATGAAGCGCTCGCGCGTCGTGCCGACCGCGATCGCTGCCGGCTGTGACCTCTTCCTCTTCTTCAACGACCCGGATGAGGACTTCGGCTACATGATGGCCGGCTACCGCGACGGCACGATCACCCCTGAGCGCCTGCACGACGCGCTGCGCCGGATCCTCGGCACCAAGGCTGCCCTCGGTCTGCATCGGAAGGCCAAGACCGACATCGTGCCGCTCGCCGCCCAGGCGCTGGGCCGGATCGGCTTGCCCGAGAACCGCGCCGTCTTCGCTGAGATCACCGACCGCGCCGTCACGCTGGTCAAGAACGTCGACCCGGCGATCTTGCCGGTCACCACCGAGCGCTACCCGCGGATCCTCGTCGTCCCGGTCAAAGGCCCCGAGAACGCGGCCGCCGCACTCTTCGGCGGTGGCGGCAACCCGCCGTGGGAGACCGTGGCCGCGATGCTGCGCGAGCGTGGGCACGAGGTCGAGGTCTTCGAGTCGGCGATGGATCGGCTGATGAAGCTCCCGCCCGAGGAGCGCCACGCCGGCCTCATGGGCATGTATGCCGGTAAGGCACCGATCGCGGACTTCGTCGCCAAGTACGACCTCGTCATCAACGTCGCCAAGGTCGTCGGTGGGATGCAGCCGGTCGAACGGGTCATGTGGCCGGCGTCGAAGGGCACGCCCGACCTACCGTGGTACGTCCACGAGATCCCGACGATCTTCATGTCGGTGGCTGCGCCGTTCCACCTCGCGGACGCGCCGGCGGTCAAGTGCTTCGTCAACACCTATGACAGCGATGACCGCACTTTGTCGGCCACGCTGGACAAACTCGCGGTCGGTGCGGAGGCCTTCCACGGCGTCAGCCCGGTCGACGCCTTCTGCGGGATGGTCGACACCCGCATCTGAGCGCCTCGCGCGCACCTGGCGCCACGGAACTCACGCACTGGGCGCTCACGCGCCGGCAGGTCAGGCGCTGGGAGGTGCGCCGGACGGCATACCCGGACGTGGTGTGGCCTGGTCGTCGCGGCCTTGCACCACGAGGGCAGCCACGGCTGCGAGCTTGATGTTGAGGTCCTGGGAGGTCTTGCGCAGGATCGCGAACGCTTCGTCGGCCGTGACGCGGTGGGCCGCCATGAGCAGGCCCACTGCCTTGCCGATCTCGCGGTTGCTGGCCAGGCCGGCGCGCAGTTCCTGCACCTCGCGGCGCGAGCTCAAGGTCATCAGCGCGACCGAGGCGAATGCCGCCAGGACCGCACCCTGGTCGGCGGAGGTCGCGTCGAGCACACCCGGCCGGTCGGCGAACAGGTTGAGGGCGCCCGCCTTGCGTCCGTCGATGAGCAGGCGGTAGCCGAGCATCCCCTTGACCGGGGTGTGCTCCAGCACCAAGGCCGCGAGCTTGGGCCACGGGGTGCTGACCCGAATGTCGGCGTCGAGCTGGAAGGCCTCTTCGGTGATGGCGTCGACGCACGGCCCTTCGCCGGCGAGCTTCTCGAATTGGTCTATGCGCCAAGCGATTTCGTCGGTCGCCCCGACTGTGCGCAGGTGACCCTGGTCGATGAGCATGATGCAGGATCGGTCGCAGCCGGCGACCAGCTCCACGGCGGCGGCTGTGAGGGCGGCGTAGACGGCGTCGGGTTCGTCGGATCGGTAGACGGTGGCGGCCAGCCGGGCGAAGAGTTCGCCTTCGGCCGAGGTGGCTCGGTCTTGCTGCATGGGTTGGTCCTTCCGACGACGTCCAACCGGAACCGATGTAACGCAGCACCGTGTCCAGGACTCTATGCCCCTGACCGCGTCGGGCGGTCAGCTCGGGCGGCTCGGTATGCCGTGGCGGGGCTTGGCGGGACGACTCACCCCGGGTTATGGTCCGCTCAACGGTCCAGAAGTGCGCCGCATCGATCCTCTCCCGCGGAGATCACGATGAGCGCTGCCTTCACTCCCTCCGATGCCGACCATCGTCGCGATGCCGAGACGGCCGAACTCTTCCGGAAAGCCGCCGCGCTCGACGGCCGCGATCGCGACGAGAGACTCGACGTACTCGCCGGACTCGCCGAGCGCGGCGAGCGCGGCGAGCGCGAACGGCAGCGCTGCATCCAGGCGGCCATCGAACTCAACCTGCCCTTGGCGGGAGCGATCGCGTCACGCTATGCCCGGCTGGGGTGTGAACCCGCCGACCTGGCCCAGGTGGCGGCCCTCGGCCTGGTCAAGGCCGCGACCCGATTCGATCCTGCTCTCGGAGTGCCCTTCGGCGCCTTCGCTGCACCCACGATTCGCGGCGAGGTGTTGCGCCACCTGCGGGATCTCTCCTCCCCGATCCGGGCCTCGCGTCCGCTCGAGGAGCGGCGTCTCAGGATCGCAGCCGCGACCCCGCGACTGACCCAGCAGCTCGGTCGCGAGCCCACGGCTGGTGACCTCGCGACATACCTGGGGTTGGCCGAAGCCCAAGTGCTTGAGGCCCGCGCTGCCGGGGAGCGGCGTTGGACCACCTCTCTCGACGCGCCGCGCCGCACCGATGGCGAGGACTCCCTCGCGGAGGTCTGCGGAGCGCAGGACGCCGACCTCGGGAGGGTGGAGTGGTCGATCGCGCTCGGTCAGGTGCTGGAAGACCTCGACCCGGCCAGCAAGCGGCTGCTGCACCTGCGATTCGTCGAGGAGTTGACGCAGACCCAGATCGCGGGACTGCTCGGGGTGAGCCAGATCCAGGTTTCGCGGCTGCTGCGGCGACTGATGCAGCACCTGCGCGCGGTCATCGCCGCCTGAGCGCTGCCGGAAGACGCCCTCTGTTTGACGGCCGCCCCGCCTGAAGCAGGTGCCGAGACGGTGCCCGCCGCACGCTGTTTGACGGCGGACACCGCCCGGGGGTCACCAACCGGCACCAGCTTGGACCCCTATGACATGACGTACCCCAAAGCTAGACAGCTAGCGCCTCGGGACGTCGGCCGGTCGGTGGTGGCGGGGCGCACGGTGCGATCATGCGCGCCCCTGACGCCGTCTTCGCCGATCCGCGATTGGCAGCCCTTTACGACTTCTTCGACGGCGACCGCAGCGACCTCACGGCATACCTCGACCTAGCCGTCGAGCTTGGCGCGCGATGGGTCGTCGACCTGGGGTGCGGCACCGGCTCACTGGCGGTCCTGCTTGCCGCACAAGGTCTGCAGGTCATCGGCGTCGACCCCGCGGCTGCCTCCCTCGAGGTCGCCCGAGTCAAGCCGTCTGCCGATCGGGTGCGCTGGGTCCATGGCGACGCCACGGCGTTGGACGTCAGCGACCGGCCGGTCGACCTGGTCGTGATGATCGGCAACGTGGCGCAGGTGTTTGTCGATGACGAGGACTGGCACACGACGCTCGGCTGCGCCCGGACCTGGCTGGGCGAGGGCGGCTGGCTGGTCTTCGAGACTCGTCGCCCCGAGGCGCGGGCTTGGGAGTCGTGGGACGTGCCACCGACCGAGGTCACGCTCCCCGACGGACGCCTGGCTACGGTGTCGCGCACCGTCACGTCGGTCCGCCCACCCCTGGTGGCCTTCGAGTCGGTGACAACGTCCGACGGGGTCGACCTGAGATCTGTCTCGACGCTGCGGTTCCGGGAGCAGGAGCAGATCATGGCTGACCTTGCTGAGCATGGATTCACGGTCAGTGACATCCGCGAAGCGCCGGACCGCCCGGGCCTGGAACTCGTCTTCTTCGCCCGCGCGACGTAGGAGCAACTGGGGGCTGCTGGTTTGATGACACAGTTGTCGATAAGATGGTGACACCATTGTCGACAACCCTGGAGAAGTCATGACGACGACAGCCCTCTATCGCTCCGCCGTGGCCTACCTCGCCCTCGGGCTCGCGGCCGGCCTCTACTACCGGACGCTGACCCACTCCCAGGAGTTCGACCGGACCACGGTGCTCGGCCTGGCCCACACCCACCTGCTGGCGCTCGGCTTCCTCATCAGCCTCATCCTGCTGCTCCTCACCCGGACGGTGGCCATCCCCGCCGATCGCGTCTCGGGTGCGGTGACGTGGACCTATCACGCCGGTATGGCCCTCACCGCCGGCATGCTCCTGATCAAGGGCACCGGCGAAGTCCTCGGGTGGTGGGTCGACCGGCCGATGTGGGCCGGGATCTCCGGCACCGGGCACATCCTGCTGACGGTCGCCTTCACGCTGGCCATGATCGCCCTCGGGCGCGGCCTGAAGGCCACGCCGCGAAGCTCCCGGCTCGCCGGACAGTCTGAGCCCGCCTGAGTTCCGCCCTGAGTGCTCGCTCCGACTGACCGTCGCCTCACCACCCCGGACCTCGCGCTCGGCACATCCGAGAGGCCCGTCACCAGCGGGTCAGTGCCGGATCAGCCGAGCCGATCGACCGCCTCCCAGAAGGCCCCGGCGCAGGTCGTGCCTGACCGAGTCCTCGAGGTAGTAATCCCCGATCCGGCTGGAGAGATCCAAGAGCAAGGCACGGTCGAGCTCGTTGGGGATCATCGGTCGATCCTGGCGCAACTGAGCGAGGTCGTTGGGTTTGGCGGAGGCCCGCCAGCCACTCACGACCTGGGCGACCACCTGCTCGATGAGCTCCGACGGAGCGGAATCGTTGCCGCCGGAGGCTGCCGCCTCCGCCTTCCAGGCGTGTCCTTCAGATACTCCACCGCCTACGGCGTCGCCTTTGTGCTGGGCGGCATACGGCTTAGTGTCGTTGCGGGTGGTGCGGGTGGGGTGGTCTCGTCGGCCCAGCAGGTGGTTGATCACGTATGCCGCGGCCTCGTCACGGCGTAGCCCTCCGGCGGTCGGAGCACGAGCGGCTCGATGTCGAGCCGGAAGGTCCGATCCACCAGTTGGCGGTGAGGTTGGCCGTCGCCGATGCTGCGGTGAGCCCAGCTGGGCGGTATTGGCGTCGTAGGGGATCACAGGTCGACCACCACATCGCGATTGACCCGGACGCGCCACCGACGGTCGATCTGGCCGACGAGGTCAGCTGCCGGGTCGAGGCGGGCAGGCGTCTGCGGGCCGCTCAGAGCCGCAGCGCGCAGCTGGTCGAGGTCCTCGCGGGCGGCGACCCGATCGAGGATCCAACCCAGCCTGCGCAGCGTCGACACTGGAAACTGGTCAGCGAGCGCAACGACGGCAGCAATGTCAAAGCCGGGCTGCTCGGCAAGCTCGACCAGCACGGTGGCCGCGTTGTGTATACCTCCGGCGACGGTCGCGTCCGTCGCGACGTCGAGCGCGGTCCCGGCGAGCGTCGACACGCGCGCGGCACCAGATCGAGTCATGTGCTCGTCGTGGGGCAGCGAGGTCAGCCTGGCGCGGTGGTGAAACTGGAACTCGGTCCGGCCGACACGACGATCGCGGATCGAGCGAGACACCCCGACCTGGAAGACCTGGGGAGCCTGGTGCGCGGCCCCGTGCAGCTCGGCACCCGAGAGCCAGCCGATGTAGTAGTCGACTTCCAGGTGCCGTGCGAGGCGATCGATGAACTCAACCCCGGGCGGCGCGCCCCACGTGCGGAACTCGGGCGCCACCGGCACCCACAGGCCGCGGGCGGGGCTGATCCACTCGCCGCGCCTGGTCGGGGCCAGCAGACGTTGGCGCACCTGAGCGGGAGGGATGTCGAGCAGGTCGGCCAGCTCGCCCGTGGTCAACGCGTTGATCCCCCGGGACAGCGCCCAGTCCGCCGCGTGGGGGGCTCGCACGGCTCGCGTCACCGTAGCCATCTCTCTATAGTGAGGCTTTCTCACCAGCGGCCTCTGTGCATGGTAAGGATGACGAGTGCGGCGGCGGTGATGTGGCCGATTCGCCATGGGCACAGCGTGATGCGGCGTAGGGCTTTGAAGCTGGACTTCAGCAG
>Ga0208938_1000651_pt1 | contig 24286 bp, 26 predicted proteins | sample AD_UKC125_MetaG_FD_184434 | JGI IMG/M metagenome (GOLD analysis project Ga0208938, IMG submission 184434) | Active sludge microbial communities of municipal wastewater-treating anaerobic digesters from USA - AD_UKC125_MetaG (SPAdes) (version 2) | ecosystem: Engineered > Bioreactor > Anaerobic >...
CAAGCGCAGTTCGTGTGTGCCGCTGTGGCGGTGTGGCCCGATGGCCGGGAAGAGGTCGAGATCGGCTCAGTCAGCGGGACGCTCACGTACGCGCCGCGCGGCGTGAACGGTTTCGGCTACGACCCGATCTTCGAGGTGGCGACCGATGACGGGCCCCGCACCACGGCGGAGTTGAGCAGTGAGCAGAAACACGCGATCAGCCATCGCGGCCGGGCATTCCGGGCCCTGGTCACCAAACACTTGGTGTCCTAGTACCGAGGTGCGCCCGGGCACCCTGGGACGCTCATGGTGCGCTCGGGAATCGACAACATAGGGTTGCGCTATGGTGCTCAATCCCGACTGGCAGGACACGTCCGTGCGCCCGCAGGACGATTTCTATCGGCACTGGTTCGGCCAGTGGCTCGACGACTTCCAGATCCCTGACGACAAGGCCGAGTTCGCCTCGTTCACGGCACTGCACGACGTCGCCCAAGAGCAACTCAAAGCCATCATCGAGGACCTCGCCGCCCAAGAGGCGGACCCGCACACGAACGCGGGGAAGATCGCAGCGGTCTTCAACGCTTTCATGGACACCGATGCGATCGACGCGGCCGGCCTGGAACCGATCCGCGACATCCTGGACATGGTCGAGCAGGTGGCCGACGCCAGTGAACTGCCCGAGTTGTGGGGGCGGCTGGAGCGACTGGGGATCGGGGCGCCGTTGGGCGGTGCGGTTCACCAGGACAACCGCGACTCGACCCAGTACGTGCTGGACATGTGGCAGAGCGGGCTCGGGATGCCAGACCGCGACTACTACCTCGGCGAGCAGTTCGCCGAGATCCGGCAGGCGTATCGAGCACACGTCGCCACGATGCTCCAGCGCACCGGTCTGGGAGATGACGTCGATGCACAACGCGTCTTTGACCTCGAAACGCGACTGGCACAGGCGCACTGGACCCCAGTGGCCAACCGCGACCCGATTCGCACGTACAACCAGTTCCCGCTGGCCGATCTGGTCGAACTCACCCCGGGTTACGACTGGCCGGGCTACCTGGCCCAGGTGGGGGTGCTGGACCGGGTCCAGACGCTGAACATCGCGCAGCCCGACTACGCGCAGACCGTGGCGGAGTTGGTCAACGAGGTCTCGCTCGACGACTGGCGCGCATACACGCGCTGGCGCATCCTGTCGTCCTTCACCAATCTGCTCAGCGAAGACACCGTGGCTGCTTCGTTCGAGTTCTACGGCAAGGTTCTGCGAGGGGTGCCCTCGATGCGCCCGCGCTGGAAGCGGGGCGTTGATCTGGTGGAAGGCCTGCTGGGTGAGGCTGTGGGTCAGGAGTACGTGGCGCGGCATTTCCCCCCGGAGAACAAGGCCCGCATGCTGGAACTGGTCGCGAACGTGACCAACGCCTTCGAGAAGTCGATCGACGGCCTGCAGTGGATGACGGATGAGACGAAGCAGGAGGCCCACGCCAAACTCGCCAAGTTCACGCCCAAGATCGGCTACCCCGACCGATGGATGGACTATTCCGCGCTCACGGTCGTACCCGGTGAGCTGATCGCGACGGTGCGCAACGCCCGCGAGTTCCACCACGACTACGAGGTCAACAAGCTCGGGGGTCCGGTGGATCGCGATGAGTGGCATATGAACGCCCAGACAGTCAACGCCTACTACAACCCGGAGATGAACGAGATCGTGTTCCCGGCGGGCATTCTGCAGGCTCCGTTCTTCACGATGCCCGCCGACGACGCCCTCAACTACGGTGCCATCGGGGCTGTCATTGGCCATGAGATCTCCCACGGGTTCGACGACCAGGGGTCGCAGTTCGATGGTGACGGCAATCTGCGTAACTGGTGGAGCGATGCCGACCACGAGGCCTTCCGGGGGTTGACCCAGGCCTTGGTCGAGCAGTATGCGGGATACGAACCTGTCACGGGACACCCGATCAATGGCGAACTCACGCTCGGCGAGAACATCGCCGATGTCTCCGGGTTGGCCGTGGCGTTCCGGGCCTACCTGCTGTCCCTCGATGGCCAGGAGCCGCCCATCGTCGATGGGCTCACCGGGATCCAGCGGTTCTTCCTCGGTTTCGCGCAAGTGTGGCGCGCGAAGACCCGCCCCGAAGAGACGGTGCGCCGGATCACCATCGACCCGCACTCGCCGCCGGAGTTCCGGGTGTTCGGAACCCTCGTCAACACCGACGCCTTCTTCGACGCCTTCGAGGTGTTGCCTGGTGATGGGATGTGGCGCGAACCGGACCAACGGGTCCGGATCTGGTGAGTCCACAGAACCCGCAGGAGCCGTTCTACCGGCCTTGGGAGGACCCGGAGCGTGCCTACCAGGCTGATGAGCCGGTGCGCTCTCACACTGGACCGGCCGGCGAGGTGGAGAAGGTGGTGCTGGGCGCCGGGCGGTTCGTGGACCGCGCACAGGCCCGCTTCGCCCCGATCGCCTTCGGGTACGCGGTGTTCAAGAAGTACGCCGACGACGAAGGAAGCCGGCTGGCGGCCCTGCTGGCCTACTACACGCTGTTCAGCATCTTCCCGCTGGCGATCGGTGGGTATGCGGTACTTCGCACGGTCGCGGAGAACAACCCGGACTACATCAACGACTTGGTCAAACAGATCGTGCCGCCGGAGTTCCAGCAGCAGATCATCGACTCCTATGACACCCTGCCCGGTAGCGGCCCTGCCCTCGTGGTGGCCCTGCTGGGTCTGCTGCTGGCTGGCACGGGCGCGGCGTTCGCCGTCTACGCGATGGTGAACCAGGTGTTCTGCGTGCCGTACCGGTTCCGCTACGGCTTCGGTCCTCGCTACATCCGGGTGCTCTTGATGCTGCTGGTGCTCGGTATTGGTGTCGTCATCATCGCCGGGACCTCGCTGTGGATCAGCCAGCATCTGCCTGGCCAGTGGCAGGGTCTCGTGCAGGGGCTGATCCGGTTCGGCGTCATCCTCGGATCCTTGTTCGTGGCGCCGCTGCTCTTGAGTCGCCGGCCAATCCGGCCGCGCGAGATCCTGGTCGGGGCGATGGTCGGGGCGGTCGTGATCTCGGCGATCCTGCAGCTCGCCGGGGTGATCGTGGGTCGATTCCTCGCGAACTCCTCCGCGGTGTACGGCGCCATGACCACCGTGATCGCCTTCGTCTCCGTGCTGTTCCTGGCATCCAATGCCATCGTCATGTCCTATGAGGTGTCGGTGGTCTGGGCCTGGCGGCTGTGGCCGCGAGGGGTCGACATCAACAATCTCTTCCCCGCCGATGAGCGCGCCTACGTGCTTTTGACCCTGATGGATGAACGCATGCCGAATCAGCGAAACGGTGTGTACTTCGACGCCGCCGGTCACGACGACCCCCGCCGGCCCGACCTGGAAGCCCTGATGCGGCGCCCCGAAGGGATTCCGCGCACGCCCTACGACGGTGCGTGAACCGGCGTCTTACCGTTGGACTGTGGAAACCGAGTATGAGCAACTGCTGGCGCTGACCCGTGAGTTGTGCCACGACGTGCTGGCCCCCCGGGTGGCGCAGGCGGAGGAGGCTGGCGAGTTCCCCCGGGATGTGTTCCGGACTCTGGGCGACGCGGGCCTGCTGAGCCTGCCGTATCCAGAGCGCTGGGGCGGCGGTGCGGTGCCCTACGAGGTGTATCTGCGGGTCTTGGAGGAGTTGGGCGCCACCTGGTCCAGTGTCGCCGTGGGGGTCAGCGTGCATGTGCTGTCCTGCTTCGGTCTGGCGCAGTTCGGCACTGATGAGCAGCGGGACCGCTGGCTGCCAGACATGCTCAGCGGGCGACTGCTGGGTGCCTACTGTCTGTCGGAGTCACATGCCGGATCCGACCCCGCGGCAATGCTCACGAGCGCCCAGCGGGCCGGGGGCCAGTGGGTGCTGAATGGCACCAAGGCATGGGTCACGCACGGGGGGCAGGCGGATTTCTACCAGGTGATGGCCAAGACCGGTGCCACGGAGGTCTCCTGCTTCCTGGTTCCAGGAGAGGCGCCCGGACTGGGCTTCGATGCCCCCGAGCGCAAGATGGGGCTGATGGGATCGACGACCGCCTCGGTGCGCTTCGAGGACGTCCGGGTCGATGAGGACCGCCTGCTCGGTGTGCCCGGCCAAGGACTCAAGATCGCGCTGACCGGCCTGGACTCCGGGCGGCTGGGGATCGCGGCTGCCGCCACTGGTTTGGCGTCGCGGGCCCTGGCTGATGCCGTCACTTACGCCAAGGAGCGAGAGACGTTCGGACGGCCCATCATCGAGCATCAGGGGCTGGCCTTCCTGCTGGCCGATATGGACGCCGCTGTGGAGTCGGCCCGGCAGTTGACGCGCTCCGCCGCCCGCCGCCGCGATAATGGGCAGCGATTCACGCGAGAAGCCGCGATCGCGAAACTGGTGGCCACCGACAACGCGATGCGGGTCACCACCGATGCGGTGCAGGTGCTGGGGGGCGCCGGTTATACCCGCGACTTCCCGGTGGAACGGTACATGCGCGAGGCCAAGGTCATGCAGATCTTTGAGGGCACCAACCAGATTCAGCGGATGATCGTGGCCAGGGACCTGTGATGGAGATTCTGGATCGCGGGCTCACACCAGAGGAGGCCGCCGCAGTTGCCGGGTGGGCCTACCCGCCGCCGTACGACCTCTACGACGCCAGCGAGTCCTCTGAGCTCGCGGACTACCATCCCGTTGTCCGCGAGGGCGAGTTGGTGGGTTTCGTCTGTCTGGGTGAGCACGCCCGGGTGCCCGGGCAGTGGGAGGCCCATGACGCTGTGGATGTGGGCGCCGGACTGCGTCCGGATCTGCTCAGCCAGGGGTTGGGTACTGAACTCATGCAGATGGTGACCGAGCGCTTCGCCGGGCGTCCACTGCGTGCTGCCGTGGCGGCGTTCAATGAGCGATCCCAGCGACTGTGCCAGTCCGCCGGATTTGAGGTCGTGCGGCGGTTCACGGGACCCGACGGCCGGTCATTCGTGGAGATGATCCGGCCAGCGGGCTGATTGATCAGCCGAATTCCGAGACTGCTAGCCGATCGCAGGGCGACCAATCCGTGAAGGGCGAAGTGTCCTCGAGGCGCAACAAGGCACCCTCGATGTCATCGGGTTTGACCGATACCCCCAGATGTGTGAAGGGGGTGGCGAACATGCTCAGGGCGCCCACCACGCCCATGGTGAACAGCAGGCACGCACTGATCAGCACCAAGGCCGTGCGGGGTCGTTCGGGCAGGCTGATCATCATGAGTGCCGCGAACACGAAGACCCCCAGATCGATGACGATCCACACGATCAGTGGCAGGTTGAACACCGACGACAGGATGCGCTGTTGCCGCGCATTCTGAGCCTCCTGGAAGGCCGTCATCATCTGCGCTTGGGCCTCCTGCTGCGTCGAGGTGCTGGTGGGTAGGGCCGCGATGCTCTGGCGCACCAGGGCGGCCCACGCGGCGGTATTCTCGTCGCCGGTGAGGTCTCCACTCTCTGCCGATGACCACGAGTCGGTGGCCACCGATCGCATCAGGCAGATGGTGTCGCGACGGACATCGTCCGCCGGAGCGGTGGGAAAGAAGTCGGCGCTCTCGAAGACGTCGGCAAGGGCCACCGCCTCATCCCGGGCGCTCTGCCGAACCTCCTCGTAGACCTGGACTGAGAAGAAGAGCATGAGCCCGAGCATGATGCCCAGCACGCCGCTGACGTAGGCGAGGGCGTCCGTGAACATCCCTGATCCGGACTGTTCGCCCTCCGCAGCGGGTTCCCGGTTCTGGAGGTGTCGGCGCAGCAGTATGCCAGCGCTGATCCCGAGCCCGGTGCTGAAGAGCAGCCCGAGCCAGTTGAGAACCACCAGTGTCACGCGGACATACTGGCACGGCGACCCGCATCGTCGGGCTGTCAACCGCGACCGTGACACACGTGCGGTCCGTGCGAGGTCATCACCGGCGATAGCCTGGGTGCTCGGGCACCTCAATTCCCCGGTCTGCGCAACCCTCGTCGTAGGCTCGCTGCGCTTCTCAGTGAACGGGTCCGGTGGCGCTGCCCGCGTGCGCGGGAAGTCCACGGTTACGGGTCGTCGGGGTGGCTGGTGTATCGCTTGCCGCGGGGGCTGGTCCAGATCATGGTGTTGTTGGGTCCGCGCTCGACGTGCCAGCCGCCGTGGGTTTTCACCCGGTGGTGTGTCCGGCACAAGGGCTGCAGATTGTCGACATCGGTGGGGCCGGCCGGGTAGGCGATGATGTGGTCGAGGTCGCAGGAGCGTGCTGTCCGGCGACAGCCGGGGAACCGGCAGTGCCGGTCCCGGGCGTAGACGTACCGGCGCATCGTCACGGTCGGGGTGTAGCCGATCCGGAACTGCGGTGGGGTCAGCCGGATGATCGCCGAGGGTAGTTCCAGGCGGCGCAGCAGATCCTCGGCGTGGGCATCAGCGATCGGCCCGTACCCCTCGATCTGCGCCCCGTCATCGGTCATGATCACCGCGATCGGGATCTGCTCGGCCGCGCTCACCCCGGTCAACAACTCGATGAACGTGTCGGCCTGGCTGGCGTCGCGGGACCCGTCGATACGGGTAGACCGGGCCCGGATCGAGGCCATGCAGGCGGTGGCCTCTTCGGCGGTGAGGTACGCCGACAGGGTTGCCATCCCATCCGGCTCCGGTATCAGGCTCACACGGCGGCGTTTCCGGGCATGCTTGCGGCGCCGGTCGGCGGCATCCGGGTCGATCCGATCCACCTGCCGGGTCAACCACGGCCGCAACTGCGACCGGGTCCGGGTCGCGGCGTAGTCGAGGGCCCGCTCGGCCAACCCCTGCCGGTCAGCCCGGGACAGGCCCAAAGTGGCGCGGGTGATCTCGCGGACCTTGCCCAAATCGATCCGGCCCTCGGCCAACGCCGCCAGCACCACCGGCAGGTCCTCCACCACATCCACCGCCACATCGACCATCGAGGCCGCCGCCCCCGGCGTCCACACCATCGCGCACGCCACCTCCGGCGGCGTCGGGTCGACCACCACCCCATCCGGATCCGAGCCCAGCTCGGCCTCCACATACACCTGGTGCAAGGCCCGCAACTGCTGGGCGTGACAGAACCCGATCACCGCCTCAGCCGCTTTCGCGACCTCCAACGGATCCCCCCGCGACAGCATCACATCCCACGCATCCACCACCGAACTGTTCATGACCACACCGTACGAGGGGGGTACGACAAACTACTCTGACCAGGGATTACGCGGTGGATAACCCCTACCGGGTGTCCCGCTGGGTGACGCCTCCCAGTCACCTCCGGGATCAATCGCCTTCGACATGAAACGCATCCTTTCTACTCAGGAGATTGCGACACCAGATGCCGGGCGACTTGTGAGTGACGTTTGCGTTACCGCGTGTCTCCGTCGCTATGGAACGCAAAACCTCTTCTGCGGCGGTACCCCGGTGCCGGGCCGAACCTCGTGCCGCGCCGGGCCTTGATCAAGCGCTGGTACTCTCGCCGGCATGAGACGTCTGCTCCCAGTCGCTGTTCTCGCTGTCGCCGCGCTTTCGATTCCATTCGCTCCGGCGACGGCGAAGGGTGCCCCCACCGCCACCTACAACGGGAAAGCCACCTCAACCGACGGCACGACCAAGTACGGTGCCGCCAGTTTCACGATCAAGAACGGCAAGCTCGTGGCGTGGAGCGCCAACGAGGTCCCCCGCCAGTGCCAGGATCTGGAGCTGATGAACTACGGATTCACCGTCGCCCCCAACGTGCTCAAGGCTTACGGGCTGAAGACCCAGGACGTGAAGCTGAGTAAACAGGGTCGATTGAAGTTCACCTACACTCAGCCGAGTCACCGGGACACGATCACGGTCAACGTCAAGTTCACCTCCAAGACCGCATCGGGCAGTGTAATCAACCGAGCGGGCACGGGAGAGACTGAGACGCAGAACTGCTTCGGCTCGGCGAAGGTGACCCTCCGGAAGTGAGGTTGAGTGAGGTCCAACCTCACAAGGACCGGCGACCTCGCGCACTCGTCTCTCAAGCAAGCACTGATCAATCTTGTCCCGCCTGGACCCACGATCTGCGCGCCCTATCATCTGGCGCCAAGGCGCTGCCATGACCCAAGATGCTGGTCCGCCCATCTCACACGCCCAGCCACGCTTCGCTCAGAGCATTAATCAGCGCTTCCCTAGGCTCCGCGGTTCCAAATCAGCGCAGGTCTGCGGGGTTGCCGCCAAGCCTGAACCGCATGACCCCACGATCGCGGGCGCAGAGTCAGAGGTGGCTCGCCGTTGATCGGCCCGAAGAAGTCCCTACACGGAGGTTCTCAGTGGCTCGAGGGCTGCCAGGATGAGGTCGAGGCCGAACAGGAACTCCTGCGCCGGGTCGTAGCCTTCAGCGAAGAGCACGGCAGCGGACTCGTTGAGGTAGGGAAACATGTCAGCGGGAAGTTGGGGCAGGTAGACAGCCTCGGCCATGTCAGCGAACTCGTCGGCGGTGTCGAACGGCAGACTGGCCTCCTGCAGGGCAAACCCGTACACGTAGCAGTCGAGCAACCAGTTGGCGTGCGTCGCCATCACGACCGAGAATCCGGCTCTGCGCAGGCAGGCGGTGACAGCTTCGCGGTGGCGCAGGTTCGCCGGCCCCGGCGACGTACGCGACTCCATCAGGCCGATCGCCCACGGGTGGCTTGCGAGGACGTCTCGGGCGGACACCGAGCGCCGTCGCATCGCCGACGCCCAGTCCGTCTCCTCGGCTGGGAGCTCGATCTCGTGGAACACGACGTCGATCATGGCGTCCAGCAGTTCTTCCTTGCTCGCCACGTAGTGGTAGAGCGACATCGCGCCCGCGCCGAGCGCGTTGGCCAACCGGCGCATGCTCAGCCCCGCGACTCCCTCCCGGTCGGCCATCCGGACCGCCTCGAGCACCACCCGCTGCTTGCTCAGCCCTGCGTCAGACCCGACCTGAGGTTGTTCGGACACAGACATCTCCTGGCTCCCTCGAACAACGTGAAAAGCGTACAGCGTACGAGCCTAGTTCGATGCACGAACCAGATGCCACTGACCCGTCGAATCAGGCCGGTCGCGGGTCCAGATGGAACGGGTAGGCACGAGGCTCGCGCCGGCAGATCCTTCAGACGGGGGACGGTGAGTTGATGCCAGCCCATCAGTCCCCCACTCCCTGAGGGAATATGCGTGCGGGTGGGGAGACTTGAACTCCCACGTCCGAGGACACAGGAACCTAAATCCTGCGCGTCTGCCAATTCCGCCACACCCGCGGCTGGGTTCAGGGTACCCAGGTAGCCCCGTGCCGGAGCAGTCGGGCTGACGGCCTTACACGCCGAGTTCAGCGCGCAGCTTGGCCACGTGACCCTTCGCGCGCACGTTGTACATCGCCTTCTCGATCACTCCGTCTTTGATGACGAATGTGGATCGGATGACGCCCACCACCGTTTTGCCGTACATCTTCTTCTCCCCGTAGGCGCCGTAGGCCTCGAGGACCTGCTTGTCCGGGTCGCTGAGCAAGGGAAAGGTCAGACCGTCGCGCTCGCGGAACTTGGCGAGTTTCTCCGGTTTGTCGGGGCTCAGTCCGACTACGGCAATGCCCGCGGCCGCCAATGCGTCCAGGGAGTCTCGGAAGTCGCATGCCTGCGTCGTGCAGCCGGGGGTCATCGCCGCGGGGTAGACGTAGAGGACCAGGGTCTTGCCTGCGAAGTCGGCTAGTCCCACCGTGTTGTGGTGATCGTCGGTCAATGTGAAGTCGGGGGCGGCGTCGCCATCAGCAAGTCGTGTCATGAATGCACCTTATGACCCGCTTCTGCACCCAGCAACTATTGCGAACTGTTCGCAATAAGGGCATAGGATGGTTGGCATGCAGACCGTCGCCATGCACGTGCCTGACGGCTTCCTGAACATCCCGGTGAGTCTGGCGGCCTATGCCGCCGCCGCCGTCGTGCTCGGTGTGGCGGTCGTGAAGGCCCGCTCGGAACTCGACGATCGGACCGCGCCGTTGGCCGGTCTCACGGCTGTGTTCATCTTTGCCGCGCAGATGCTCAACTTCCCCGTAGCCGCAGGCACCAGCGGACATCTGCTGGGTGGCGCGCTGGCCGCCATTCTGGTCGGCCCCTGGGTGGCCATCCTGGTCGTCACCGTGGTCCTGACGGTGCAGGCTCTGCTCTTCGCCGACGGCGGGCTAACGGCCCTCGGCATCAACATCGTGAACATGGCCATCGTCACGGCGGTGGTCGGATGGCTGGTCTTCCGCCTCGGCGTGCGTTTCATCAAGACACCCAAAGGTGCAGCGGTGCTCGCCGGGGTGGCCGCGTTCTTGTCGGTCCCGGCCTCCGCGATGGCCTTTGTCGCCGAGTACTCGCTAGGAGGCACTGCTCCGGTATCCCTGGCGGCCGTGGCTACCGCGATGGGCGGAGTCCACATCCTGATCGGGATCGGTGAGGCTGTGATCACGGGACTGGTCGTGGCCGCCGTCCTGGCGAGTCGACCCGACATCGTGGCTGGCGTGCAGGACACCCCCTTGGCGCGGCCCGTGCCCAAGCCGCAACCGGTGAGCGCATGAAGCGGCTGCTGATCGGAGGAGCTCTGGTCGCGGTTGTTCTGGCCGCTGTCGTCTCGTTCTACGCCTCGAGCGCTCCTGACGGGCTCAACAAGGTCGCCGAGGATCACGGCATCGTCGAGCAGGACTCCGCCGCGGCCGGTTCCCCGTTGGCCGACTACAGCGTTAACGGCCTGAGCAACGATCGGCTGAGCAATGCCACTGCGGGCCTCGTGGGGCTGGCGGTGACGGCCGCCGCCGGATTCGGGCTCTTCTACATCGTCAAAGGTCGGCAGAACTGAGCCAGACCTCGCTGCTGCAACGCGGTTACGTCCCCGCCGCGTCGGCCGTCCACACCCTTTCCCCGCAGGCAAAAATCCTCGCGGTGACAGCTTTCGTGGTGATCGTCGTGCTCACGCCACGCGAGTGGATATCGGCATTCCTCGGTTATGCCGCGATCCTCGCGGTGGCCTTGGCGTTCGCGCGAGTGCCGCCGCGCCGGGTTGCGCGTGGGCTGGCGATCGAAGTGCCCTTCGTGCTGTTCGCGGTGCTCCTGCCGTTCGTGGGCCACGGCCCGGACAACTGGCTCGGGCTGTCCATCCCCGGCATGTGGGCGGCCTGGAACATCTTGGTCAAAGCCACGCTCGGTGTGGTGGCCGCGACGCTGCTGGCGTCCACGACCCTGCCCGTGGACATCCTCGCGGGCCTGCAAGCCCTGCGGATACCGTCCGCGTTCGTGGCCATCCTGACCTTCTTCGTGCGCTACGTCGACGTCGTCGCCGACCAATACCAGCGCATGCGGGTGGCGCAGCGCTCGCGGGGCTTCACAGCGTCCAGCCCGCGCTCGTGGCCGGTGTTGGCGCATGGCCTCGGTGCGCTGTTCGTCCGCTCTTTCGAGCGTGGCGAACGGGTGCACCTGGCTCTGGTTAGTCGTGGTTATGAGGGCCAGCTGCCGGTGCCTGAGTCGTCGGGGGCTGCTTGGCCGGCCGTGGTCCTACCGGCCGCTGCCGCCGTGATCGCGATGGTCCACGCCCTATGGTGATCGACCTGGACGGCGTCGGGCACACGTATCCGGACGGCACGGTGGCGCTGCGGAACGTGACTCTCAGTGTGGCCAAGGGGGAGCGAGTGGCGCTGCTGGGGCCCAACGGCGCGGGCAAGACAACCCTTGCCCTGCACTTGAATGGCGTCCTGCCCGCCCAAGAGGGGGTGGTGCGCGTTGCCGGTGAACTGCTGGGTCCGCAGACAGTGCGTCAGGTCCGGCGTCAGGTCGGGCTGGTGTTTCAGGATCCGGATGACCAGTTGTTCATGCCCACGGTGGGTCAAGATGTCGCATTCGGACCCATGAACTTCAAGCTCGACGACGTGGCCGGCAGGGTGCAGCGGGCGCTGCGGGCAGTGGGGATGCAGGCAGCTGTCGACCGCCCCCCGCATCACCTGTCCTTCGGTCAGCGGCGGCGTGTGGCGATTGCCACGGTGCTGTCCATGGACCCGCAGATCCTCGTTCTGGATGAACCCACGTCCAACCTCGATCCAGCAAGTCGGCGCGAGTTGGCAGACATCCTCACAGCGGTGGACGTCACGATGTTGATGGTCACTCACGATCTGTTGTTCGCCTGGCAATTGTGTCCGCGCTCGGTCGTCCTGGCCGACGGAACGGTGCAGTACGACGGCCCAACGAGGGCATTGCTGGCCGACCCCGACCTTCTGCGCAGATTCCGGCTGGAACTTCCGTTCGGTGTCTCGCTGGCCCCTTAGCGCGGGCTAGAGTGAGGCCATGCCTGATGCCCCCGATGCGATTCTTCCCGCCAATTCCGCTGGCTTGGACAAAAAGAAGCCCGAGGTAGTCAAGGGCACCGCGCAGCCGGCACCGCGATCGATGGCCGACATCGAGTCGGACATGGATGCCACCCGTGCCCGCCTCACAGCGACGCTGGACGAACTGAAGGTGGCGGCCAGTCCGCGCAACATCGCTGATCGCCAGGTGCAGAAGGTGCGTGCTTTCTACATCGATGAGTACGGGGCCGTCCGTGTGGACCATGTCGCTGCCACCGTCGGTGTCGTCGTGGGGATGATCGTCGTGCGGCGGGTCTGGCGACGAATCACCCGTTGATGCTGCCGATCAAGCTGCTGCATGACCGGGTTCTCGTCAGCGAGGAACGCGACGGTGAGCGGCACTCCAGCGGTGGCATCCTGATCCCGGCCACTGCCTCAGTGGGAAAGCGACTCGCATGGGCAACTGTGGTCGCCGTGGGGCCGAACGTCCGGCACATGGACAACGGTGATCGCGTCCTCTTCGAGCCTGAGGATCGGGCGCTGGTGGAGATTCAAGGCAGCAGCTACGTGCTCCTGCGCGAGCGTGATGTTCATGCAGTTGCGAGCGAGCAGATCGGGCACGACGAGACGGGGTTATACCTGTAGAAGTGCTTGCGCCCACCGGGCGGCGTTCCAGGGTGTGGCTGATATGCTCATTTTCGTTGCGCCGCTAGCTCAATTGGCAGAGCAGCTGGCTCTTAACCAGCGGGTTCGGGGTTCGAGTCCCTGGCGGCGCACTCCCAGTAGTACAGGCCCTGGTCGGGCGATGTAGCCATCGACGACCAGGGTTCTTGTCTTTGGTCGCGACTCTTGTCAGACGTAGAAGTACGGCGGCATCCAGCCGTAGTAGGCCGAATCGCTGAATCCCTGGATCTGCAGGATCGACACCGCTCCGGAGGTGGTGGAGACCATCCGGCCATCGCCCAACGAGATCGCGATGTGGCCGTGACCGCGACCGATGGCGCTGGACCACACCACGAGGGCGCCACGCGGGGGCATCCCGGATGTGTGGTGCAGCGCCGCAGGGGAACCAGTCCACACCAGGTAGGCGGACCCCGGTCCGGAACTGCGCCCATATGCCAAATCAACGAACCGCAGACAGAAACCAGCGTCGCGAACGACCCCCACCTGGCTCAGTGCCCACGCCACCGCTTGCTCCGCCGATCGCGGGTTGCTGTAGCCGCCGGGCAACATGGCATCGACCTGGGTCCCGACGCTGCCCACTTCACCGGTCCACCCAGCCGGCTGACCGGCGATCGCTGCCTGAGTGGCGGTGCCCGCCCCGGCGATGGCGAACAACGCTACGAGTCCTGCCAGCAGCTTCATGCCACCGCCTCGATGCGGTGGGCAGGGCATGGTCGGCGCAGAGGTGCAGGCGTGGCTCGCATGGTCCGACCCTGCCCCCGGTCGATGGGGCCGGTTTCGCTTATCCACATTTCCACCGCGGTAGCGTCCGGCTGTCAGCACCCCGTGTCAGGGTCGACCTGAGCACGAGGCGAGAGGACAGCGATTGTGACGACCTGGCAGTTCATCACCGTAACACTGGGGGACTTGGGTAACCCTTCGCCGACGGCCCCCGGTGAGGTGACCGCGCAATGGACCAAGGTGATGGGTTTGGCGAAGTGGGCAGCGTTTGCGGCAGGCGCCCTTGGTCTGCTGGTGGCCGGAGTCATGATGAGTATGGGCCGGCGCCACCGTTCCGGCACAGCGGCGGATGGTGCCGTCGGCGTTCCGTGGGTGATCGGTGGGCTGTCGACCGTGGCCCTTGCCGTGCCGATCGTCAACCTCTTCATGTGATGCCATCGAACGCTTTGGCGGAATCGTTTGTGACGCTGTTGGACTGGGCGCTGCGTTGGTGGCTGTCTGGTCGCGATCCGGGTCTGGCCCTGATTCGTGACAACGTGACGGAGTTGCGTCCCGTTATGCGGTGGGTGGGGGCAGTGGCATTGGCGCTGGCGATCGTGGCGGCGGGGGTATTGCTCATGGTCAGGCGGCGCGGCGCAGATCTGGCCGATCTGACCTTGGGCGTCGGGCGGTTCGTCGTCGCGTTGTCCGCGGGCTGGCTGGTGTTCGCCTCGGGATGGGCTCTCTGCGATGCACTCGGGAGCTGGATCCTAGGGGGTCGTCCGGACGCTGGGCCCTATGTGGACGCGGTGACGACTGCTCTCAGCGATGCTGAGCCCGCCATCGCGATGACCCTCAGCGTGCTGGGCATGGCGGCCGTGCTCGGCTTCGTCGCTGTGGTGCTGGCCCGCTTCGTCATCGCGGTACTACTGGTCGCGGGGATTCCAGCGGTGGCGGCGGCATCTGTCTTCAGAGGCGCTGGCAGCCTGCGCGTGGCCCTTGCCTGGCTGCTCGCGGTCCTCGCTTTCCGGCCCCTGTCCGCGATCATCTACCGCGTCAGCCACGATCTGGTCACCATGTCGCGGGAACCCATTGTGGTCCTGCTCGTCGTGACCATGACCTTCCTGCTCAGTGCCGCCATGCTGCCGGGGGTGGCCCGCCTGGCGGCGAACGGGCGCAGCGTATGAGTACCCCGGTGCGGGTCTATGGGGGCTGGCGGGAGCGACGCGGTTTCGGGATCGGCTCCCTGTCCGGAAGGCAGACGGCGTTCGGGCTGGTTGCCGTCCTGATGGTCCTGCTGTGTCTGATGATGGTTCCGCGGGCGTTGCCGCTGCTCGCAGTTCCTGTTGGGCTGGCACTGGCCGCGGTGTTCACGCGAGTACGGGGCGAGAGTCTGGTGTCGATCACGAGTCGGCACGCCCAGTGGCAGAGGGCAAAGAGCCGTGGTCGGACCACCTACAACGCGACGCAGACCCCGGAGTTGCCGGGTGTCCTGTCGCAGGTGAGCATGATCGCGGGCGACGGTTATGTCGTGCTGTACGACAAGCCTCGCAGGACCCTGACCGCCCTGGTCCCGGTCGAGCCGCAGGGAGTGACGTTCGCAACCGCTGACGAGATCACGGATTGGATGACGCGCTGGGGAGGGTGGCTCAGTCATCTGGGGTACGTGCCGAACGTGGCCCACGTGGTCGTGACCGTACACACGGCTCCTGGGCCGGCCGACGTCTTTGACGATGAGCCGGCGGACGGGCTGGCGGCCGACGTGATGCGCGACTTGCGGGCACTGTCGGTTTCGCGGTGCGTGGCCCGCACGGTGCTGTCGGTGACGGTTCACACCGGCGGCTCAGATGTGCCGGTGGCTGCGCAGAGGCTGCAGGAAGTGCTCGGCAGTCTCGAGAGCCTGAACACGTGCGGGGTGACCGTGCTCGACGCGATGTCCGACCATGACGTGACGCAGTGGGTCAGATCCTGCTACGACCCCAGCCTGGACCATGGGACCTACGGGCAGTGGCTTGATGCCCGGCCGACCGCGGCTGTGGAGCAGTGGGACAACTACCGCCACGACAGTGGGGTCTCGGCGGCGTTCATGTGGGACGAGTGCCCCGGGGACGGGGTGTCCGCCCAGTCGCTGAATCGGCTATTGGGACCCGCAGACTACGTCAAACGCGTGAGCATGGTGTTCGAGCCCATCTCGGCGCATGTTGCCGCACGCGAAGTCGACCGCCAGGCGGAGGCTGCGTCTTTCCGCAGCGAGTACCGCCGTCGGCTCGGTCGTGATGAGACGGCCAGGGAACGCCTCGACATCCAGAAGGCCCGACAGACCGCCCACGAGCAGGCCTCCGGATCGGGATTGGTTGATGTCGGACTGTATGCGGTGGTGACGGCGCACGGTGAGCAGGATCTGGAGTCCTGTGCTGCCGACCTGCACAATAGGGCGGGCGAGGCGCGGATTCGCCTGCGTCGGGCCTACGGAGCGCAGGCACAGAGCTTCGCGGCGACGCTGGGCTTGGGCTATCTACCCCGGCACGGATGGTGAGCGATGCGCAGTCGCACATTCACAGCCGGGACAGACACGGCGGCGGCCCTGTTTCCCTTTGTCGCCGGAGCCGGGGCACCCACCGAAGGGGTGCCGGTCGGGGAGCATCTGATCTGGCGGGAGACCGTCCACCTCGATCCGTTCGCGTGGCTGGCCAACGGATTGACAACCAATACCGGTATGTTCCAGCTCGGCCAGCCTGGCACAGGCAAGTCCGCATTCGCCAAACGTCAGATCGTGGGCATGGTCGCCCGCGGGGTGCGGCCGGTCATTCTTGGAGATGTGAAGGGGGAGTACGCCGAGTTGGTAAGCCGACTCGGCGGGCAAGTGATCAAGGTCGGTCGGGGGCTCGACCGGATCAATCCCCTGGATGCCTCATCATTGGACGGCGGTACGGACATCGACGTCCGCGCGCAGCGGCTGTCGTTGTTGCTGGCGCTGTGCTCGCAGGTGCGGCGCAACAGGCCGGTGAACAACGGTGAGGAAGTCGTGCTCGCTGCCGCGATTGACCAGGCGACGAAGGAGGTGGCTGAACCTACCATCCCCGGCGTCCTACACATACTGCGAAGTCCGCAGCCCGCACTGCTGCAGGCTGCCCAGGTTCGTACTGCCGACCAGTACGACGAGGTGACACGCGAATTGCGGTGGACGCTGGGACTGCTGGTGCAGGGGTCACTGGCGGGCGTCTTCGATGCCCCCAGCACCCGGCACTTCGATCGCAACGCGTCGGCCATCTCTATCGACCTGTCGGGCGTCCACGACGAGGCTTTGTTGGGCGCGGCCATGGTGTCGGCCTGGGCCTGGGGGCAGGCGGCGGTGGCCGCCGCCGCTCGTGTGGACCCCGCCGCCCGCTGGTTCATCGTGATGGATGAGTTGTGGCGGGCGCTGCGCGGTGCGCCCGGCCTGGTCGATCACGTCGATGCCCTCACGCGCCTCAACCGCAGCAAAGGCGTGGCCAGCCTCATGGTGACCCACTCGTTGAACGACCTGCAGGCGTTGCCGGATCCGGCGGACGTGGCCAAGGCCATGGGCTTCATCGACCGCAGCGCCGTCGTGGTGCTTTCCGGGTTGCCTCGTCGTGAGCTTGACGTCGTGGGCCGCGTCGTGGCCCTGTCCGAAGCGGAGCAGTCCCTGGTGGCCGGGTGGGCGTCGGCGGATCGCTGGCAGGCGGGCCGGCGGCACCCAGGTCGTGGCAAGTACCTGATCAAGACCGGGCACCGGCCGGGGCTGCCAGTGGCTATGCGGCTCACGGACACCGAGGCGCGTCTCTATGACACTGACCCGAGTAACGGTGGTGACCGGTGAGAGACCCTCCAGCAGGTGTCCTCAGGCGCGGCGGGCGACCCGGTTCTTCGGGGAGTACCGGTAGCTTGCGGTGCGAGTGAAAGGCAGCAATCGCTTCGAGCCGCGAGCCTTCTGCACCAAACGCACCCGCAGGGCTGCAGTCGAGGTGATCACCAGAGTCGGCGTCCCCTTGCGCTTCACGACCCGGCAGGCACCCTGCTGGCGCAGCTTCTGATCGGTCCCGGCGCGCTTGCACAGCGCCTGCGTGCGCAGGAGTCTGCCCTGGGCCGTGCGCACTGGGCGCAGGGGCTGTTCGCGACGCAGCCGAGTGGGCAGCCGGCGTTTCACGGTCTGGCTGCGCCGGGACAACTTCGTCGTCTCGGTGTCGGCTCGTCGCTCCACCTCAGCCTCGCTGCGGGCACCGGCTCGGATACACCCGGGCGTCATCGTCGGGCTGTTCCACAAACGCTCCCAGTTGTCCACGAACGGGGCGTTCACCGCCGGGCTGGAGAACTGCACGAACGTCTCGTCGTTCTTCTCGAGGGCGTTGTCCGTGAAGTTGTGGCTGCCCGTCCACGTGACGGTCTGGTCGTTGAGGCCGCCGTAGTTGCCGTTGATGGTGAAGTACTTGGCGTGAATCGTGACCCGGTCGCGTTTGGAACTCGGCGAGATCTTGACCAGGGTCTTCGGCTCCAGAGTCTGGCAGAACTCCTGGGTGATCGTGTCTTGGCGCGCCAGCACCGCGACCGTGCAGCCGGCCTGCGCGAGTCCCACCAAAGCATTGCGCACCTTCTTGCGGGAGAAGAAGGGCGCCATGACCCGTACAGTGGTCGGCTGGGCGGCGCAGTTGACGGTCTTCAGCCACGCCGAAACCGTGTCCTTGTCGTCGGTGCGGGGGAAGAAGTGTGCAGTCACCGCCCCAGCCGCGACCGGCGGCCGGTAGGCGTCGTAGTTGTCATCGGTGACCCGGCGTTCTATGAACAGATCATCGAAGTAGCCCAGGAACTGCTCGTACAGAGTCTGGTTGCCGTAGATGATCACGGCCGCGTTGTAAGCGCTGTCGCCACTGCCATCGGGGCGCAAGTTGCTGGTGCTTTGGAACACGACGTGCACAGCGTTGCCGGTCCGGGAGAAGGTGGCGAACTTGTTGTGATTGATGCTGTCCGGCTCATCGGTGATACACGATCTGTTGCACTGCGCCGTGGCCGAGGTGCCCAAAGTCTCGGCCAGCCGGGCGTAGGCATCATCGATGGCGGCGTTCTTCTTGGGCCCCTGCCCATCCCCGCTGTCGAGAACCACCCGCACCCGCACGCCGCGACTGTAGGCACGCAGCAACGCGTCGATGACGGGATGACCGGCCTGGGCCACGAAGTACGAAACCTCAATGCTCTCGCCCTGCGGAGTTTCGTCGATCAGGTCGACCAAGCGGTTGGAGATAGTGAGATCAGGGGTGCCAGGAACGGGGTAGTTGAAGACGGTCTCCTCGCCGGTGCGCATCTGCTCCTGGGTCGGAAGCGGTGTCGGCACGGGGCTTGCAGAGACTGACGTCGATGGCAATGGGCTTGGACTGGCAGTGGGATCCACCGGGGGTGGGCCCGCCTGTGCCGATACCGAGGAGAGCACGCCGAACAGGGCGGCACTGACCGCCAACACAGTTGCCATCCGTCGCATCCTGGCAAGTTTCTCACACACGTACCGAGCGGCCCGGCGGCCTTCCGGCGAATTGTGGCGCAGAGCACACGAAACCCGGCCACCGCAGTCGCTCCGAGCGAGGGACTCGAAGTGACTGTGGTGGAAGGGTGGGGAAGTGCGAAATCAGGCGCTAGTGGCCGACGTGTCGGTCGGGGCGGAGTCCATGACGCCCCGGTGTCCGAAGCCGTGCTCCTCGACGCTGGTGACGTTGAAGTCCTTGTCCATTTTGACTTCGACCTCGGTGCCGTCGGCTTTGCGGACGTGGGCTTCGTAGGTGCCGTCGGCGTCGGTCTCGACGCGTAGGACGGTGCCGTTCGGGAACTTGGCTTGGGCGGCGGCGGTGGCTTTGTCGGCGTCGGCGCCGGTGAGGGGGGTTTCGTTCATGCCGGGTCCGCCGGGGCCTTTGTGTCCGGTGAATTCCTCGACGCTGGTGACGTTGAAGTCCTTGTCCATTTTGACTTCGACCTCGGTGCCGTCGGCTTTGCGGACGTGGGCTTCGTAGGTGCCGTCGGCGTCGGTCTCGACGCGTAGGACGGTGCCGTCGGGGATCTCGGCCTGGGCAGCGGCGGTGGCTTTGTCGGCGTCGGCGCCGGTGAGGGGGGTTTCGTTCATGCCCCGCATCGGCATGTGCTGGCTCTGGCTGGTGCTATTCGGACTCGGCGTCGTGTTCTCAGCACTGGCAAAGGTGATCGCACCCATCGACAGGGCGCCCACGCCAGCGCCGATCCCGACGGCCGTCCACAGTTTCTTGTTCATTGTTCTCCTCCTGCGAGCTTGTGTGATTACACGATGTGCCCGTGGGCCAAGAGCAGATCTGCAGGACGGTAAGAGCAGGGTGTGAGCCTAGCGGCGGTAGGAGTACCTGGCCGACCGGGCGAACGGCTCCAGGGTTGCTGAACCGGGCGCTGTCTGGCGCAGACGAACGCGTAGCACCCGTTTCTTCGCCACGGTCAGAACGACGGTCGGAGTCGTCTTCGGTCGTTTCACCGTGCAGGCCGCACGGGCCTTGAACTTCTGGCGGGTGCCCTTGACCCGGCAGGTCGCAGTGGTCATCAGTGGCTGCCCCTGCACCGTGCGAACCGCTTTGATGGCGCTGCGTTTGGTCAAGCGACGAGGCAGTCCCCGCTTGACGCTCTGCTGCTCCTTGATCAGTGGAGTCGTCTCCTGGTTTGCGTCCTGCTCGATCTGCTCGTTGCTCACACCGTTGGCGCGGTCGCAGCCCGTGGTCAGCGACGGATCGTCCCAGATCCTGGCGAAGTTGCCCGCGAAGGCGTCATGCACCGGGGTGTCCTCGATCATCAGGAACGTCTCATCGTTACGCCGTAATGCGTTTCCGGTCAGGTTCTCACTGCCCATCCACACGATGCGCCGATCGGCTCCTTCGAAGCCACCCGCGATGGTGATGTACTTTCCGTGGATGCCGACAGCGCGCTGTGAAGGCTTGTCGGCGATCCGCACCTGGACAGGCGCCACAAGGGAATCGCAGAAGGCTCGCGTGATGCTGTCAGTGCGTGCGATCACGCGCACAGAGCACCCGGCCGCTGCCATCTCATTGAGTCGGTTGCGCACCTTCACACGGTTGAAGAAGGACGCCATCACGTCGATGCGGGTAGGCGTGAGCGAGCAGTCCACACCCATCAGCGTCTGCGAGACCGAGTCGATGCCGTCGGTGCGCGGGAAGTAGTAGGGCCGCCAGATGCTCACCGCCGTGGGCGGCTGGACGGCGTTGTAGTCATTGCCGGGCACGGTTACCTGCGCGCTGAGGTTCCCGAAGTACGTCATGAAACTGGCATACAGCTCAGGGCTGCCGGCACTGACGGTAGCGGCGTTCCAGGCTGCGTCGCCAGAGCCGTCACTGCGGATGTTGGAGGTGGAAGAGAAGACCACGTCACGCAGATCCCCGGATGCCGACATCAGTACGTACTTGTTGTGATTGATGCTGCCGGCGATCTTTGAGATGCAGGCATTGACGCACTGCACCACGTAGGAGGGCTGTGAGCGGTCCGTGCCCAGCACCGCCGAGAACCTCGCGATGGTCTCGGCCAGAGCCTGGGCGATGACAGATCCCTGGTTCTGACCGGAATCGATCACAAGCCGAACGGCCACCCCGCGGGCGCGAGCGGCCAAGAGCGCATCGACCACGGCGTGATTCGGGGCGACGACGAATAGCGCCGCAGAGATCTGGCCGGACTCGGGCACCCTGTCGATGAGGTTTACCAACTCGTCGTTGATCCGCGGATCGGGATCCCCCACGCGCGGGTCGTTGAAGACCGGGTACACGGTAGGCGCGCCAGGGGCCGGCGTTGTCGGAGAAGGGCTGGGCGAGGCGGATTCGGATGGTGACGCTGAGGAGGTCGCCTCCGGTTGGCCCCCCAGCGCGGTCGCAGGCAGCACCCCGGCGCCGATCAGCAGCGCGATGAGAAAGACCGTGAGGAATCGCATTAGTGCCATGCTCGCATGGCACTCCAACAGGTGTGGCTAATCCTGCAGCGTGTACAGATGCTTCATCAGGTTGGTGAACATCTGCGCGAATTCGGGACTCATCGGCTGCTTGCGGATGATCTGGCGGTGGATGAGCGTTCCCATGGCCACGTCGTAGATGAAATCCACCGGCGGTTCGTTGCTGGCTTCGCCATGTTCCTGCGCGGACGCCACCGATTCTTCGATGTTGGTCCGGATCGACGCCAGCACGGTCTTGGTGAAGCGATCGTGGATCTCCGGATCGGCTGCTGCTGCAGCGGCCACAGCAAGGTAGGCAGCCTGGGAGCCGGGGGCCCCCATGTAGACCTGAAAGTCGCGGATTCCCTGGGCCGTCCGGTCTTCGATGGTGTCAGTGGGTGGCGGCGGCTCCGCGACGAGGTCGGCGATGGCCCCCACCGCGAGGTCCAGCTTGGTGGGATACCGGCGGTAGATCGTCGTCTTGGCCACTCCCGCCCGGGCAGCGGTGCCCTCAACTGTCAGATTGCCAAGCCCACCTTCGGCAAGGAGTTCTCGGGCAGCGGCCAGAATCGCCGTGTCGGCCCTTGTGCTGCGGGGTCGGCCGGGCCGGACCGTTTGCTCAGACATCGGGGGAATGCTACTCCTTGGCGAGGCGCTGTGCGCGAAAAGATGGTTGATCCGAAGATCCCCTCTTCAGGGAGTTTGACTCCTCTGCGGCTGACCCGCCGTGGGAACCGGGGATCGCGTCCGGTTCGAAATCAGGTCCGTACACAATGGAAACATGACGACGCAGCCGAATCCCAACTTCCTGCGCGGTGCCATCGACTTGGGCGCGCTGGCCGCGGCCAGGGAGGCCCAGCAGCAAGCAGTCGCGCGCAAGAACGATCCCGCCGCCGCACAGGTGGTCATCGATGTGACCGAGACGAGCTTCGAGACCGATGTCATCGCCGCCTCGAACGTGGTGCCGGTCGTCGTGGACCTGTGGGCGACGTGGTGCGGACCCTGCAAACAACTCAGTCCCATCCTGGAGAAACTGGCCATCGAATACGGCGGCCGCTGGCTGCTGGCCAAGGTGGATGTGGATGCTGAGCAACAGATCGCTGCGGCCTTCCGGGTGCAGTCGATCCCGACCATCGTCGCGGTCATCAAAGGCCAGGTCCTGCCGCTGTTCCAGGGTGCCCTGCCGGAGGCGCAGGTACGCCAGTACATCGAGGAGCTGCTGCGGGTGGCCGAACAGGCTGGGCTCAACGGCTCAGTAGGTGCTCCCACCGATGTTGCGCCTCCCGAGGAACCGGCCGAGGATCCCCGCTGGGATGACGCGGCGGACGCCATCGAGGCCGGCGACTACGACTCTGCCACTGCCCTCTATGAGCAGTTGCGCGCCGTCGACGCGGAGCAGGCCGATGCGGCGCTGGCCCAGGTTGCCCTGGTGCGCAGGATCGACGGGGTGGACCCGGTCGCCGCGGTGACGGCCGCTGATGCCGCTCCTACCGACCTGGACCTGGCCCGGGTTGCCGCCGACGTCGAGGTGGCACAGGGCTTGCCGGAGGCGGCTTTCGAGCGGCTGCTGGTGGTGGTGCGCGCCGCGCAGGACAAGGCTGCCGCGCGTGATGCCCTGGTCGAGCTGTTCGGGCTGGTGGGGGAGTTGGACCCGGCGGTGAAGAGCGCCCGGACCCAACTGGCCAACGCTCTGTTCTGAACGGCCTCAGCCGAGAACGGTCTTCAGGCGTTCCTCGCGTAGGGCAGTCACCTCGGACTCCTCGATGAACGGCAGTTCGCGTCCGGCCGCCCATCCGAGCAGGAGGTCGGACAGTTGGGGGTTGCGTGCCAGACACGGCCCGTGCAGATAAGTGCCGACGATATGTCCGCTGACGGCGCCCTCGGATCCGTCGCCGTTGCCGATGCCGGCCCGCACAGCCCCCAGGGCGTGCACATCAGGGCCGAGATGGGTGGCTCCAGCGTGGTTCTCGTATCCCGTGAGGGTTTGCGTCAGCGGGGTCTTGGCCGTGGCCGCGAGCTCTCCGACGGCGCGCTTGGGCAGACGATCCGTGCGGACGTCGAGGATCCCGACACCCGGCGTGGCGGCACTGGTCGCGTCGGGAAAGTACTCGCCGAGGAGTTGGTATCCGGCGCAGATGGCCAGCACGGCGGCACCCCGCTCGGCGGCTCTGGCCAGTGACCCGTCGGTGCGAAGCGCGGTGGCGGCAGCGGTCTGCGCGCTGTCCTCGCCGCCGCCGAGCACGTACAGGTCCCCGGAGTCGGGGAGCGGCTGACCGGGGTCGACCGTGACCACGTCGACCGCGATGTCGTGCAGACGAGCGCGATGCTGCAGCGCCAGAACGTTGCCGCCGTCCCCGTAGGTGCCCAGCAGGGTCGGGTAGATGCTGACCAGCGTCAGACTCATCGCTGCTCCTCGGCGGTCGTGCGTAGGTGGTGGAAAGCCGTGTAGGTGGCGGCACAGTCGACCACATCAAGGTCGCGCATCCCTGCCGGCAGGTCAGCGTCGGGCGCGTACGGGTTCTCGATCACCACATGGTCGACCTCGGCGTGCAGCAGTCGCACCGCAAGGTCCCGACGGCGGTCACCGGTGGCCACCACAGTTCGCCCGCGCAGCCGTTCGAAGGGGACGTCCCACAGCCAACTCGGATCGCGGCCGTCGGCGGCGTTGGAGTTGATGGTCACGATCACGGGCGTCGGCGCCGGGGGC
>Ga0208938_1000652_pt1 | contig 24185 bp, 18 predicted proteins | sample AD_UKC125_MetaG_FD_184434 | JGI IMG/M metagenome (GOLD analysis project Ga0208938, IMG submission 184434) | Active sludge microbial communities of municipal wastewater-treating anaerobic digesters from USA - AD_UKC125_MetaG (SPAdes) (version 2) | ecosystem: Engineered > Bioreactor > Anaerobic >...
CGACCTGCCGCCATTTCTTACCGTTCTTGACCTTGAGCACGACGCTGTCGCCGCTGACCATCGCCCGCAGCAGAGTCGAGCTGGTGCCCACGACGGATCCCGCCCGGAAACGACCGCCGCCGCGGGCCAGTGCCCGGGAGTCGAGGTCGATGCGTTTGCCGGATCCGAGTGCGACCCGGATGACCTTGGAATCATCGATCGTGGCGATACCCGTGTCGGCCAGGTAGTGCTTGATGATGCCGACCGCCCCCTTGCCGTCGCGGGCCTGCCCGAGGACACCGGCCTTGGGGATACCCACGCCGTCGCCATAACCCGAACCACGGAAGTTGAACTCCTTGGTCACCGGATTGGGTTCGATCAGGTCCGGGATCGTGGCGCCCGGATTGCCGCCACCGCCACCACCGTTGCCGAAGATCTGCGATGCTCTGGCGCGGATCGCGCCGACCTGCGAGTACAGATATTTGCCCGGGCACGCGGTATTGCCGGCGTCGCGGTGTCCAGAGACGCGGTTCAGGGTCGCGGTCTCACCGGCCTCCCAGTAGCCACTGCCGAGCGAGCCATTGCTCACCAAGGTGTCCTTGCCACCGGGGTCACGCTTGGTCAGACCCAACTTCCAGGCCATGAGTTGTGCGATGGACTCCTTGATCGCATCCATCTGCGAGTCGGAGGGGTTGTACTCGTCGAAGTTGCCCATCGCGGACACCGCGAACGAGTCCGTGTTCAGGCCTGCGGTATGGCCACCGACCACGGGCCGGTCCATGCCACCGGCTCGGCCCTCGTACAACCGGCCGAACCGGTCGACCAGGAAGTTGTAGGCCATGTCGGAGTACTTCAGGCCTTCGGTGTACCAGGCGTACAGATTGCGGACCTGTGCGGCTGCCTCATCGGGGGTGTAGGTGCTGCTCGACACCGTATGATGCACGAACCCGACCTTGACCGTGTTGGAGTAGATGGGGTCGCGGTTGCGCATGCTCTCGTCGGCACCCCACTGCGCCCGGGTGATGATCGGCGGCATTCCTGGCGCGGCAGCGGCCGCGCTCAGCGCGGTCTGCTGGACCCCTACATCGTCGGTGTCCACGAGGTGTACCTGAGTGTTGTCCGGGGCCTGGCCGTCGGGCGTCTGCACCCAGACCTGCACGGCGTCGGACGTTCCGGTGAGCATGGGGTCGGTGCCAGTACGGACCTGGCGGGCTTCAGCGGTATCGGTGTCCGGCCCGTGATCGTCGTGCCAGGGAATGGGCAGCCACGACGTCCACCCATCGTCCTCACGTACGCGAACCTTGACGACCGAGCCCGCAGGCGGCGGCTGATCCCAGGAAAGGCCGACCAGCCCGAAGGGGTCGGTCTCGATCACGGCACTCTGAGCGGCTGTGGGTTGTGCCGGACCCATGCCACGACCGGTGACAATGCCTATATTGGCCAGGTCCAGGGTCTGCACCCGGGTGGGTACCGGGCGCGGGCCGGAACCCGGAACGCCCGTGACGGGCAGCAGCAGGAGCAGTCCGAGGACTAGTGCGAGTACGAGGGGGAAGCGGGCACGCACGCGCGATCACCACCTTTCACAACGGTTTTCTAACCTGCCCAGGAAATCCGACGGCTTGGGGGATATTGGGGTCAGGTCACTGTTTCGTCGCCAAAGTGTTCAGATAGCGGACACTCGCCTGCGGTTTCTCGGTCCGGGCCGGAACCCCGCCGCAAGTCGACGCGTCCGATACATCACGTGCTAAGCCGCGCCGGGAAGCACATCACGTACGCTTGATGAACTTAAGGATTGGAAGAGAATGGCTGCTCGTCGCCGTCGTTGGCCTCGTGTGCTCGCCGGGATCGCCTCCACGCTGGTACTTCTCGCCACTGGTGCGGCCGCCGCCGGCGCCGTTCTCTATGACCGGCTCGACGACAACATTGTGGGCATCGACGTCAGCGACCAGTTCACCGACCCGCGCCCCACCAAGGCAGCCGACCCCACGGAGCCGATGAACGTCCTGGTGATGGGGTCGGACACTCGCGACATCAAGGGCAGCAAGAAGTACGGCAACTCCAACAACGCCGGGATCGAGGGGCAGCGCAGTGACACGACGCTGTTGTTCCACATCTCGGGCGACCGCACCCGGATCCTCGGGATGAGCATCCCGCGGGACTCGCTGGTGACCTTGCCGATGTGCAAGAACTCGCAGGGCCAGATGATGGGCGGCTACACGGGCCGGTTCAACGAAGCTTTCGACATCGGCGGTCCTGGTTGCACGATGAAAGCCGTCGAGGAACTTACGGGGATCTACATCGACCATTTCGTGGTGGTCGACTTCAACGGTTTCAAGGACATGGTCGATGCGGTGGGCGGCGTTGAGGTCTGCCTCGAGGAGAGCGTCGACGATCCGAACTCCGGGCTGAAACTGCCGGCCGGCAAGCAAGACATCAGCGGCGAGGACGCCCTGGCCTTCGTCCGGGCTCGCGAGACGCTCGGTGACGGCAGCGATCTGCAGCGCATCCAGCGTCAGCAGGATTTCATCTCCTCCATGATCCGCAAGGTCACCAGCACCGGGGTCATCACCAACCCGATCAAACTGTTCAACCTGCTCGATGCGGGAACGAAGTCACTGACCACGGACAAGCAGATGTCCAACCTCAGCGTCATCCAGGACATCGCGGAGTCGATGACCGGGATCAGGCCCTCTGACGTCACCTTCGTGACGGTTCCCTACGTGTACAACACCGACGGTTCCACCGTGTCCTGGGATCAGGCGAAGGCTGACCGGATGTTCAAGGCGATCATCAACGACCAGCCCTGGCCGGAGCCCCCGACCGTGCCCGCCGGTCAGACGGCCCTGACCGTCCCGCCCTCCGACATCAGCGTCCTGGTGGTCAATGGCACGCCGCAGGACGGGTTCGGCAACATCGTGGCCACCGACCTGCAGCAGCAGGGCTACAACGTGGTCGGGGTGCGCGGGGCGAAGACGAACTCGCCGACAACCAGCGTGTCGTACGGTGCGGCCGACGCTGAGGCGGCCCGCACCCTGTCCTACGCGGCCGGCGCCACAGATTCGACGGTCACCGAACGCTCCGACGGCGTGCTGGTCCTCAAGGTCGGCGACGACTACTCGGGGATCAAGCCGGTGGTGACCAAGAAGAAGAAGGACCCGCTGGACACGTCAGCTCCGAAGACGGCGGACACCTCGATCTGCGTCAGCTGATGCTGACCGACTTCGCCGTCGTGGTCCTCACCCAGGGGCAGCGGCCCGACGACCTCGAGCGGGGACTGCGCTCGGTGCTGGCCCAGCAGGGCGTGACCACCGACATCGTGGTCGTGGGCAATGGCTGGGCGCCGGTGGGCCTGCCAACACAGGTGCGCGCGGTGGCGCTGCCGGAGAACGTCGGGATCCCTGCGGGGCGCAACGCCGGAGCGGCCGCAACCACCGCACCGATGCTGTTCTTCCTCGACGACGACGCCTGGCTGCCCGCGCCCGACACGCTGTGGCGGATGGCATCGATGTTCGCCGAGAATCCCGACTTCGGCCTGATCCAGCCCCGGGTGACGGACCCGGACGCGATGCAGGACCCCACGCGCTGGATCCCGCGGATGCATAAGGGCGACCCCCGACACTCCAGCGCGGTGTTCAGCGTGTGGGAGGGGGCGGTGGCCATACCGCGCGACGTGTTCGAGTGTGCCGGCGGCTGGCCCGATCCCTTCTTCTACGCCCATGAGGGCATTGAACTTGCCTGGCGGGTCTGGGACTGCGGTCGCATCGTCTGGTACGCCGGGGACCTGGTGGCGCACCACCCGGTGATCGACCAGCGCCGCCACGCCGACTACTACCGGCTCAACGCTCGCAACCGGGTGTGGCTGGCACGACGCAACCTGCCCTGGTTGATGGGCGTGCCCTACGTGGCGACGTGGACCGCCGTGCAACGCCTGCGGTCCCGCCAGGACCCATCGGCCTGGCAGGCGTGGTGGGCCGGCTTTGAGGAGGGCTGGCGCTCCTCCCCCGGTCCCCGGCGGCCGATCAGCTGGTCGACGGTCTACGAGATGGCCCGCTACGGCCGACCACCGGTGGTCTAGGACTGGCTGGCCCGCTGCTGCACGAGCGCTAGTTGCTCGGCCCCGATCCGCGCGACGTCGGCTGCGGCGGCGATGAACCGGCGGGTCGAGGCGCCATCGGCCACCTCCCCGAAATGCCGGTCGACCCAGAACGCCCGCTGCTGGGCGAACTCGTCGGATTCCATGACGGCGGCGACCAGCGAGGCAGCTGACCGAGCATCGCTGGGAGCCAAGCGATAGCACGCGGCGAGGAAATTGTTGTGCACCCCCACAGCCGTCTCCGAAGCCGGGATGGTCACGATCAGCGGCTTGCCGGTCACCAGCCAGTCGAAGGCCATGGCGGAGTTGTCCATGATGGCCACGTCGGACAATGCGATCTGGGAGTCGATCCGGCCCGCGGTGTCGACGACATTGCGGGCCCCGGTCTGGGCGTTCGCCCGCGCCAACATCGCCCGGATCTGCCGATCGGCGAGCCCGTAGGACGGCGAGTGTGTCCCCGACAGCGGGTGCGGGCGGTAGATGACGCGGTAGCCGGCGTTCAGCAGACTCGCGACCAGCGGCCGGCCGGTTGACTCGATGGAACCGTAGGCCATCGACGGGCGATCGCCCTCCCACGTGGGGGCGTAGAACACGGTCGGACGGCCGGAACCGCTGCGGTCGGTGGGCAGGAAGTCCAGTTGCGGGCGTCCGATGGCTCTGGTGCGCACCGCCGGGTCGTAGTTCGGCAGGGAGTGCTCGATGCGTTCGTAGGCCGCCTGCCCGGCGATGAACGCGAAGTCGTAGGCCCGCAGTTGCCCGCTGGACATGTACCCCTTCTCGCTCTCGCCGTGGGAGATGAACACGTGCATGGCCCGGCCGTAGCGCATGAGTTGGAAATTGCGCACCGACTGGTTGACGTAGAGCACGACGCGGGGGTCCGCGGCTTGCATGTAGCGCTCCATGTCAGGCAGGTTGCGCAGGTAGACCACCGGTAGCGGGCATTCGTCGGCGATGACCCGCGCGACGGTGGCATAGCGGGTGGAGATGACCGTCGGCATCACCTCGTTGAGGGCCTGCAGCGGCTGGTACCACTGCCGCAGTTGGTAGAGGTAGAGGTCGGGATCCTCGTCGGCGAAGTGCGCCATGACGGTGGCCGGTGGATCGGCCTGCGGGTGTGCGCGCAGCGTGCGACGGTCGGCGGCGTCGCGAGCGGCGCGGCGCAGTCGCACGTACTCGGTGCGGGCCATGCGGGCCGCCTTCGCTGCAGGACTCACGCGCCGTACAGTACCAACTCGGCGATGGTCACCCGGTCGCCCGATACCCTGGAGGCGATACCGGCTGGAAGGTGGGACTCGATGACGATGCAGGTGGCGATCCTGGCAGCAGGAATGGGCACCCGACTGGGTCGGCCCTGGCCGAAGCCCCTGACCCAACTGCACGATGGCCGCAGCATCATGGGCCAGCAGCGCGAGAACATCGCCGCCGTCTTCGGCCCGCAGGCCCGGGTGATGACCGTTGTCGGTTTCAAGCTGGAGTCCATCCTGGAGGCCTTCCCCGACGGCCTGTTCGTCTACAACGAGAACTTCGACACGACGAACACGTGCAAGAGCCTGCTCAAGGCCCTGCAGTTGTCCGGCGAAGGTCCGGTGCTCTGGATGAACGGTGATGTCGTTTTCGATCCCGAGGTCCTGCGCCGGCTGGAGTCCAACATCCTGCGCGGCGACAACGTCATATGTGTGAACACGTCCGCGGTGGCTGAGGAAGAGGTGAAGTACACCGTCGACGCCCACGGCTTCGTCGATGAGTTGAGCAAGACCGTGCAGAACGCCCTCGGCGAGGCGGTGGGCATCAACCTGGTCTCTGGCCGGGACAAGGCCTACCTCATCGAGTGTCTCGACGCCTGCGACGAGCAGGACTACTTCGAACGCGGCATCGAATTGGCGATCGAGCGCCATGGGGTGCAGTTCACCCCGGTCGACATCTCGGATCTCTTTGCCGTCGAGATCGACTTTGAAGCCGATCTCAATCGGGTGAACGACGCACGACTGTGAGGTCATGACAGGGGTAGTTCCTGTCGATGTCTATGGATGTGAAACGTGCTCTGTTTGCCTGCGCACTCGTGGCAGGTGTCCTGGCCCCGGTCCCGGCCGTCGCTGACGATGGCCCTACGCTGCACCCCGGCGAGGTCATTCGCGAGCGCGGCTACGTGGCTCGGGTCACCGACGGCGACACTTTCCGGTTGGCGAACACACCCAACCGACGCACGAGCAACTATGAGGTGATTCGCCTGATCGGGATCCAGGCTCCCGAGGTGTCGCGCAAAGGTTTCCACGCCGGGGAGTGCAACGGCGACCTGGCCCAGCGTGTGCTCGTCGACATCGCCGAGGGGCGCCGCGCAGTACTGACGTCCGCGCATGACACCCGCGACACTGAACGTGACCGCAAACTGCGCACCGTGTACGTGCAGAAGGCCGATGGCAGCTGGGTCGACATGGCCGCGCAGATGCTGCGGCTGGGGTGGGGCCAGTGGTTCCCGAAAAAGACCGAACCCGCGCACAACCTCGAATACCGCGAACTGACCGAGGCGGCGGCCGCCGCCGGCCTGAACATCTGGGATCCGACCAACTGCGGTACCCGCGACGCCACCGGCATTCCGCTGCAGATGTGGGTGCAACCCGACCCGAGCGGCAATGACTGGAAGAACGTCAACGGCGAGTACGTCCGCATCGCGAACCTGTCGCCCGACACAGCGGCTGATGTGTCCGGGTGGAGCATGCGTGACGGCAGCCTGCATTGGCTGCGCTTCCCGGCGAACACGGTGATCCCGCCCAACGATGCCCTGACGATCCGGGTGGGTCAGGGCACCGATACCGCCGACACTCTGTACTGGGACCGCAAACGTCCGGTGTTCTCCAACCTGGGGGTGACACCGGAGTACATGGGCGATGGCGCCTACCTGATCGACCGGCAGGGCAATATCCGCGCCTGGTACGTCTACCCCTGCCTGGGCACCTGCGGTGATCCCCGCATGGGTGCCGTGCAGATCACGAAGGTCCGTTCGGATCCGCCCGGCAACGAAGTCAGCAAACCCAACACCGAGTACGTGCGGGTCACGAACAACGGCACGCAGACCTTCTCGATGATCGGCTATGAGGTGCGCATCGGCGGGTGGACGCGGGAGTTCCGCCCTGCCGACACGCTCGCCCCAGGTGCGTCCCTGACCATCTCGATCGGGCAGGGCCGCGACCACGCCAGCCAGCGCTACTTCGGGATGCCGCACGCCATCCTCAACAACACCGGCGACGTTGTCAACCTGCGCTCCTTCGACGCCCGGATCATCGACTGCTACGCCTACGGCCGCTACCGGGGGCGCAGTTGCCGGTGACGTGCTGCGGCCGAAGGTTCGGCGGGTACGGCACTTCGTCTGGAAAACTCCGCACGCGGACTCATTGCATGCGGAGTTTTCCAGGTATTTCATGGGATAAAACTCGCATACCGGGCATTCGATCAGGATTTCGCCGCACGGAACCCGCCTACGACCAGAAACGTGCGGAGTTTTCCAGACATCCGTGCACGGAGCACGATCCTGGGACGCCCCACGAACCAACGACAGTGGCGTCTCCCTGCCGCTGAACCACAGCCTCTAAGATGTACTCATGCCCAGCAAGGCCAAACAAATCTACTGGGCCGTGCGACGTGTCTGGACCGCCCGCGATACCGGGCAGATGGTGGCTGAGTGGCAGAGTCAGACCGGCGACCGCGTGCTGCCGGATGACCACTTCGAAACCATGGTCTACTACGCCGACGGCATCGTGAACATGTACCAGCTTCGGCAGTGGTACGAGCCACTCAAGGCGCTCAACGAGCAGTCGCCTGTCGTACTGGTGTGCCGCTCGGTGACCGCCGCGCTCGAACTCCTGGAGGAATCACCGGTTCCCGTGGTGTACGGCAGCCGCATCGAGGACATCGAGAATCTCGTCAATCGGCAACGCTTCAAGACCGTGCTGTACGTCAACCAGAACACCCGCAATTTCCAGATGATGCGGTTCGCCTCGATGTTGCACGTCTTCATATCCCATGGCGAGAGCGACAAGTCGTACATGACCTCCGGGCAGATGAAGTGCTACGACTACGCCTTCATCGCCGGGGACGCCGCCGCGAACCGCCTGAGCAAGGCACTGATGGGCTACGACGTGGCCAGTCGCACCAAACGGATCGGCCGCCCACAGCTCGACACGGTGGCCACCGGAGGCGTCGCCCTACCCGACGACGGGCGCACCACGGTGTTCTACGCCCCCACCTGGGAGGGCGACCGGCCGAGCATGAGTTACGGGTCCCTGGCCTCACACGGAGTCGCCATGACGGCCACCCTGCTGGCATCGGGGCAGCACCGCCTGATCGTGCGACCGCATCCACGCACGGGTGTGGTCTCCGAGGAACACCTAGCGGCGCAGAACCAGATCGCCACGATGATCCAGCAAGCCAATCTGGCCGACCCCACGGCGCGCCACGTGTTCGACCAGACCCCGACATTCGACTGGCAACTGCAGGCCGCTGATGTGTGCATCACCGATGTCAGCGCAGCCGCGCTTGACTGGCTGGCGACCGGCAAACCACTGGTGGTGACGAAACCGGCCTCCCGGTCTGCGTTGCTGCCGGACGGCGGATATCTGGCCACTCTGAAACTCCTGCCGGCCAAGAGCGCTGGGGAGATCGTCGCGGTGATCGACGCCGTGCGAGGGGACACCGCGCTGGCTGCCGAGCGCGAGCGCTGGGTCCAGTACTACTTCGGCGACACCACGCCCGGCGCCCCCACTGCTGCTTTCCTGCAGGCGTGCCGTGAGGTGGCTGCCGAACGCGACCACCTGGTGGCGCAGTTGACCGAACCGGCGGCCAGCAACGGTCCCAGCGACCTGCATCGCGACATCAGCGAGCTCGAGGAGATCGAGTTCGAGAGCTGAGTCAACCGCTCAGCCGGACACGCCACGTTTCATGGCGCGCGCCACGCCCCGCGCTGACCAGCGCCGAGCGGGGGCAGGTGCGGGCAGCGGCGCCGTCTCGATCGCGGCCTGCTCGGCCAGTTGCCGGCGCTGCGCCAGCGCTTCGGTCACCACGCCCAGGGCCGCGGCGACTGCCGCATCCATGTCCAGTGCCTGCTGTGGGTTGGCCGACCCGGACCGGGGTTCGGCCGCCAGCGCCTGCGGGTCACCGATCACCTGGACACCTGAGGTCCGCAAACCGTCCGCGAAACCCTGCCCAAGCTCTGCGGCACGTTCAGCGGCCCATTTGGGGGTCTGCACCTTCACCTCATCAGGGCCGGGCGTGCGCTTCTCCACCATGTTCAGCACCAGGCCACGTCGCACCAGGCTGCTGAACTCGTCCCACGACATCTGCCCGACCAGCTCCTTGTTCAGGCGCCGTACGAATTCGGCCTCAGCGGCGGTCATCGAACGGTTGGCGAGCAGCCCCTGCCGGTCGGCGAGCAGGTCGTGGGGCAGCCCCAACAGCGCCTCGAAAGCATTGAAGATCGCGTTACGGTCACCCTCGGCGATCACGACGGCGTAGGTGCGGTCCGGCCCCACGATCTCGGCCCACCGCTTGACCTGGGCCACCTGGTCATGGCGCCACCAGAAATGGTCGGATTTTGACGACGCCTCATCGGCGAGGATCTTCTCCAGCCACTGCTCGTAGCGCATGGTCATGCCGGACTTGACCTGCTGTTGCCAGGCTGATGGCAGGATCGACCCGATCGCCCGCAGGGTGATCACCACGCTGACCCGGTCCGAGCCACCCAACTGCTCGACCAGGCGCGCTCCCACCTCAGGCTTGACGTCGTCGAGGAACTCGCTGCTGATGATCACGCGGCCCGGGTAGTCAACCTCCTTCAGCAGCCGGTTCCAGTGCTTCTTCGGAGTGATCCGCGCACCGTTACCGCGCCAGCCGTACGGCCGCTCCGCCCCGGCGAGGATGGCCTTGTGGTGATACTGCCCCTTGCCCGGGTAGCGCACCCCGTGCTCCTCGAGAAGCTCGCGGGAATCTGCCAGGGCCACCTGCAAGGCGGTGGTGCCGGTCTTGTGCAGGCCCACATGCAGCAGAACCTCGCCTTGGCCGATGGGTGCGATCGATGACTCCATAAGAGCCAATTCTACGGTTGCCCCCTACGCCTCGTCGGCGTCCTCCCGGACAGTGTCGTCACGACCACTGCGGCGCGTCAGCACCCGCCAGGCCTGCCGGCGGCCCGCCGTGGCCGGTTTCGTCTCATATCGGACCAAACCAGCCGCAGCCGCCACGGCGGCGTCCAGCGGCATACTGCGCGCTCTGCGGTAGGGCGCCGAGCGGGGTCGCTTGGCCAGCGCGCCTGGATCGCCGATCACCTGCACACCGAGCGCCGCCACCCCTTCGGCGAACCGCTGGCCGTACTCCGCGGCCTGGTCGGCGGCCCACGCGGGGGTCTGTATACGCGGCTCCTCCGCCGGCGGTTTGCGCGTCTCGACCATGGTCAGCACGATTCCCTCGCGCACCTTCGTGGCGTACTGATCCCACGTGAGCTCATCAGCGACCTCCTTGTTCAGCCGCCGCAGGAACTCCGCCTCGCCGGCGGTCATCGAGCGATTCGCGACGGCCACCTCCCGTTTCGCCAGGAAACCCGCCGGCAGCGCCAGCAGACCCTCGAAGGCGTCGAAGATCGCTGTCCGATCACCGTCGGGGATGATGACGGCGTACGTGCGGTCGTAACCCACGATGTCGGCCCAGCGGCGCAACTGCTCCACCTGGTCGTGGCGGAACCAGAAGCGTTCGGCCCGCCTGCTGCGCTGCTCGGCGAAGATGGTGGTCAGAAACTGGCTGTACGGGGCGGCGTACCCCGACTTCAGTCGCTGCTGCCATGCCGAGGGCAGGATCGCCCCGATCGAGCGCAGGGTGACCACCACTCGCACCCGCTGCGGGCCACCGAGATCAGCCACCATCCGGGCGGCGACGTCGGCCTCCACGTTGTCCAAGAACTCGCTGCTGACGATGGTGCGACCCTTGAACCGCGACTGCGAGACCAGCGCGTCCCAGGTCTTGCGAGGCACCTCCTTCGCGCCGCGGTCCTGCCAGCCGTACGCCTTGCCCGCGCCGCCCATGATGGCCCGGTGCTGGTAGGTGGAGGTGCCGGGGTAGCGCACGCCGTGCTGCTCGAGGTCTAGCCGTGCGTCGGCCAGGGCGACCTGCAGGGCGGTGGTGCCGGTCTTGTGCAACCCGACGTGCAGAAGGACTTCCCCATTAGCGATGGGGCTCACCGGCGTTGCCATAACACGTGATTGTAGGGAGACCACGCTGGTGTCACGGCACCCGGTACAGCCGAGCCTTGCCGTCCGATGAGCTCCACACCCGTACGTACTCACCCAACGGCAGACTCCTGCCCTTGGCCAGCCACAGGTCGTAGTCCAGCTTGCAGAACTCGCAGGTCTCGTCGGTGTCGCTGAAGATCAGGACGTACTGCCCGGACAACGGGGCGACGCCGCGCGCAGTGAAGTCGTCGAACTGCAGATCCTTGCCCACGCTGTTGGCATAAACGGGCAGGATGCGCGAGGTGCGGCCGTCGGTCAGGATCAGCGCGTTCGACGGCAACGCGTCCACCACCTCGTAGGGCAGCGAGCCACTGTTCGGGTAGAACGTGGGCTCGGTCATCGCGTACCGCACGCCGGGCACGACGACCAGCAGGGCGAGGCCGGCCGCGCCCAACCAGCGTGGCAGCCGCAGCAGACCCGCGACCCGGGCGCACAGCGCCGCCGCCGCGATCGTCAGCCCCGGCAGGAAGGCCAACCAGTACCGCGGGACATCCACCCGCACGCTGGGATGTGCAGGGTCCAACACTCCGGCCTGCAGCAGCAACAGCGCCGCCGGCAGCAAAGCCCACACCACGTACAGCCCGACGCGACCTCGCAGCGTGATGCCCGCCACGATGCCCAACACGGCGATCACGATCAGCAGCCATCCCCACGGCTCCTCGAGCATCGCCAGCGGCAGCCGGGCCAGGTACCAACCCCGACTCTGCCCCAGATAGGAACCGTCGAGCGGCGAGACGGAGTCGTTGAGATCAGAGCCGGTGAGGACGTGCCACTTCGCCAGTGGGTCGTCCAAGGTCAGCCAGGACAGGCCCACGTCGACCGCCGCCCACAGCACGAGGCCGGGCAGTACCGCGGCATATCCCAGCCAGCGCCGGGAGAGGCCCCAGATGACGACGACGAACAGCGGCCACGTGAAGACCGTGGTCTCGCGGACCTCGAAGGCCCACCCGGCCACAAAACCGGCGACCAGCAACGGCCAGATCCGGTCGCGATCGCGCGCGTGCAGCACCAGGATCAGGGTCACTGCGTTCAGCGCGATGGCCATGAGATCGGGGTACCCACGACTCAGGTTGATGAAGGTCAGCGGCATGGCCACGAACGCCACAACCGTCGCCGCCGCCACCGCGACCGGACCCACCCAGCGTGCCAGTACGTAGACAGCGGGCACGACCACAGTGGTGGCCAGAAGAGCGAAGGCGTAGAACGTGGGCAGGGTGGGCCCGAAGACGGCCGCGACCGGGATCAGGGGCACGATGATCCCCCATCGCGTCAGACCCGACGGAATCCACTCATGGGTGCCGAAGTTCAGTGCCGCCTGCGCGTAGTGCCACGGATCGGAGGTGACCAGCACGCTGCGGTAGGCCCATGCCACGGCCAATGTCAGGGCGGTGAGCAGCAGGGCAACCGGCAGATCGACCCGCCACCGCCAGGGTTCAGCGCAGGGCCGCATCGATCACCCGGGCGCTGGCGTGACCGTCCTCCCAGGCGCAGAACCGCTCACGGAACTTCGCGTAGGCGCCGGCGTACTGCTGCTGCACATCGGACAGTTGCTCCAGGGCGCCCAGTACCTCCGAAGACGTCCGGCAGATCGGCCCCGGCGGTTCGGCGGTCAAGTCGAAGTACATGCCGCGCACGCGGTCGCGGTAGTCATCGAGATCCCAGGTGTAGAAGATCATCGGGCGGCCGGTGTTGACGAAGTCGAACATCACCGAGGAGTAGTCGGTGATCAGCACGTCGGCGATGAGGTAAAGATCCGCGATGTCCGGATAGCCGCTCACATTGCGCACGAAGCCACCCTCGACGAACGCGCCCGCCCGGGTGGCCAGCAGGTGGTGGCCACGCAGGAGCACCACATGGCTGTCCCCGAGCCGTTCCCGCAGCATCTCAACATTGAGCTTGAGGTCGAACAGGTAGCGGCCACGATCGTCGTAGCGGTCATCGCGCCAGGTGGGCGCGTAGAGGATGACCGACTGGTCGGGACGCAGGCCGAGTCGCGCGCGGGCCGCCTGCGCCCGGGCCTGCCGCGTCGGGCTGTAGAAGACGTCGTTGCGGGGGTAGCCGGTGTTGATGATCATGTCCTGGGACACCCCGAATGCCCGGCTCATGATGTCAGTGGAGTAGGCGTTCGGGCTGACCAAGTAGTCCCACTTCGCGGACTCGCTGGCGAAGCTCTCCAGGTATCCCTTGCGAGCGAAGTTGACCTTCTCGATGTCCTGCCCGACCTTCTTCAACGGGGTGCCGTGCCAGGTCTGCAGGTAGGTCTGATCCTCGCGTTTGACGTAACTGGCGTCGATCGAGTCGTTCGAGACGACCCAGCGGGCGCGGGCCAGCGCGTCGTAGTACTCGGGGCTGAACCGCAGCACGGTGTCCACTCCGGCGGGCATGCGTACGCTGCGATCACGCACTACCCAGAGCCGCTTGCGGCGGTCGCGGCGACGGCGCAACTCCTCATCGATGGCTCGCAGGTTGTCGCTGTACTGCTTTCCCTTCCAGTTCTCGAACAGGATCAGCCGACGGGTGCGCTTCGCGCGGCGTTTCGGGTAGTACGTGTTGATGATCTCCAACCGGCCGTGTAGGCCGGGCGGCCGGATGTCGCCGGCCGGATCCACCATCAGATAGGCGGTCGCGTACCGCCTGGCCCGCACGCCGAACTTCACCCCCGAGAGGTCGAACCATTCCGGATCGATCATCCGCGCCCGGGTCGCCTCGGCCACGTGTACCGGAGCACCATCGGCGCTCAGCAGACTCCAGCGCCCGGCCACCAAGTGGGTGATGCCGTCCAAGCCAGCCTCGTCACTGGCAGGCAGGGTGACCTCCCAGGTGTCACCGCTGCGGCTGACGGGGTATTCACTGCGCAGGCCGTTGCGGTTCTCCAGCACCAGCACGGTCATCCCCGCGGCCCGGTCGCCCTGCAGTCGCAGCCCACCGCGCAACGCCCGCCACTGCAGTAGACGTGGCCGGGGCGCCCGGCTGCTGACCTGCAGGCCACCGGTCACCCCGGCCCGGCCGTGGTACTCCACGTCATCACGGATCTGCAGGGTCTCCATGAGCTCAGGGGCGAGCAACGCCGGTTGCGGCTCGTCGTCACCGGCCACCACCAGGACATCGAACTCGACCACGTCCACCTCGTCGATGTCCGGCATCGCGGCCAGATCCAGGTCGACCGTCTCGGTGTGCGGGGCACTGACCTCTTCGAAGTCATCCCGGCGGCGCGCGATCACCGTCGCGCCAGCAGCGGCGGCGCTGAAATGCACTCGCAACAGGCCGGCGCGGGGGAACTCCACGCCGGTCACCAGCGGTCCGGGCGGATGCACGGCCAGACCCAACGGCTCACCGCGCCAGCGCTGCACGGCGATCCGCCCGTCAGGCAGCACCACGCGCCGCGGTAGTTGGGCAGCCCCGTCATAGGTCCCCGACAAAGGCACCCGTCGCCGGCCGCCCGGCGCGGTGACATCCACATCGACGCGCATCAGCCCTTCATCGGGCAACTTCTCGAAGGGCACTGTGAACGACAGTCCCACGTTGTCGTAGGTCACATCGGCCGTGAACTCGTGGGCGGTGAGGTCGTCGCGGTGCAGCCACTTGACGGGCACGCTGAAGGGCTCCCCACCCCCGACCACGCGGATGCGCAGCTTGCGGTCCTCCTGACCGCCGGAGTTGATGCCGTCGAGGTAGGCGTATCCGGTGACGGCCAGCCCCTCACTGGTCCAGGCCACAGTCTCGACCTGCGAGGAGACGGGCTGCGCCTGACCCCATTCGTACAGCTGCTTGGGATACCCGGGCTGACCCAGGAATGGCAGGTCGGCGTAGGTCACCCCGTCCCCCGGCACCGTGCGGCGCAGCGCATAAGGATCGCGTTCGAACTCCAAGAACTCCAGGAGTTGCTCGTGCAAACCCTGCTCGATCAGCCAGTACCGGACCCGGTCGCGTGGCGGCAGTTCAGCCATGACCTCGCCGGACACCTCACGGATGAAGCCTCCGACCCGGTCCAGGAAGACCCGCTGGTACTGCTCGCCGGCCGAGGTGTAATGCGGCAGGTACAACGGAATGTCGAAGGTCAGCACCTTGCGGTCGTGCGTCTGCTTGAGGAACTCGTCCTCGGTGAGCAGCGCCTCGGCCTCATCGATGGCATTCATCCGGTCGATCAAATTCAGCGTCTCGCCGCGGCGCTGGGTGATGGAGGCATTGGCGTCGATCCGGCGGCGCCAGTAATAGACCGGGGTGCGCAGGACATCCACGGACTTCGCCCGCACATGCGCGGCGATCATGACGGGCAGGTCTTCGTAGGTCACGTTGGCACGGAACGACAGACCGCTGTCGCGCCAGAACTGGGTGCGGAAGACCTTGTTCCACGACGTGGTGTCGTACATCAGGCTGGGCGTGCGGGTGATCGTTGTGCGCAACCGGGTCAGCAGGATCGCATTGCGGTGCGGACCGCTGGGGGTCAAGTGCAGACCGTCGTAGCGCTTGACGTCGCCCACGGCCATGTCCGAGCCGGTCTTGCGCAGGGCTCCGAGCAGCACCCGGTATCCGGCGGGCGGGATGAGATCGTCACCATCGACGAAGGCGAGGTGATCCTCGGTGACGTGGGCAAGGCCCAGGTTGCGGGCCCCGCCCGGGCCACTGCCCGGACCGGGCACGACCACCCAGCCCGGGTTTGCGGCGGCGTAACTGTCGCAGATCTCACCGGTGGTATCCGTGGAACCGTCGTTGACCAGGATCACCTGCGTCGGCGGTTCCTCCTGGGCGAGCAGGGAATCCAGGCAGGCGGGCAGGAACTCCGCGACGTTGTGGCAAGCCACGATCACACTGAGCCCCATGGTTCTCGACTCTAACCTGTGGGCCTGCGGACCCCCGCCACTCTTGCCACGACCAGGTCGCAGTAGGCGGCGATCAGGGTCTGCACGGCGGGTGCCATCGCGATGCCGAACCGCGGCGGCGGGTCGATCGTTGCGCGCAGATGGGTCAGCAGGTCGGCGTCCGGGATGACCCGCGTGCCCTGGATCCGGTTGCGGCGCCGGCGCAGGTGTCTGCGATGGGTGACCAGCCACCGCCACCCGGCGGTCTTCTGCGACAACCAGCCCTCCCGGCGGCTGCGCAGCAGCAGCGCGGCCTCCGAGGCCAGCAGCAACGGAGCCAGTGCCACCAGCGTCCGGCCCTGGTACGTCGACAGCACCGTCATGTAGCGGTTGCGCTCGAGCAGGCCGAGTTTGCCCGGGTTGCGGGAGAAGTCGTAGTGGTGGGTGGCTCGAGCCTCGGCGAGCACCTCCACCCGCCGGCCCGTGAGCCACATCCGCAGCGAGAGATCAAGGTCCTCGCCGTACATGAAGTAGGTCTCGTCCAAGCCGCCCAGCGCCAGGTAGTCGGCGCGGCGCACAGCGAAGACCGCGCCCGACACGCTGGCCCGCGACCCGGTGCGGGCGTCGGCGACCGGCTCGCCGTAACCGCCGGCCCACGAGAAGCCCAGCAGGTGCACGGGGTTACCCCAGGAGTTCACCAGGTCGGGCTCCTCGGCCAAGACGATCGTCGCGCCGACCAGGCCCACACCGGGGTCGGCCAACCGATCGGCCAGCGCCCGCAGCGCGGTCGGTTCGACCAGGGCATCGCTGTTGATGAAGGCCACGATGGGTGCGGTCGCCGCCTTGGCCCCGACGTTGCACCCACCAGCGAACCCGGTGTTGTAGCCGGGACTGACGATCCGGGCGCCCTGCAGTCCTGCACAGTCCGGGCTGCCGTTATCCACCACCACGACCTCGACGTCGACGCCTTCGGAGGCGTGCAATGCAGCGACCACGGTTTGCAGGAACGGCTGCTCACCGTACGCGCACACCACGGCACTGATGTCGCTCACGCGCGCAGGTCCTCCGGACTGAGCAGGAATCCGGTCCCCCAACTCAGGTGCATGGTGGCCAAGGCGACCGGGACCCGCACCCGTACTGTCGCGGGCTCCTGCGCTGCAATCAGCAGCCCGCCACCGGTGACCGCAGTCAGATACGTCCCGGCAGGCAGCAGACCCCACCAGGCGTGACGCCGGCGAAGCAGCCCACCGGCCGCTGCTCCCAGCAGCCCGGCACCGATCACCGCCACCGCGACAGGCGGCGCGAGGTAGCGCAGGCTGACCGTGTCGGGGTGCTGGCGCATGATCTCGCGGCGCCAGCGGCCGTAATGCAGATACTGGGTGGCCAAGGAGCGCACGGTCGATCGGGGCCGGTAGGTGACCTCCATGCGCGGGGTGAACCAGATCAGGCCCCCGGACCTGCGCAGGCGGTGGTTCATCTCCCAGTCCTGGGCACGCACGTACCCCTCGTCGTAGCCACCGACATCTTCGAGGGCCGCACGGCGAAACGCCCCGAGGTAGACCGTCAGGGCCTCCCCCTCCTGCCCGCCGGTGTGGAAGGACGCCGCACCGACGCCGAGGGGGGAGCGCATCGCACAGGCGACCGCTCGCTCGAAGTCGGTGGACCCCTGCGCCGCCATCACACCGCCCACGTTGACCGCGCCGGTACGTTGCAGGGTCTCCACGGCGGTGCTGATGTAGTCCTTGGGGAGCAGGGCGTGGCCGTCGACGCGTACCACGATCGGGTGGCTGGTCGCGGCCAGCGCCGCGTTCAGACCGGCGGGGGTGCGTCCCGTGGGGTTGGGCACCAGTACGATCCGGGGATCCGCGGTCTGCAGGGCGGCGGCGATCCGGTCGGTGTCGTCAGTGGATGGGCCGAGTGCCAGGGCGATCTGCAGGTCGCCGGGGTAGCTCTGGCCGGTGATCGCGGCTACAGCCTCGGCCAGATGCCGCTCCTCGTTGAGCACCGGCATGATCACCGCCACGCCCGGATATTGGGTCGTCTCCATCACTGCCACGGTAGTGGGAGGGCCGCCGATGGCATGGATGCGGGACCAACACGCGCGTCCCACGGTTACCCGAGATCCGCCTCTGGGCTGGTTACCGTGGAAGCCGTTGTCGATGAAAGGGTGTTTTTCGTGCAGTTCCGCCGCTACGCGCGCCTGCTTGCCACAATTCTGGCCGCCGTGATCCTGTTGGGAAGCGGTGCCGCGTGGGCGACTGTGAGGCACTATGCAGGACAGGTGCAACGCATCGATGCGTTCGGCGACGACCGGGGGGTTCCGGGGGCCGGTGAGCCGCTCACCTTCCTCATCGTGGGCTCGGACTCCCGCGAAGGCCTGTCCGACAAGCAGGTGCGCAAGTACCACACGGGCTGGGATGTCTACGGCCAGCGCACCGACACCATGATGCTGGCCCATGTCAGCCGCGACGGGTCGGTGAGTGTGGTGAGCCTGCCGCGCGACTCGATGGCCACCATCCCCGCCCACACCGATCAGGACGGTGTGGCGCAGGACGCCCAGGTGGGCAAGCTCAACAGCGCCTACGCCTTCGGTGGCGCTCCGCTGCTGGTGCAGACCGTCGAGGACCTCACCGGTATGCAGATCAACCACTACCTCGAGGTGAACTTCGCCGGCTTCGTCAAGATGGTCAACGCCCTCGGCGGTGTCGACGTCTGCAGCCCCTCGGAGATCTACGACCCCCCGTCCGGCCTGTCGCTACCCGCCGGCACCTCGACGTTGAAGGGCCGCGACGCTCTGGCGTACGTCCGTGCCCGGGAGTTCGACCCCACGGCCGACATCGGCCGGATGCAGCGCCAGCAGAGTTTCGTGGCCTCCATGGTTCGCAAGGCCTCGAGTTCGGCGGTGCTGCTCAATCCCGCCCAGGCCAACGCCTTCGTGACCGCGATCCTGAGCCACATGAAGGTGGACAACAATCTCGACAACGGCCAAGTGCTGGAACTGACCCGCCGGTTGGCGCAGGTCAACCCCTCGCAGGTCACCTTCCGCACGGTTCCGGTGGTGGGTGAGCGGTCCATGGGCGCGATCGGCAATGCCGTCGTGTGGGACGAGGTCGGCGCATCCGACATCTTCACCGCGCTGCGCAACGATCAGCCGATCCCGGAGAAGGCCTCCGCGCCGAAGGTCGATGTGGCTCCCGAGCAGATCACGGTGCAACTGCTCGGCACCGACGCCGAGGACGCATATGCGGACTTCCAGACCGCCGGCTACTCGGTGTACGCACCCTTGCCCGCGACGCTGACCCAGACCACGATCGAGTACGACCCGGGCTACGACGTCTCGCTGCAGACGCTGCGGGCGGCCCTGCCGGACGCGGCGGTCGTCGAGGTGCCGGGGCTCGGCTCAACGTTTAGGGTGACGATCGGCAGTGACTACGCAGGCCTGCGCACCGTCTCGGTGAAGGATCCGTCCGCCCCGGAGAAGGTCAAGACCGCCGCGGACGACATCTGCGGCTGAGCGGCTACTTCAGGATTTGGCGGGCCATCACTACGCGCTGGATCTGATTGGTGCCCTCGTAGATCTGGGTGATCTTGGCATCGCGCATGAATCGCTCGGCCGCGTAGTCCTTGACGTATCCGTACCCGCCGAGGATCTGCACCACGTCGGTGGTCACCTTCATCGCGGTGTCGGAGGCCAGACACTTGGCCGCGCTGCCCAGGAACGTGGTGCGCTCATCCTTGCGCTCACCGGCGGCGGCAGCGAAGTAGGTCAACTGCCGGGCCGCCTCGATCTGCATCGCGGCATCGGCCAGCATGAACTGGATGGCCTGGAAGTCCGCGATCGGCTTGCCGAACTGCTTGCGCTCCTTGGCGTAGTCCAGGGCCACGTCCAGTGCGCCCTGCGCGAGGCCGACAGCCTGCGCACCGATGCAGATCCGGGTCAGGTCCAGGGTCTTCATCGCGGTGAGCCAGCCCGTGCCCTCGGCCCCGATCATGCGGTCCGCGGGCAGTTCCACGTTGTCGAAATACAGTTCCCGGGTCGGCGAGCCCTTGATGCCCAACTTGCGCTCCAGGGCGCCGAGGGAGAAGCCCGGGTCATCGGCGTGCACCACAAACGCGCTGATGCCGCGCGAGCCGGCCTCGGGGTCGGTGGAGGCCATCACGGTGTAGTACTTCGAGACGCCGGCGCCGGTGATCCAGCGCTTGGCGCCGTTGAGTACCCAGGTGTCACCCTTCTGGACAGCGCGGCTCTTCATGCTCGCGGCATCCGACCCGGCTTCCGGCTCGGACAGCGCGTAGGAGAACATCGCCTCCCCGCTGGCCACCTCCGGCATATAGCGCGCCTTTATCGCCTCGTCGCCCCCGACGAGAACGGGCGTGGTGCCGAGTTTGTTCACAGCCGGGATCAGCGATGACGACCCACAGACCCGCGCGACCTCCTCGATCACGATGCAGGATGCCAGGTTGTCCCCGCCACTTCCGCCGTATTCCTCCGGAATGTGGATTGCGTGGAACCCGCTGGCCGCCAGCGCCTCGTACACGTCCCATGGGAACTCACCGGTCTCATCGATCTCCGCGGCGCGGGGTGCGATCTTGGCCTGGGCCAGCGCACGCACGGCCTGCTGGAGCTCACGGTGTTCTTCGGGAAGGCGGTAGACATCGTCCATACGGCCATCGTACGAGGGGGGATTTCCGCGTGTGACTGAGATGACCTGTTCGCACGGCAGACCGCGCGCCAAACGCGTCGGTGAGTGACGCATTTGGCGCGCGCTCTGCGCTGATCGGCGACTTAGACTGGTCACCGTGAATCTGCAACGTAATCGCCCGGCCGGACCGTTCGAGACCCTGCCCGAGGTCCCCTCCTTCACGGTGACCAGCAGCGACATCTTCGACGGCGCCGTGACCGCCACCCGCCACGTCCACTCCAGCGCCGGCGGGGACAACCTCTCCCCTCACCTGACCTGGTCGGGTTTCCCCGCCGGTACCAAGAGTTTCGCCATCACCTGCTTCGATCCGGACGCCCCCACGCAGAGCGGCTGGTGGCACTGGCAGATCGTCAACATCCCCGCCGACGTCACCTCCCTGCCGCGCGGGGCCAGCCCGGAAGGACTGCCCGCCGGGACCATCGAGTTCCGCACCGACTACGGGGTGCCGGGCTACCAGGGCGCCTCACCGCCACCCGGAGATCATGAACACCGCTACTACTTCGCAGTGCATGCCCTCGGGGTCGACAACCTGGATCTGACCCCCGAGACTCCGGCCGCTGTGGTGGGATTCCAGATCATGGCCAACACGATCGCCAGGGCGGTGATCACCCCGACCTTCTCGGTCGACTGACCTGCTGCTCATGAGCAGACCCGGCCGTACCGCGACGCGGGTGATGGTCAGGCCGAGGGGCCCAGCCGGGGCCACTCCGCGGCTGGGCAGCGATCCATGACGGTGTCCAGCCCGGCTGCCTGCGCGCGGCGGGCGGCGTCCTCATCGATGACATCAAGTTGCATCCAGACGGCCCCGGCGCCGACCGCGATGGCCTCGTCCACGACCGGTCCGACCAGTTCCGAGCGGACGAAGCAATCCACGACGTCTGGCGTGCCCACTGCTGCTGCGGCCTGCGTGACACTGCGATAACCGCGCTGGCCCAGCACCTCCTCGGCCTTGGGATGGATCGGCACCACCGTCTTGCCCTTGTTGATCAGCAGCCGAGCCACCCCGTAGGCGGCGCGTGCCCGGTTCGTGCTCAGCCCCACCACGAACCAGACCTGCGCATCGGACAGCAGAGCCCGCACCAGGTCGTCGGACCCGTACAGATCCTGCTCATGGGCTGGCCCGGTCCCGGGCAGCCTGCACGCCGCGCCGTCTTCACTCATCGGTTCACCTCTCGCACGATCTCGCCCTTGGCCGCCGCGGTGTCCCGCAGCGCTGCTTGGAATGCAACGATCCGCTCCTGCAACATCGGGTCACTCGCGGCCAGGATGCGCACCGCGAGCAGGCCCGCGTTGCGGGCGTTGCCGATGGCCACTGTAGCCACGGGAACACCAGCGGGCATCTGCACGATCGACAGCAGTGAATCCATTCCGTCGAGCACCTTGAGCGCCACCGGCACCCCGATCACCGGCAGCGGCGTGACCGCGGCCAGCATGCCCGGCAGATGGGCCGCGCCACCTGCGCCGGCGATGATCACCTCGAAGCCGCGGGTGTGTGCGGTGCGCCCGAAGTCCAGCATCTGCTCGGGCATCCGGTGGGCAGACACCACATCGGCAAAACACGTGACGTCGAACTCGCGGCACGCCTCGACGGCGGCCGACATGACCGGCCAGTCCGAGTCGCTGCCCATCACCACCGCTACCCGGGCCTCACTCATCGATCACTCCTTGGAAGTAGTCGGCAGCGTGCTGGGCCCGTTCGCGCAGGGCGTCCACATCGTTGCCGAGGGCCGTGACATGCCCGACCTTGCGTCCCGGCCGCACACCTTTGCCGTAGAGGTGGATCTTCAACCCCGGATCGCGCGCCATCACATGTTTGAACGCCACGTGCAGATCCTCGATATCGCCGCCGAGGATGTTCGCCATGACCGCGACGGGCTGCCGGGGCCGGGGGTCCCCCAGCGGCAGGTCCAGCACCGCCCGCAGATGGTTCTCGAACTGCGAGGTGTACGCGCCATCGATAGTCCAGTGCCCCGAATTGTGGGGCCGCATGGCGAGTTCGTTGATCACCAGGCCGCTGGGGGTGTCGAACAGTTCCACCGCCAGCATGCCCACCACCCCGAGTTCCTTGGCCACCAGCAGCGCGAGTTCCTCAGCCTCCTCACTGCTCACGCTGTGCGGGGCGCTCGGCGCGACCACCTCCACGCAGATCCCGTCGGACTGCACGGTCCGCACCGGCGGATATGCCACCGCCTGGCCGTGCGGAGAACGGGCGACCTGGACCGCGATCTCCTGGGTGAAGCCGACCATCTCCTCCACGATCCAGACCGCGCCCGGACCAAGATCGTGGGACAGGACCTCGCGCGCCGCCGCGTCATCAGCGACGAGCCACACGCCTTTGCCGTCGTAGCCACCTTTGGACGCCTTGAGCACCTTCGGCCATGGGGCGTCGAACGCGACGACGTCCTCCGGCGATGCGGCGATCGACCAGTGGGGCATGGGGAAACCTGCGTCACCCAGGCGCTGACGCATCACGGCCTTGTCCTGGGCGTAGAGCAGAGCGTCTGAGCTCGGGTAGACCGCGTGGCCGGTCGCTTCCAAGGCGCGGATGATCTCCTGCGGCACATGTTCGTGGTCAAAAGTGATCACGTCGACGTGGTCAGCAAACGCGAGGATCGCCTCACCATCGCTGGCCGCGCCGACACTGACCTCTGGAATGACCAAAGCGGCCGAGTCGCCCGGCGCGTCGGCCAGGACGTGCAATTGAATGCCGAGCGCTATCGCAGGTTGCTGACTCATCCGCGCCAACTGTCCGCCCCCGATGATCCCGACCCGGGGCGTTCCGACCGGCAGATCAGGCACTGGGCAGCCCGAGATCTCGCGCGATCAGCATGCGCTGCACCTCGGAGGTGCCCTCGCCGATCTCCAGGATCTTCGCGTCGCGGTAGAACCGGCCCGCCGGATACTCCAGCATGAAGCCGTAACCACCGTGAACCTGGGTGGCGGCCCGGGCGTTGTCCATGGCCGCCTCGGACGTGAACAGCTTGGCGATCGCGGCCTCCTGCTTGAAGGGCTCACCGCGCTCCATCCGCCCGGCGGCATCGCGCCATGCCAGCCGGGACAGGTGAGCCCGCATCTGCATGTCCGAGATCATGAACTGCACCGCCTGGTTGGCGCCGATCGGCCTGCCGAACGCCTCCCGCTCGTGGGCGTACCGCACCGACTCATCCACGCACCCCTGTGCCAGCCCCGTGGCCAGAGCTGCGATGGCGATGCGGCCCTCGTCGAGGATGCTCAAGAACTGCGCGTAGCCGCGGCCGCGCTCCCCGACGAGGTTGTCGGCCGGCACCCGGACGTCCACGAGGTTCACCTCATGGGTGTCGGAGGCGTCCCATCCGACCTT
>Ga0208938_1000653_pt1 | contig 24164 bp, 19 predicted proteins | sample AD_UKC125_MetaG_FD_184434 | JGI IMG/M metagenome (GOLD analysis project Ga0208938, IMG submission 184434) | Active sludge microbial communities of municipal wastewater-treating anaerobic digesters from USA - AD_UKC125_MetaG (SPAdes) (version 2) | ecosystem: Engineered > Bioreactor > Anaerobic >...
TGAGTGTGCAGCGCAACGCACCTCGCTGGATGAAGATGCTGATCAAGCACGGCTATATGCCCAGCCCGGCCTGAATCCTTCAGGCTCAGCGCCCACAACAGCGTCCGTCTCTCGCAAAGGCCAGCGTCAGGCCGGGATGCGGCTCGTCTGGACGCTGGTGTCTTTCACGTTAAATTGCCGCCATGGTAGCGGCAGCCCTGACACCCCGTGTAGCGGAAAAATCCGATCACCGTCGAGTTGTTCTCGTCACCGGCTTCGATCCGTTCGGCGGCGATGCGCTCAACCCCAGCTGGCTGATCGCCCAGCGCCTGCACCGTCGGCGCGTGGCCAGCCACCTGGTGCAGGCGGCGCAGCTGCCCACGCGCTTCGACGCCGCGCTGCCACGCCTGCACGCGCTGCTGGCCGAGTGGCGCCCGGCCCTGGTGGTCTGCCTGGGGCTGGCGGCCAGCCGCGGCGCGCTGTCGATCGAGCGTGTGGCCATCAACGTGCTGGATGCGCGCATCGCCGACAACGTCGGCGCCCAGCCGGTGGACGAGCCGGTGGTGGCCGGCGCGCCGGTGGGTTATTTCAGCACCCTGCCCATCAAGGCCATGCGCCAGGCCATGCTGACGGCCGGCGTGCCGGCCGAGGTGTCGCAAACCGCCGGCACCTTTGTCTGCAACCAGGTCTTCTACGGCCTGATGCACCGGCTGGCGACCGGGCGCGGCCTGCGGCGCACACGCGGCGGCTTCATCCACGTGCCGCCGCTGGCCCAACAGGCACCGCACGGCCTGCCGTTGGAGCAGATGGTGGAGGGGCTGCGCATCGGCATCCGCACCGCGCTGACCACGGCGCACGACCTGCGCGCTGCCGGCGGGCAGATCGACTGAAACCATGCACACCCTGCTGGCGCCCACCCAGACCGCCGAGCGCCTGCCCTGGGCGGCGCTGGTGGACGAGATCGAGGCACTGCTGCGCGACCCGGCGGTGCGCGTGCCCGAGCGCATCATCCTGCCCACCGCGCAGGGCGCCGTGCTGTTCGTCATGCCGGCGGCCGACGCGCGGGTGGCGATGACCAAGCTGATCAGCTTCACGCCCGCCAACGCCGGCACCGACACACCCACCATCCAGGGCGACGTGACGGTTTTTGACGTGGCCAGCGGCACGCGCCGGCTGATCCTGGACGGCCCCACCATCACCGCGCGCCGCACCGCCGCGGTGTCGGCGCTGGCGGCGCGCCGGCTGGCGCCGAATGCGACAGGCCCCATGCTGATCGTGGGTGCCGGCGTGCAGGCGCGCGCCCACGTTGAGGCCTTTGCCGCCGTGCTGGGCGTGCGCGACTTCCGCATCGCCTCGCGCCGGCGCGCCAGCGCCGAGCCGTTGGCAGCGCACGCGCAAAGCCTGGGCCTGCAGGCGCAGGCCATCGACGATGCAGACGCCGCATTGGCCGACTGCCCGCTGGTGGCCACCTGCACGCCGGCCAGCGCCGTGGTGCTGCGCGGCCCGGCACGGCCCGACGCCTTCATCGCCGCCGTGGGCGCCTTCACGCCGCGGATGATCGAGCTGGACGGCGCGCTGTGCCGCGCCATCGCCGCGCAGGGCCGCATCGTGATCGACACGCCCGACGCCGAGCACGAGGCGGGCGATCTGATCCAGGCCGGCGTGCCGGTGGCCGGCCTGCCGACGCTGGCGCAGGTGGTCGCCGCAGACGAAAAACCGGCGCGCGGGCCGGTGTTGTTCAAGAACTGCGGTTGGGCCGGCTGGGACTTGGCGGCGGCGCGGCTGGCTCTGGGGGAATGACGAAATGACCCCCCGCCGCTGGGGCGGCGGGGATGACGCGGCGGGCGCCGCATGACTGGGGGCGTGGGCAGGCGAATCGATGCGCGCCAGCGCGCCTGCATCATTTTGTCATCGACGCCGCGCAAGCGGCGAGGTCATTCTGTCATGCGGTTTTCAGGTCTTCGGCAAGGTCACCCCGACCTGTCCCTGGTACTTGCCGCCCCGGTCCTTGTAGCTGGTCTCGCACACTTCATCGCTCTCGAAGAACAGCACCTGGGCGCAGCCCTCGCCGGCGTAGATCTTGGCCGGCAGCGGCGTGGTGTTGCTGAATTCCAGCGTCACGTAGCCTTCCCACTCGGGCTCGAAGGGCGTGACGTTGACGATGATGCCGCAGCGCGCGTAGGTGCTCTTGCCCAGGCAGATGGTCAGCACGCTGCGCGGGATGCGGAAATACTCCATGGTGCGCGCCAGCGCGAAGCTGTTGGGCGGAATGATGCAGCTGTCGCCGTGAAAGTCGACGAAGCTTTTTTCGTCGAAGTTCTTCGGGTCGACCACCGTCGAGTGGATGTTGGTGAAGACCTTGAACTCGGGCGCGCAGCGGATGTCGTAGCCGTAGCTGCTGGTGCCGTAGCTGATGATCTTGCGCCCGTCCACCTCGCGCACCTGGCCGGGCTCGAAGGGCTCGATCATGCCGTGCTGCTCGGCCATGCGGCGGATCCACTTGTCGCTCTTGATGCTCATGCTGCGTCACTCATGAATTGATAGCTGCTTGCGCACAATGGACAAGCGTGGGAGCTTATTTTGCCTTGAAATCAAAACCGAACTCCCGTACGCGGAGGGCGCAGAGATCACGCAGAGGACGCAAAAGAGAGATTCAGGTTTCTTCTGCGTCCTCTGCGGATCCTTGGCGTTCTCTGCGTCCGGCTGTTGGGTGTTTACTTCGGCAAGCTGCCCTGCACACCTTCGACCAGGTAGTTCATCTGCAGGATCTCGGCATCGCTGGCGCCGCGGCCCCTGGGCACCCGCACCCGGCCGGTGTGGTCGACCACCGGGCCGGCAAAGGGCACCAGGCGGCCGGCAGCGATGTCCTGCTGGCGCGCCAGCACTTCCTTTTGCACGGCGGCGGGTACCTTGGGGCCGAAGGCCTCGATGCGCACCATGCCGTCCTTCACGCCGCCCCAGGTGTCCTGGCTCTTCCAGGTGCCGGCGCGCAGCCCACGCGTACCGGCAATCCAGGTGCCGGCGCGCAGCGCGCGCACGCGGGCAATGTCGTAATTTTCCCAATGGTGGGTGACGGCGACCAGCTGCGCCTGCGGCGCCACGCCGCGCATGTCCGAATGGTAGGCAATGGCCAGCTGACCGCGCTCCTCGGCGGCCGCCATGACGGCGGTGGATGCGCTGTTGAAGGCCAGCACGTCGGCGCCCTGATCCATCAGCGTCATGGCGGCCTCGCGCTCGCGCGGCGGGTTGAACCACTCGTTGAGCCACACCAGCTTGACGGTGGCCTGCGGGTTGACGCTGCGCAGCCCCAGGGTGAAGGCGTTGATGCTGGAGACGATCTCCGGGATCGGAAAGCCCGCCACGTAGCCCACCACGTTCGATTTCGTCATGCGGCCCGCCGCCACGCCCGACAGGTAGCGCCCTTCGTAATAGCGCGCGTTGGCGGTCGCCACGTTGGGCGCGCGCTTGACGCCGGTGATGACTTCGAACTTCACCTTGGGAAATTCCTGGGCCACCTTCAGCGCCGGCTCCATGTAGCCGAAGCTGGTGGTGAAGATGATGTCGTTGCCCTGGCGCGCCAGATCGCGGATCACGCGCTCGGCGTCGGCGCCCTCGGCCACGTTTTCGACATAGCTGGTCTTCACCTGATCGCCCAGCGCCTCTTGCACCGCCAGGCGGCCCTGCTCGTGCTGGCGCGTCCAGCCGGTGTCGAGCACGGGCGTGACATAGACCCAGGCAGCGCGCGTGGGCGGCTGGGTCTGCGCGTGCAGGGGGGTGAAAAAACAGGCGGCCGCGAGCGCGGCCACGAGGTTTTTGTACATGGTGTTCCTCTACATGGCCCCGATGGATGAAGACGCGGCGCCGTCGGGGCGGCAGCGCTGCGGGGCCGGATTTTACGAGCCGGCGTCGTGCGCGCGCTCGAAGGCGGCTTGCAGCTTGTCCAGCCACTGCTGCTTGAGCGCCGCACCGGCAAAGCTGGCTTCGAAGCTGTTGGCGGCCAGCTGGTAGGCGGCGGCGCCGTCCAGCCCGGTGGCGGCAAACACCGCCTGGAAATTGGCGTTGATGTAGCCACCAAAGTACGCCGGGTCGTCGCTGTTGACGGTGGCGCACAGGCCGCCGGCCAGCAGCCGCGGCAGGCTGTGGCGCGCCAGGTCGGGGAACACCTGGAGCTTCTGGTTGGACAGCGGGCAGACGGTGAGCGGGATGCGCTCTTGCGCCAGCCGCTGCATCAGCGCCGCGTCGTGCACGGCCTGCACGCCGTGGTCGATGCGCTCGGCGCGCAGGACGTCCAGCGCGCCCCAGATGTAGGCGGGCGGGCCTTCCTCGCCGGCGTGGGCGACGATGTGCAGGCCCAGCTCGCGGCAGCGCGCGAACACGCGGGCGAATTTTTCGGGCGGGTGGCCCAGTTCGCTGGAGTCGAGCCCCACGCCGATGAAGGCGTCGCGCCAGGGCAGGGCGGCTTCCAGCGTCTCGAAGGCCTCGCGCTCGGACAGGTGGCGCAGAAAGCACAGGATCAGCGCGCTGCTGATCCCCAGATCGCGGCGCGCGTCGTCGCAGGCGCGGGTGAGGCCGCGCATCACCGAGTCCAGGGCCACGCCGCGCGCCGTGTGCGTCTGCGGGTCGAAGAAAATCTCGGCGTGCACTACGTTTTCTGTAGCTGCCCGCGCAAGATAGGCGCGCGCCAGGTCGTAAAAATCCTCTTCCTTCAGCAGCACACCGGCGCCCTGGTAGTACAGGTCCAGGAACGCCTGCAGGCTGCCGAAGGCGTAGGCCCGGCGCAGGCTCTCGACGTCGGCATGGGGCAGGGTGATGCCGTTGCGGCGCGCCAGCGCGAAGCTCATCTCGGGCTCCAGCGTGCCTTCGATGTGCAGGTGCAGTTCGGCCTTGGGCAGGGCGGCCAGCAGGGCGGACAGCCGTTGCGCGGGGATGGGGGGCGGCGCGTAGCTCACGGGATGACGCCGAAGGTGATGCCGCTGTCCTTCAGGTAGCGGCGGTAGGCGGCCGACATGCGGTCGGCGGCGCAATGGGCCTCGGCGGCGGGCGCCAGCGGCAGGCGCTTGGGGCGCTGCGATTCGAGCACCGGCTGGTCCTGGCCGAAGATGGTGTTCTGGAAGTCGATCAGCCGCGCGTCGGGCGAGTCGAAGTCGTTCATCGCCATGCGCGTCCAGGCCACGCTGCTTTCCTCGGTCACCGGGCAGACGAACATGGCGATCGATTCGTTCATGCCCTCGATGGCCGTGCTGCCGGCCTCGGGCACCTTGGTCAGCACCGCCATGTAGGGCGCGGTCACCTCGTAGGTGTATTCCACCTGGGCGCCGCTTTCGGCGTGGATCGACGAGCGCGGCTGCCAGGCCAGGCAGCCGGTGGCGCGCACGCCGTGCGGCGTGGTGTGCACCTCGTAGGGCGCGATGGTGGTGTGCTCGCGGCTGCCCAGCCAGCCCTCGTGCACGTAGCCGAAGTGCGCCATGTCCAGGAAGTTCTCGACGATGCGCGGCGCGCTGGCGGCCACCACGTAGGGGCCGCTGGTGGTCTTGCGCAGGCGCGGCTCGGCCTCGGCGGCGAAGGCGGGCAGCTCGTGGATGGGCAGCGGCTCGCCCTCGGGCGCGGCCAGGCGCACCCACAGCATGCCGTAGGCCTCGCGCGCCTCGAAGGTGCGCGCGCAGTGTCGCGCGCCGGGCTGGAAGTCGGGCACGGCGGGCACATGGGCACACTGGCCGCCGCCGTCGAAGCGCCAGCCGTGGTAGGGGCATTCCAGCTGGCCGGCGTGCACGCGGCCCAGCGACAGGCGCGCGCCGCGGTGCGGGCACTGATCCATCCAGGCGTGGGCCTGGCCGCTGCCGTCGCGCCACAGCACCAGGTCCTCGCCCAGCAGGGTGACGGCGCGCGGCTGGCTGCCGACGACGTGGCCCAGCGTCACCGGGTGCCACAGGCTGCGTTCCAGTTTCATGTGTGTCTCCTGATGTCCAACAGGGGTTTCACGCAGCCGTGGCGTGCGCCGGAAGCTATCTATTTGGAAGCGGGAATCTGGCCCTCGACCCCCTTGACGAAGAAGTCGATGCCGCCCATCCAGGCGTCGTCGGCACGGGTGCCGGCGGCCAGGCGTTCCTTGCCCGCCACGTCCACCACCGGGCCGGTGAAGACGTCGAAGCTGCCGTCCTTCATTTTCGCCTTGATGGCCTCGACCTGGGCGCGCACCTCGGCGGGAATCTTCTCGGACAGCTTGATCAGGTCGTTCTGACCCTCGGGCACGCCCCAGCGCGTGACCTGGCCGCCCTTCCACGTGCCGTCCAGCGCGGCCTGCACGGCCTTCTTGTAGTAGTGGCTCCAGTCGGCGATGCACGAGCCCAGGTGGGCGTTGCCGCCGAACTCGCTCATGTCCGAGTCCCAGCCGAAGGCCAGCTTGCCGGCCTTGTCCACGGCCTGGATGACGGCGGGCGAGTCGGTGTTTTGCAGCAGCACGTCGGCACCGGCGTTGAGCAGCGCCTGGGCGGCCTCGGTTTCCTTGGGCGGGTCGTACCAGCTGTGGGTCCAGACCACGCGCGTCCTGATGTCCGGCCGCACACTTTGCGCGCCCAGGGTGTAGGCGTTGATGTTGCGCAGCACCTCGGGGATCGGCACCGAGCCGACGTAGCCCAGCGTGCCGCTTTTCGTCATGTGGCCGGCGATGAGGCCCGCCAGATAGGTGTCCTGGTAGAAGCGCGAGTCGTACACGTTCAGGTTGGCCGCGGTCTTGTAGCCGGTGGCGTGCTCGAAGCGCACGTTCGGGAAATCCTGCGCCACCTTCACCATGGCCTCCATGAAGCCGAAGCTGGTGCCGAAGATCATCGTGTGGCCCTGGGCGATCAGGTCGCGCAGCACGCGCTCGGTGTCGGCGCCCTCGGGCACGCTTTCGACAAACGTGGTCTTCACCTTGTCGCCAAACGCCGCCTCCACCGCCTTGCGGCCCTGGTCGTGGGCGTAGCTCCAGCCGGCGTTGCCGACCGGGCCGACGTAGATCCAGGCCGCCTTCAGCGGCTCGGCCGGTGGCGCGGCAGCCGGTGCGGCGGCGGGCGTGGCGGCCGGCGCCGCCTCGTCCTTGCGGCCGCAGGCGGCCAGGGTGGCGGCGCCCAGGGCGCCGGCGGCAAATCGGAGGAAGGTGCGCTTGCGCGAATCGGTGCTCATGGCGGGGGTTCCTGGCGTGGGCGATGGTGGGGAAACTCGTGCCTGCCACCGGGCCCGGGCCGGCCCGCGGGCCGGCCGGGCAGGGCCGTGTCCGCACGGGTCGGCAGGCGCTGACCATTGTAGGTCGGCGGGCCCGTCGAATTGACCTGGCTCAAGGCGCGAATCTGCCCGCTGGCGGCGCGCCAGGCGGCCGTCGCCGCCTTCAGCGCGGCGCGAATTGCGTGGCGCAGCGCGCCCGTCCGTGCTCCTGGAAGGCGATCGCCACGATCGGCCCCAGCGACAGCAGCAGCAGGCCCCAGGCCAGAGGCAGGCCCTGGGCGACGGCCAGCGGCCCCCCGCCGATGCAGGCCAGCACCACCAGCGTCAGCGGCCACTGCCGCGCCTGCGCGCGCGTGACGTAGCCGTGCAGCGCCCATATCGCCAGCACGAACAGGGCCAGCGGGACGGCCACGGCGTTGATGGCGCCGAGGGCGGCGTCGGCGTGGGCCGCGGCGCCATCCGGTTTGAGTCGGTCGGCCACCACCTGCAGGCCGCTGCCCACGGCGGCCAGCGCGGCAAACACCAGGTAGTGGCCGTAGCCCCAGCCGAAGCTGCGCTCGCGGTGCCGGTGCAGCGCGTCGCCCGAGGGCAGCAGGAAGTACATCCACCACAGGCAGAACGCCAGCAGCGCGCCGCCCAGGCCCACCAGCACCACATCCAGCGACAGGCCGTGCGCCTGCACCACACCGGCAATGGCGTTGGCCGCGCCCAGGATGCTCTCGCCCAGGATGATGATGACGAAGCCGCTGTAGCGCTCGGCGATGTGGTGTGGGTGCCAGGGCGTGGGCGGGCCGCGGCGCTCGGCCCAGGCCGGCACGGCCAGCTCCAGCAGCACCAGGGCGATCAGCAGCGGCCAGGGGCCGAACGCCGGCAGCGCGCCATGGGCGCTGGCGAAGTAAAAGCCGATCCAGCCGCACTGCACCAGCGCCACCCCCAGCGCATAGCGCAGGCAGGTGGCGCGCCGCGGCGGATCGCCCCGCGCGGCGCGCAGCCACTGCACGCACAGCGGCACCCGCATCAGCGCGTAGCCGGCCACGGCCAGCTCCACCCGGCCCTCGAACAGCGCCGGCACGCCGACGGCGAACACCAGCGCGCCGCCCATCTGCAGCAGGGTGAGCACGCGGTAGACGGCGTCGTCGTTGTCGTAGGCGGAGCCGAACCAGGTGTAGTTCATCCAGGCCCACCAGATGGCAAAGAAGGCCAGCGCGTAGCCGGGCAGGGTGGCCAGCGCCTGGCCGGCGCCTTCGGCGTGGTGCAACTGGGCGGCGGCCAGCGCCACGGCGACCACGAAGCTCAGGTCGAACAGCAGCTCCAGCGGCGTGGCGCTGCGGTGCGCTTCATGGATGTCGCGGCCGCGCGTGGCCGGTGCGGTGGGGGTGGGCACGTCGGACGGGGCTGAAGTGGACGGTCGCGCGATGGTAGCGAAGCGGCGGCCGCGCTGCCGGCGCCGCCGCAGGCCGGACAATCCGGCCATGTCCGTGCCCGCCGCCTCGCCGCTCTGCCTGCCGACCGCCGCCGCCCTGCGGGCGCCGTGGTGGCAGCCATACCGCGCGCTGCTGGCGGCCTGGCCGCCGCCGGGACTGGCGCCGGTTGCCCTGGTGGCCGACGGCCTGAACGCGCTGGCGACGGCGCAAGGCGGCGCGCCGGTGCGCTTTGTCGGCCAGCAGGCGCTGCCGGATGGGCAGGCGTACGAGGCCTTCATCCGCGCCCACGGCCAGGTGCCCACGCGCGACAACGCGCACGACCTGTTCAACGGCCTGGTGTGGCTGCGCCTGCCGCGCGCCAAGCGCCAGCTCAACGCGCTGCAGGCCGGCGAGATCCAGCGTGCCGGCGTCGGCGCGCGGCGCGGCCCGGTGCGCGATGCCTGCACGCTGTTCGACGAGAACGCCGCCCTGCTGCACGCGCCCGACGCGCTGTGGCAGGCGCTGGCGCAGCGCCGCTGGGCCGAGCTGTTCGGGCCGCTGCGGCCGCTGTGGGGTCAGGCCAGCCTGCTGGTGTTCGGCCACGCCGCGCTGGAAAAGCTGCTTTCGCCCTACAAGTCGATCACCGCCCACGTGTGGCGCGTGGCGCTGCCGTTCGACGGCGCGGGCGATCTGGCGGCGCTGGACGCCTGGCTGGCGGCCGACCTGACGGCCGACAAGCTGGCGCGCAAGCCCTTCGTGCCGCTGCCGCTGCTGGGCGTGCCGGGCTGGTGGCCAGCCAACCAGGCGCCGGCGTTCTACGACGACGCCGAGGTGTTCCGGCCGCTGCGGACGACCGCCGCCCCGGGGTGAACCGGCAGGGCAAGGGTTCCAGGTCAAACCGGGCTACAGCGCCCGACCATACTGCGCCAGCAGCTATAAAAATGATAGTCTATCAAGCGCCGGGCAGGGCGCTGTCCCAGGCCGACCAGTCCACCGGCTGACGGGTGTCGATGGCCAGCGCGTGCGCCGCTTCGTCCGGGGTGAGCGGTTCGCGGTGGGCCAGCTGGCTGTGCAGCACCGCCTCGTCGGCCTCGGAGGCGTCGCCCCCCTGCGCGGCGCGGCGGCGCACGCGTTCGCGCAGCACCGCCTCGGGCGCGTCGAAGGCCAGGATGCGCCAGGGCAGGCCCAGCTGCCCGGCCAGCGCGATGAAGGGCGCGCGCCGCGCGCGGCGGATGAAGGTGGCATCCACCAGCACCGGCTGGCCGGCCTGCAGCAGCGCGCGCGCCTCGTCCAGCAGGTGGGCGAACACGCGCTCGCTGGTGGCTTCGTCGTAGATGCCGCCGGGCACGCCGCTGCTGGCGGCCTCGGGCGCCAGGCCGAACAGGCGCTTGCGCTCGACGTCGGCGCGCAGGCGCACCAGGCCGCGCCGCTCGATCAGCGCCTGCGACTGGCTGCTCTTGCCCGAGCCGCTCACGCCCATGGTGAGCGCCAGCCAGGGGCGGCGCGGCGCGGCCAGCCGCGCGGCCAGGCGCACGTAGCGGAGCACGTCGGCCAGCGCGGCGGTGCGCGTGGCCTCGTCGCGGCCCTGGCCGACGCGCAGCGCCGCCACCTTGGCGCGCACCAGGGCGCGATAGACCGCGTCGTACGGCAGGCGCGCCACGGCGCCGAAGTCGCCGCTGCGCTCCAGCCAGGCGTTGAGCAGGCGCCAGGCCAGCGGCGCCAGCCCGTGCGCGTGCAGGTCCATGAACAGGAAGGCCAGGTCGCAGGCGGTGTCGATCCAGCGCAGCGCGGGGTCGAACTCGATGGCGTCGAACAGGCGGGCGCGGCCGTCCAGCCACAGCAGATTGCCCAGGTGCAGGTCGCCATGGCCTTCGCGCACCCGGCCGGCGGCGCGGCGCGCGGCCATCAGCGGGGCCAGGCGCGCGCCTTCGGCGTCGGTCCACTGCGCCAGCTGCCGCAGGGGGTCGGCCAGATCGCTGCCGGCCAGCAAGGGCGCCAGCGACGTGAAGTTGTCGCGCGCCAGCCGGGCCAGGTCGGCGGCGTGGCCCCAGGGGCTGTCCGGCGCGGCGACGGCGGCGCGGGCCTGGAAGTCGGCCAGCTCGCGCGCCAGGGCGTCGATGTGCTCGGGCCCGAGCCGGCCCTGGGCGGCGCGCGTGGCCAGCAGCGCGTCGGCCGCGAAGCGCTGCATCTCCACCACCCACTCGATGGCCTGCCCCGCCTGGCCGCCCAGGCGCGGCGCCGCTGGCGTGCCGGTGACGGGCAGCACGCGCAGGTAAAGATCGGGCGCGCTGCGGCGGTTGATGCGCAGCTCCTCCTCGCAGGCGGCGCGGCGCCGCGCCAGCGTGCCGAAGTCCAGGAAGTCCAGCACCAGCGGCTTCTTGAGCTTGTAGGCGCGCTCGCCGGCCAGCAGCAGCCAGGAGATGTGGGTTTCGATGCACTTCACGTCGGCCGCGCCGGCGTCGGCCAGCGCGCGCCGCAGCTGGCGCACCAGGCGTGCCGTGGTCGCGGCGGGATCGTCGGGCGTCGCCGGGGGCGGCGTCACAGCGTCGCCACGAGCTGGCGCAGGAAGCGGTCGCACAGGGCCAGCTGCTCCAGCTCGACGTATTCGTCCGCCTTGTGCGCCTGCTCGATCGAGCCCGGCCCGCACAGGATGGCGGGGATGCCGGCCTGGGCAAACTGGCCGGCCTCGGTGCCGTAGGCCACCTTGCGCACGCCCTGGTCCTGCGTCAGCGCGCGCACCAGCTGGGTGATGGCGGCCTGTTCGCTGGCGTCCAGCGTGGCCACGGCGGCGCCGCATTCGATGTCGATGCGCGCGTCGGCGTATTCGCGCCGCATCGCGGGCAGCAGCTGCTGGTCGACGTAGCGCCGCACCTCGGCCTGGATGCCTTCGGCGTCGTGGCCGGGCAGGTGGCGGAAGTCGTAGCTGAAGCTGCACGTGTCGGGCACGGTGTTGATGGCGATGCCGCCGGCGATCAGGTTGGTGGTGATGGTGCTGTGCGGCACGTCGAAGGCGGCGTCGAATGGGCCTTGCGCGCGCCAGGCGTCGGCCAGGTCGCGGATGTGGCAGATCAGCCGCGCCGCGTGCTCGATGGCGTTGCAGCCCTGCGGCGTGAGCGAGGAGTGCGCTGCCTTGCCATGCACCTTGCAGCGGAAGAAGTAACCGCCCTTGTGCGCCACCACCGGCTTCATCGAGGTCGGCTCGCCCACCACGCAGCCGTCGGCGCGGATGCCGCGCCTGCCCAGTTCGGCCAGCATCAGCGGCGCGCCGACGCAGCCCACCTCCTCGTCGAACGACAGCGCCAGGTGCAGCGGCTTGCGGCGCGGCCGCGCCAGCGCCTCGGGCACCAGCGCCAGGCTGCTGGCGATGAAGCCCTTCATGTCGCAGCTGCCGCGCGCGTACAGGCGGCCGTCGCCCCGGTCGGTCAGCTTGAAGGGGTCGCTCGCCCAGTCCTGGCCGTCCACCGGCACCACGTCGGTGTGGCCCGACAGCACGATGCCGCCCTGCGTCGTGCCGTCCTGCGCCGGCAGGGTGCAGAACAGGTTGGCCTTGCTGCCCTCGGCGTTGCCGGCCAGCCAGGGTTTGAGGCCCTGCGCGGCCAGCGCGTCGCGCACGGTCTCGATCAGGCCGAGGTTGGAGTTGCGGCTGGTGGTGTCGATGGCGACCAGGCGGTCGAGCCAGGCGAGGGTATTCATGGTGGTCTCCTTGTCGAACAGGCCGGCGCGGCGGGCGGCCGGGCCGTGCGATCATCATAGGCACGCGCAGCCGCGGGCGGCGACCGGTCGGTGGCCTGTGCGAGAAAGGCATGGACATGATTGGTGTCGCCGCGTCTTCCGCCGCGCAGCTGAAGGCCGCGCTGCGCAAACTGGGTCCGGGCCTGATCACCGGGGCCGCCGACGACGACCCGAGCGGCATCGCCACCTATTCCCAGGCCGGCGCACAGTTCGGCCTGGCCATGCTGTGGACGGTGGTGGTCACGCTGCCGCTGATGGTCGCGATCCAGGTGGTCAGCGCGCGCATCGGCTATGTCACGGGCGAGGGGTTGTCGACCAACATGCGCCAGCATTACCCGCGCTGGCTGCTGTACGGCTGCGTGGGGCTGCTGGTGGGCGCCAACACGCTCAACATCGGCGCCGACATCGCCGCCATGGCCGAGGCGCTGCGCCTGCTGGTGGGCGGGTCGGCCCATGTGTACGCCGTCACCTTCGGCCTGCTGTGCGTGGTGCTGCAGGTGTTCGTGCCCTACGAGCGCTACGTGCGCTGGCTCAAGTGGCTGACGCTGGTGCTGTTCGCCTACGTGGCGGTGGTGCTGAGCGTGCGCGTGGACTGGCTGGCGGTGGCGCGCGCGCTGGTCTGGCCCTGGCCGGGGCTGCCCGCCGGCCGTGACGTGTTCGTTACCCTGGTGGCGGTGCTGGGCACCACCATCAGTCCTTACCTGTTCTTCTGGCAGGCCGCGCAGGAGGTGGAGGACCGCCAGTTTCGCCCGCATGGCGTCGGCGAGGTGCGGCGCGAGCTGGCGCGCATCCGGCACGACACGCTGGTGGGCATGGTGCTGTCCAACGCCATCGCCTTCTGCATCATGCTGAGCACGGCGGTGACGCTGTTTTCGGCCGGCGTGCGCGACATCCAGACCTCGGCGCAGGCGGCCGAGGCGCTGCGGCCGGTGGCCGGCGAGTTCACCTTTCTGCTGTTCGGCCTGGGCATCATCGACACCGGCATGCTGGCGGTGCCGGTGCTGGCCGGCTCGGCCGCCTATGCGGTGGCCGGCGCGATGGGCTGGCACGGCAGCCTGGCGCTGAACCTGCGCCGCGGCGAAGGACGAGGCTTCTATGGCGTGATCGCCGCGGCCACGGTGGTGGGGGTGATCCTGTGCTTCACGCCGACCGACCCGGTCCGGGAGCTGTTCTGGTCGGCCGTCATCAACGGCGTGGTGGCGGTGCCCATCATGGCGCTGCTGATGCGCATGGCCTGCAACCCCCGGGTCATGGGCGAGCACGTGATCGGCTGGCGCGTGCGCTGGCTGGGCTGGCTGGCAACGGCGGTGATGGGCGTCACGGTGCTGGGCATGTTCGTGTCCTGACCGGCGCGGCGCGTGCTATCTTTGCCGCCGTCGGGAACCCCGGGGCGGCCGCCGAATCCAAACCGCCCGGTGCGTGCGACTGGTGGGGGCCATGTCCCCTTGATCCGGGCGTTCGTGACCGCATCTACCCTCCGTTGTGCCGTGCCGCGCAGGCAGGCCGTCCCCAAGAAGGAAATCGATGAAACGCATTTTGTTGTTCGTGCTCACCAACCTGGCCGTGATGGTGGTGGTGGGCGTCGTCACCAGCCTGCTGGGCGTGGGCCGCTACACCGGCACCAACACCGGGCAGCTGATGGTGTTTTCGCTGGTGGTCGGCTTTTCCGGCGCCATCGTGTCGCTGCTGATGAGCAAGACCGCCGCCAAGATGAGCATGGGCGTGCAGATCATCGAGCAGCCGCGCAATGCCGACGAGGCCTGGATCGTCGACACCGTGCGCAGGTTCGCCGACAAGGCCGGCATCGGCATGCCCGAGGTCGGCATCTACGAGGGCGAACCCAACGCCTTCGCCACCGGCGCGTTCAAGAATTCGGCCCTGGTGGCCGTGTCCACCGGCCTGCTGCGCGGCATGACGCGCGAGGAGGTCGAGGCCGTGATCGGCCACGAAGTCGCCCACGTGGCCAACGGTGACATGGTGACCATGGCGCTCATCCAGGGGGTGATGAACACCTTCGTGGTATTTGCCAGCCGCGTGATCGGCTCGCTGGTGGATGGTTTTCTGCGCCGCGACAACGAAAGCAGCGGCCCCGGCATCGGCTACTACGTGACGACCATCGTGCTGGACATCCTGTTCGGCGTGCTGGCCAGCATCATCGTGGCCTGGTTCTCGCGCCAGCGCGAGTTCCGCGCCGACGCCGGCGCGGCGCGGATGATGGGGCAGCCCAACTCGATGATCAACGCCCTGGCACGCCTGAGCGGCATGCACGCCGAGGGCGCCGAGATGCCCAAGAACCTGGCCGCCATGGGCATCGCCGGTGGTATCGGCAAGCTGTTTTCCACCCACCCGCCGATGGAAGAGCGCATCGCGGCGCTGCGGGCCCACCAGGGCTGATTCAAAGTCAAATGTGGTGCTGGCGCTTATGCAGAAAGCGCCAGCAGCTATCATTATTGAAGCGATTCGAGGTCGCTGCTTTTTTTGCGCGCGCCGCCGCGGGGGTATCCCCGCATGCCGGCCGCGCGTGCGGTGGCGTGGAGATCGAAGCCTTTGCCTCGCAGGCCACATCCTGCTCGAGAGGCAGCACCGCAAGGCGCGCGACCAGAAGATCCAGTGGGTGCGGTGGCCAGGTGCATCGGTCGCGGCATGGGCGTGGCCGGCCTGTTCAAGATATTCTGAGGCCAGACTTGCCTGCCGCCGCTCTGGCGGGCAACCTTGATTCCAAATATCAACGGTTGACGAGGAGCCGTCCAATGCAAGAGCCGGACACCCAGAATTTGCCGCTGGCCGGCGTGCGCGTGCTCGACCTCTCGCGCGTCTTTGCCGGCCCCATGTGCGCCATGGTGCTGGCCGACTTCGGCGCCGAGGTCATCAAGGTGGAGCACCCCGGTCGCGGCGACGACACGCGCGACTGGGGCCTGCGCATCGGCAAGACCGAGACCACCTACTACAACAGCATGAACCGCAACAAGCGGTCCATCACCATCGACCTGCAGACGCCCGAGGGGCTGAAGATCGTGCACCAACTCGCGGCGCAGTGCGATGTGGTCGTCCACAACTTCAAGACCGGCGGCGCCGAGAAGCTGGGTCTGGGCTACGAGCACATCAAGGCCATCAAGCCCGATGTGATCTATTGCGCCATCGCCGGCTACGACAGCAGCGGCCCCGAGGCCAGCCGCCCCGGCTACGACCTGGTGATCCAGGGCGAGGCCGGGTTGATGGCGCTCAATGGCGAAGCAGGCATGCCACCGCTGAAGTTCGGCGTGGCGGTGGTTGACCTGATGACCGGCATGTACGCCGCGCAGGCCGTGCTGGCGGCGCTGCTGCGGCGCGAACGCCAGGGCCTGGGGCAGCTGATCGAGTTGGCGCTCTACGACTGCGGCCTGACCGTCACCGGCTACTACGGGCTGGACGCGCTCCAGCGCGGGCACGATCCCGAGCGCTATGGCAACGACCATCCGTCGATCATGCCCTATGGGATGTTCCAGGCGGCCGACGGGCCGCTGATCATCACCGTGGGCAACAACGCGCAGTTCGACCGCTTCTGTCGCGAGGTGATCGAGCGACCCGACATCGCGGACGATCCGCGCTTTGTCACCAACGTCGAGCGCGCCAAGTACCGCAGCGAGCTGGGGCCGTTGCTGGTGGCGCAGATTCGCCGCTTTCCGCGCGCGCTGCTGCTCGAGCGGCTGCGCGCGGCGGGCGTCCCCTGCGGCGAAGTGGCTGGCCTGCACGAGGCGCTCACCAGCGAGCGCACGCGGCGCGGCCGCATGGTGCAGGACATGCCGCATCCGGTGGCCGGCACCACGCCTGTGCTGGCCCCGCCGTGGCGTCTGGACGGCCAGCGCGTGCCCCTTCGCAACGCCCCGCCGACCCTGGGCGAAGGCACGCGCGAGGTGCTGCAGCGTCTGCTGGCGCTGAGTGATGCGCAGCTCGAGCAATTGCGCGGGCAGGGCGTGCTGACCCTGCCTCCGCTCGATTGATTCAAAAACGATAGCTTCTCGCGCTGGATGCATGAATGCGACAGCGCTTTTTCAATTCAAGAAGCAAAAAAGGCGCTTCGCCCCGTGCGGGTGTCCAAGCAGGAGGCGAGCTCGTGCCCGAGCCGCCGCCGATGTGGCAGCCGGATCGAGTGAAAACCCGAGGGGCTGTTCGCATTGACGGTCGCCATGCCATCATGTGCGGCAGGCGGGTCATGCACGCCAGATTGTCTTTCGAGCAAATCGATCATGGACCCCCGTGCATGCGTCTTGACTGGATGGCAGCGGTCGTTGGAGGCCGCCGTCGCCCTGCCGGCCGCAGGCTGCATGTCCGCTTGGGCCCAGGCCCCAGGGACAGCCAGTTGTTCACTCATCCGCGATCATGGGCCTGCCGATCGCTTCCACCCTCTGAAGGAGAAATCGTGAAACGTCGACTGCTGACTCTTGCCGTGGCCTGCACCGGGCTCTTGCTGGGCCTGGGCGCACGGGCACAGGCCGATTACCCGAGTCAGGCCATCACCATCATCGTGCCCTACGCCCCGGGCGGCACCACCGACGTGCTGGGGCGCGCGCTGGCCACCAGCCTGTCCAGGCAGCTCAAGCAGTCGGTGGTGGTTGAAAACAAGTCCGGCGCGGGCGGCACGCTGGGCGTGGTCGACATGCTGCGCGCCAAGCCCGATGGCTACCGCCTGACGCTGGTGCCGGTGAGCGTGTTCCGCCAGCCCTACGTGCAGAAGACCCCGTACGACCCGATCCGCGACCTGACCTACATCGCTTCCTTCAGCGCCTACGACTTCATCCTGGCGGTGGCGGCCGATTCGCCCTTCAAGTCGCTCAAGGACGTGGTCAACTTCGCCAAATCCAATAAGGAAGGCGTGGACTATGGCACGCCCGGCAAGTTCACCGGCAACCAGGTGGCCATGGCGCTGCTGGGCAAGGCCGCCGGCGTGCCGTTCGTGCACGTGCCCTACAAGGGCGATTCCGAAGCCACCACGGCGTTGCTGGGCGGGCACGTCAAGACCATCGTCAGCACCAACGGCATCCTGAACTTCATGGAGTCGGGCAAGGTGCGCGCGCTGGCCGTGGCGGCCGACAAGCGCCCGCCCGCATTTGCCAGCGTGCCGACGTTCAGGGAGGCCGGCTACGACGTGGTGGTGCCCTCGCCGCTCGGGCTGGCCGGGCCCAAGGGCCTGCCGCCAGCCATCGTGCAGAAGCTCGATGCCGCAGTGAAGGCGGCGCTGGACGATCCGGACATGCAGCGCGTCATCAAGACCTACGGCGTGCGCACCGACTACCGCGACCACCAGGCCTACGCGGAGTTCGCGCGCACCAATTTCGAAGCCGAGAAGTCCATCGTGCAGTCACTCGGTCTGAACGACTGAGCACCGCACCCGTGCAGGCCCGCCATGTCCGCCGAACCGCCCTTTCGTGCCGTAGCCGACCTGATCCGCGAGCATGCTGGCCGTGATCCAGCCCATCCGGTGCTGATCGACGAGCGCGAGCAGCTCAGCTACGGCGAGTTGGACGCGCTGATGGATCGGGTGGCCGCCGGCCTGCAGCGCGACGGCGTGCAGCCAGGCGAGGCCATCGCCGTGTGCGCGCTCAATTCGGTGCGCTACGCGGCCCTGTTCCTGGGGGCGCTGCGCGCCGGCGTGGTGGTGGCACCGCTGGCGCCTTCGTCCACTCCCGAGGCGCTGGCCTCGATGGTCACCGATGCGCAGGCGCGCCTGTTGTTCCTCGATGCCGCGGCGCCGGTGCAGGCGTTGCCGGGGTCGGTGGTGCTGCCGCGCGTGTCGCTGGATGGCGTGGCGCCGGGTCGCGCGTTCGAGGGCTGGCTGGCGCCGGCCGGCGCCCGGCCGCAGCCGTTGACGGTGACGGTGACGCCCGAGTCACCGTTCAACATCATCTATTCGTCCGGCACCACGGGCACACCCAAGGGCATTGTGCAGTCGCACGGCATGCGCTGGACGCACGTGCGCCGCGGCGCCGTTTACGACTACGGGCCGCAGGGCACCACGCTGCTGTCGACGCCGCTGTACTCCAACACCACCCTGGTGGTGTTCTTCCCTACTCTGGGCAGCGGCGGCACGGTGTTGCTGATGGCCAAGTTTGATGCTCTGCGCTACCTGCAGCTGGCCGAGCGACACCGCGTGACGCACACCATGCTGGTGCCGGTGCAGTACCAGCGCATCCTGGCGCTGGCGCAGTTCGGCGACTTCGACCTCTCGGCGTTTCGCTACAAGTTCTGCACCAGCGCGCCGTTTTCCGCCGCGCTCAAGGCCGATGTGCTGGCGCGCTGGCCCGGCGGCCTGACCGAGTTCTATGGCATGACGGAGGGCGGCGGCACCTGCATCCTCGATGCCCACCTGCACCCCGACAAACTGCACACCGTGGGCCGGCCGGCGGCCGGGCACGACATCCGCCTGATCGACGAGGACGGGCGCGAGGTGCCGCCGGGCGAGGTGGGCGAGGTGGTCGGCCACTCGCCCGGCATGATGACCGGCTACCACAATCAGCCCGAGAAGACGCGCGAGGCCGAGTGGTTTGACGCCGGCGGCAAGCGTTTCATCCGCACCGGCGATGTCGGGCGCTTCGACGCCGACGGCTTCCTGACCCTGCTGGACCGGCGCAAGGACCTGATCATCAGCGGCGGCTTCAACATCTACCCGAGCGACCTGGAGGCGCAGCTGCGCCAGCACCCGGTGGTGGCCGACGTGGCTGTGGTGGGCGTGCCCTCGGCGCAGTGGGGCGAGACGCCGGTGGCCTTCGTGGTGCCGCGGCCCGGGCAGGCGATCGAACCCGCGGTGCTGAAGGACTGGTTCAACCAGTGCGTCGGCAAGACACAGCGCCTGGCCGATCTGCGCCTGCTGCCCGAGCTGCCACGCAGCGCGATCGGCAAGGTGCTCAAGCGCGAACTGCGCGAGGGCTGCGGTCGCACTGACTGAGCAGCCGCTGCCAGGCCGCCCCGCAGGGGATGGGCCCGCTCCCCGAGGCAGGTTTGACGCCGGTCTGAGCGCGGCTTACGATGCCCGCAGCGTGGCGCGCCAAGCGCGTGCTTGCGCGCCACGCGCGGAGGAGAGCCCGCATGACACCGCTTGCCCAAGCCGCCAGCCGTTACTGGGTCCGCATCCACCGCGTCCCGCTGGTGGGGCAGATTGCCGTCGGCATGCTGCTGGGCATCGCGCTCGCGCTGGCCTGGCCGGCCGGCGCGCGCGGCGTGGCGCTGCTGGGCGATGTCTTCGTGGCGGCCCTGAAGTCGGTGGCGCCGGTGCTGGTGCTGGTGCTGGTGGCGGCGTCCATCGCCTCGCACAAGCGCGGGCACGATTCGAGCATCCGCCCGGTGCTGGTGTTGTACCTGCTGGGCACGTTCGGCGCCGCGCTGGTGGGTGTGACGGCCAGCTTCCTGCTGCCCACCACCCTGGTGCTGAGTGCGCCGGCGGCCCAGGGCACGCCGCCGCAGGCGCTGGGCGAGGTGCTGAAGAACCTGCTGCTGTCGGCCATCACCAACCCGGTCAAGGCGCTGCTGGAGGCCAACTACATCGGCCTGCTGACCTGGGGCGTGGCCCTGGGCGTGGCGCTGCGCCGGGCGCAGGACAGCACGCAGCAGGTACTGCTGGACGCCGCCGATGCCATCACGGCGCTGGTGCACTGGGTGATCCGGCTGGCGCCGCTGGGCATCTTCGGCCTGGTGGCGGGCACGCTGGCCAGCTCCGGCCTGGGCGCGCTGCTGGGCTACGCGCGGCTGCTGGGCGTCATCGTTGGCAGCATGCTGGCGGTGGCGCTGCTGCTGAACCCGCTGATCGTCTGGCTGAAGACGCGGCGCAACCCGTTCGGGCTGGTCTTCACCTGTCTGCGCGAAAGTGGGGTGACGGCGTTCTTCACCCGCAGCTCGGCGGCCAACATCCCGGTCAACCTGGCGCTGTGCGAGCGCCTGGGGCTGGACGAGGACACCTACTCGGTGTCGATTCCGCTGGGCGCCACCATCAACATGGCGGGGGCGGCCATCACCATCGCGGTGATGAGCCTGGCGGCCGCGCACACGCTGGGCGTGCGGGTTGACTTCGGCACCGCGCTGCTGCTGTCGGTGGTGTCCACGCTGGCGGCCTGCGGCGCCTCCGGCGTGGCCGGAGGGTCGCTGCTGCTGATTCCCATGGCCACCGGCCTGCTGGGGCTGCCGGCGGACGTCGGCATGCAGGTGGTGGCCATCGGCTTCGTGATCGGCGTGGTGCAGGATTCGTGCGAGACGGCGCTCAACTCCTCCACCGACGTGCTGTTCACCGCCGCCGCGCTGGCGCCACCGTCCCCCGCGCCCCTGGTTCCGGTGCATCTGCGCGAAGTCTGAGGCGACCACCTGATTCAGGGTGAAATCTGGCGCTACCGCCCGCCTGATCAGCGCGAGCAGCTATTGCATTCATAGTGATTTGCCACGACTGTGGCGCAGGTGGCACAGTTTCGTCGGGGATGGTGGGTCGCGTGATGCAAAAATGGCGGATACCCTGCCGGGCGCGTCCGAGCCGGCCCTGTCGATCCGAGGAGTTGAGTGCATGAAAAGAGATTCCCTGCCGGGCGCGCAGCACGCCCTGGCCGCGCAGCCCATCAGCCGTGATGTGCTGGCCGAAAAGTACTTCAAGCCGGGCGAAACCGGGCTCGACCAGCTCTACGGCCGCGTGGCGCGCGCGCTGGCCAGCGTCGAAAAGCCCGAACTGCGCGCCGAATGGGAAGAGAAATTCCTCGCCAACCTGCACGCCGGCGCCATTGGCGCCGGACGCATCATGAGCGCCGCCGGCACCGACATTCAGGCGACGCTGATCAACTGCTTCGTGCAGCCCGTGGGCGACGCCATCCAGGGTCGCGACGCCGACGGCTACCCGGGCATCTACGAAGCCCTGCGCGAGGCCGCCGAGACCATGCGCCGCGGCGGTGGCGTGGGCTACGACTTCTCGCGCATCCGCCCCAAGGGCGCCTTCGTCAAGGGCACGCATTCGTTCGCCAGCGGGCCGTGCAGCTACATGAACGTGTTCGATCAGAGCTGCTCGACGGTCGAGAGCGCCGGCAGCCGCCGCGGCGCGCAGATGGGCGTGCTGCGCATCGACCATCCGGACGTGCTGGAATTCATCACCGCCAAGCGCACGCCGGGACGCTGGAACAATTTCAACGTCTCGGTCGGCGTGTCCGACGCCTTCATGCAGGCCGTCGCGGGCGGCACCGACTGGGAGCTGGTGCACAAGGCCGAGCCGGGCGAAAAGGTCAAGGCCAAGGGCGCCTACCAGCGCGCCGACGGCCTGTGGGTGTACCGCAAGGTGGCCGCGCGCGAGCTGTGGGACACCATCATGACCTCGGCCTACGACTTCGCCGAGCCGGGCATCCTGTTTCTCGACCAGATCGGGCGCGACAACAACCTCAACTACACCGAGCAGATCGAGGCCACCAACCCCTGCGGCGAGCAGCCGCTGCCGCCCTACGGCTGCTGCGACCTGGGTCCCATCATCCTGACCCACTTCGTGCGCCACCCGTTTGGCGCCGGGGGCGAGCCGCGCTTCGACTTCGACGCCTTCGAGCAGGTCGTGGCCGTTCAGGTGCGTGCGCTCGACAACGTGCTCGACGTCACCTTCTGGCCGCTGGAGCAGCAGCGCGCCGAAAGCGCCTCCAAGCGCCGCATCGGCGTCGGCTTCACCGGCCTGGGCAATGCGCTGACCATGCTCAAGCTGCGCTACGACCGCGAGGACGGGCGCCAGATGGCGGCCGAGATCGGCCGCCGCATGCGCGACGCGGCCTACCGCGCCTCGGTAGAGCTGGCCAAGGAAAAGGGCGCCTTCCCCAAGTTCAACGCCCAGGGCTATCTGGCCGAAGGCACCTTCGCCAGCCGCCTGCCGGCCGACATCCAGGCCGACATCCGCCAGCACGGCATCCGCAACAGCCATCTGCTGTCCATCGCGCCCACCGGCACGGTCAGCCTGGCCTTTGCCGACAACGCCAGCAACGGCATCGAGCCGGCCTTCAGCTGGGGCTACAAGCGCAACAAGCGCGAGCACGACGGCGGCACCAGCAGCTACATGGTGGAAGACCACGCCTTCCGCCTGTATCGCAGCCTGATCGACGCCAGCGTGACTCCCGAGCAGCCCGAAAAGCTGCCCGAGTACTTCGTCAACGCGCTCGAAATGACCGCCCACGAGCACGTGGCCATGATGCAGGCCGTGCAGCCCTACGTGGACACCAGCATCAGCAAGACCGTCAACATCCCCGCGGACTACCCGTTCGAGGACTTCAAGGACCTGTACCGCCAGGCCTGGCAGGCCGGGCTGAAGGGCCTGGCCACCTACCGCCCCAACAGCATCCTGGGTGCCGTGCTGGAGGCCACGCCGGCCAAGAAGGAAGAGCCTGCCGCCCAGGCGCCCACCCCCACGCCGGCCACGGTGTATGACCCACTGCGCACGGTGATCGAAAAGCGCCCGGCCGGCGGCCTGCCGGCGGTGGCCGAAAAAATCGAATACTGGACCACCGAAGGCCAGCAACGCCTGTACCTGATCGTCACCTTCCTGCCCGTGCCCAGCGCGGATGGCAAGGGCACCATCGAGCGGGCCATCGAGTTCTTCATGCCGGTGGGGCAGAGCGGCGAGTCGCAACAGTGGATCACCGCCACCATGCGCATGCTCAGTCTGGCCGCGCGCGGCGGCTTTCTGGACCGGGCGCTGTCCGATATGCGCAAGGTCACCTGGGACCGCGGCCCGGTGCGCCTGGGTACCTATGAGAAGGCCGACGGCACCCACGTGCCGCGCTGGCACGACAGCGAGGTGGCGGCCATCGGTTACGCCATCGAAAGCCTGATCGCACGCCGCGCCCTGGCCGCCCAGGCCTCGCTGTTCGAGCCGGACGAGTTGCTGCCGGCCGCGCCCGAGGCGGCGACATCGGCAACCGTGCCGGGCGTCATGGCCGGCAAGAAGTGCCCCGAGTGCGGCGCCCACGCCATGATCCGCAAGGATGGCTGCGACTACTGCACGCAGTGCGGCTACGTGGGCAGTTGCGGCTGAGGCGGCTGCCTTGGCGTCGGTCGCCGAGGACCCATTGCAGCGGAAGCTTTTCGTTGCAATTTGGCTCCATCGGTGACCAAATTCACGATCATGGATTGAAATTTCCCGCCGGATTTACCGTTGACGGGGGGGGGGAGGCCATCCCTCTTCTTATACTCAGGTCGGTAAAAATGTCATGAATGATACAGAAGTGAACATAGAAGTGAGCATTAACGCACACTTTTTCCTAACACTTTTTTTGGGTAATGATAATGTTTAATTCGGGATTCAGGCGAGGCACCGGGTTGCTTGCAGGGCGTTGTGGTTTGGTCGCGGCACTGGTGGCGCTGGGGCTTGCGGGCTGTGCGGGTTCGGGTTCCGCGGTCGAAAAGTGGCACCTGACGGAGTCGCGCGAGCCCAGCGCACCGTCTGCCGTTGCCGGCGCCGTGGTCCAGCCCGTGCGTGCGGTGCTGTATCGCGAGGCGGGTGACAGTGCCAAGGCCAGGCAACCCATCAATGTGTATCTTGATGGGCATTACCAGGCATCGCTGATCGGCGACGTCTATACCGAAGTGATGCTTTGCCCCGGCAAGACGGGAGTGTCGGTGGCGTTCAATGACGTCACGCAGCGCTATGTCACCAAGCTCATCTCGACACCGTACGTGCTGGGCAAGGATCCGACGCAATATTTCCGGATAGCCGAGAACAGCGCGGGGGCGGCAGTGATTGATACCAAATTGCATTCAATAAATTAGATATCATCCGATTCCACGCAACTCCAGGAGGCGTGGATGAAGAGTCTGATCGTCGTCGGCGACAAGCCCACCATCGAACGGCTGGCCGAGCGTTTGAAGCGCGCGCAATCG